>ENA-UEOM01000185-UEOM01000185.1-human-gut-metagenome-genome-assembly--contig:-NODE-185-length-29144-cov-6.935150_pt1 | contig 29144 bp, 18 predicted proteins | sample MGYA00242993_ERZ507994 | MGnify/ENA primary metagenome ERZ507994 (study PRJEB26167, sample SAMN06115536) | human gut metagenome | host: Homo sapiens | place: China:Neimenggu | collected 2014-11-07... | reverse complement strand
CAGCCGGAAAATAGAACCGGGTGTCTGTACAACCGCGCGGCGGATAGAGGTCTTAAACATTTTAAAGGAGGAAGGCATTCCGACCGTGGTATGGCTGACACCGTTATTGCCGTTTATTAATGACACCGAAGAAAATATTTTCGGCATTTTAGAAGCCTGTCAAAAGGCATCGGTGCGCGGTATTATGACATTTCATTCATTATGATTACCTTTAAACATTATATATTCGGTGTTGCCTGCCTGATGGCCGGACTAAATGCCTGCACTGACCTTGACGAGAAAGTGTACGACCGCATCGATGCCGGTGCATACTACCAGAATGAGGCCAGTGTGAAAGGGGCCGTGGCAGCCATCTATTACCAGACATCTTCGACCTTGGCAGGCGAAAACTTCTTCCATCTGTCTGAATACCCGGCCGACCAGCTTACCTGGCGCTCATGGAATGGTGGCCTGTGGGGTTGGGACGAAGCCATGAAGACCGTGCTCTCTTGGCAGAACTGGACTTCAGAGTCGACCATCATCAACAATGCCTGGACCGGGGCATGGACTGCCGTCGGCCTGGCTAACCTGCTGCTCAGCGACATGGAAAACCTGAATGCGGCCAGCCTGAACATGAGCAACGAGAAACTGGCCCAATACGTGGCCGAGGTTCGTACCATACGCGCATGGAACTACTATTGCCTGTTCGAGCTTTGGGGAGGCGCGCTGCCTCTGAATGTCTCTGCCGGCAGCGATGTGCCGGGCACGGCCGACGCCGACTGGGACGCTTCATGCAAGAAGATATACAACTTCATAGCCAGTGAGCTCGACGAGACCGTCGACGCGCTGGCCAAGGAAGACGGCAGCCACACCACGGTAAACCGTGCCAACCAAGCCATGAACCGCATGCTGAAAGCCCGCCTGCTGCTCAACGCCGAGGTGTTCATAGGCGAAAAGCATTACGACGAGTGCGAAGCCCTGTCGAAAGAAATCATCAGCGGCACTTACGGCACTTACGGCCTCGACAGCAACTACCGCAACCTCTACAGCATTGACAATGTAAAAAGCCCCGAGGTGATATTCGCGCTGGCAGCAGAAGACGGCCAGGGTGCCGCCAACGCCATTAGCAACGTCCGCACCATGATAGGCATGTGGTACGGATATGCCGACTACTTCGAGCAGAGCTACGACGGCATCGGCGCCTGGAACTGCGTATGCCTCGTGCCTTCATACGACAACTATGGCACGGTGCAGCCCACGGGCGGAACGAAAGGAGCACGCTGCTTCCTCGACGCTCCCTACAACGACAAGCTGGGAGCACCCTACGAGCGGTTCGACGACCGCGACATACGCAAGCAGAACTATGTGTACGATGCGGCCACAAAGACCCACGGCCCGGGCATGTTCCTCAAAGGAGAGATGCGTGCCAACTTCGGCAAAGGCGACATACTTACCGCCGACGCCGACCGCGACGGGCAGGCGCTGGTATTTGTAGACCAGCTTGGTACGTTCTTGAACTTAGGCCGCAACCTCGAGGTGGTGATGAATCCACGCTGGGGCGAGACCAACTCCGGCGTGCGCCTGGTGAAATATCCGCTATATCCCAACGACGACAAGGGAGGCTTCAAGAGCATCGACGACGTGCAGTTCCGCCTGGCCGAGGCTTATTATAATGTGGCCGAATGCGAGATGCGCAAAGGCAACAGCGGCGAGGCAAAGAAATACGTTGACGCTGTTCGCCAGCGTTACTACCGCAGCGGCGACCGCGCTGCCGCGCTGAGCATCCCCGGCCCCGGCTTCGACAGCTTCGACATGGACTGGATGCTCTCCGAGTGGGGCAAGGAATATTTGGGCGAGGGCAACCGCCGACGCACCGACCTGCGCCGCTTCGACAAGTTCACCCAGGGCACATGGTGGTTCTGGGGGCGCGCAACCGAAGACGGAGTGAACCTGCCGGCAAAGCGCGACCGCAAGTACGAATGGTACCCGCTGCCGCAGTCGGCCCTGTCTGTCAACCCGGGCCTCATACAGAATCCTAACTACAAATAAGTATTGAAGCATTGTAAAATTAAGCATTATGAACAAAAGACTATATCATCTGGCCCTGACGCTGCTGGCCCTGACGGGGCTTGTGAGCAGCTGTTCGGACAAGGAGGACATCGTATTCGAACATGAGCGTCAGCAGTTTGAAACACGTGCCGACCGCATACTGCTGGAGTTCATCGCGCCTTTCGGCACCACCGCCGACGACAAAATATACATCATCGGGGCGTTCAACGGCGACAGCGCAGCCATAGGCCAGGAGCAGTATATGCTGACCAAGGCACCACAGAGTGACGTGAAGTGGGGCATCTACCTTGACCCCAAGAGCTTTGTTGATGGAAAGACGCTGGCCGACGGCTTCCGTTTCTACTCCGCCTCACAGGGCATGGAGTACACCATCGGCGGCAAGGCGGCCCTGCACACAGACAATCCGGGCGTCGGGACATTCACCAACGTGTGGGGACAGCGCTGGGAGAGCTACTATTGGAGCGATGGCGAAAAGCCCGAACCCGAACACGACGGCTACGTGGTCTACGTGGACGACCAGACAGGTTGGGACGCCCTGACGCTGTATATGTGGGGCGACGTGAACGACCTGAACAGCGGGTGGCCCGGCATGGAGCCCACCGGCAAGCAGACCGTCAACGGAGTTGCCTACAAGTATTTCGACATGGGTGCCGCCAACGCGGGGCTGGCAGAGAACCTGATATTCAGCAACGCAGGAAACAGCCAGCTGGCCGACTTCGCCTTCACCATCGACCGCGACATCTATCTACACATCACCACATCAGGCGTCACAGAGATAGACCCGGCAACATTCCAGCCTTGACCGTGCATAGCCTGTAAACCGATTTGCAACGATGAAGAAACTATCCATTATGCTCGCCGCCGCCTTTTGCCTGCTGTGCCAGGCAAAAGCTGGCGACGGCATAACCCTGACACCCGCCAACAACACCGCGACAGAGAACTTTGACGGCATGTGGGATGCCACGGCATCGGCCGCCACCCTAAACATGCCTGACGGCTGGCGCATCGAGCGCCAGATGGGCGCGCCGCGAATGATGGGTTCCTACAGTGCTGCCGCCACCGAAGTGATGTACTCCGGTGGCGCCGGCCTGCCGGGAAATGCAAAGAACGGCACTTGGAACTTCGGCTCGAGTGCCGCCCCAACAGACCGTGCCGTCGGCGGCCTGTCAACGACAGTAGACGGCGGCACGCGCTGCGTCAACGTCATGACCCGGTTGATCAATGGCGGAACAATCCCCTTGAACAAGCTGACAATAAGCTACGACATAGAGAAATACCGGAAAGGCGGCAATGAGAACGGCTTTACGGTACAGCTATACTACTCTGCCGACGGCAGCAACTGGAAGAAGGCCGGCAGCGACTTCAAGACCGACTTTGCCAAGGACGACGAAACGCTCGGTGCTGCCGACGTGCCCATTGCCACAGCTTCGGTCGGCGGGAAGCAACTGAACACGTCCGTGGCTGCGGGCGGTTCGATTTACCTTGCATGGAATATCTCCGTGTCAAGGGGCACCACGCCCAACAAGGCCATGGGCCTGGCACTCGACAACGTAAGCCTGACTGCATCGTTTGGCGAGCCCCTTCCCGCCCCCGACGGCGAAGACCCGTCACGCCCGCCCTTCGTGGCGTCGGGCATTTTCCTCCGTGGCGAGGTAAACGGGTGGCTGGCCGACAGCGCTTGGGAGTTCAGCGACGAGGGCAATGGCACTTATGCAATATACGACAAGGAACTGTCGGGCAACTTCAAGATAGCCGATGCAAAATAGACTTCGCTCTGCAACTACGGCAGCAACGGCAGCGCCATCATGGCCGACAGGCCCTATGCGCTGGTGCCGGGCACCGACGACAACATACCGTGCGGCTACATTTTCGACTGCAAGCGCATACTGCTGACCATTGCCGACACCGGGGCGACCCTCATGCTGGAAAGCAATGAGGGAGGCAAACCCGGAGAACCGTCTGCATTGCAGTCGGTGGCATTGCAGCCTGCCGACGTAACGCTCGTGCCGCAACTGCCCGCCAAGGTCAAGGTGCTATCGCTTAACAACAGCCTGATACATTACAACGACCAGGACTTCATGTTCAACGACATTGCCAGAGCCATGGGCAAAGACGCCCACTGGACCAAGCACACACTGCTTGGCAAGCCCCTGAGCACACATTGGGACGAGGGCGACGGACTGGCAGCCGACGGAAATCCCGGCGCCAAGATGCTAATACGCAGCGAGGCATGGTCGCACATTATTCTCCAGGAGCAGAGCTCGCTGCCAAGAACCGACCCCGAGGCGTTCCGCAACAATGTCAGGAAGTGGGTTGAATACATACGCGAGCATTGCCCCAACCCCAATGCCGTGGTCATTGTACCAATGAACTGGGCGTACAGTGGCGACTGGACAAACTTCACCGACTTCAACAGAACGCTCCTGGACAACTGCCAGGACGTGGCACGCGAGACGGGTGTCACCATCTGCCCCGTTGACCTTGCCTACCAACAGGCGTTCGACGCCGAGGGGGCGGAAGGCATTGCATCGTGGTACCAGGACGACCGGCACCCCACAGACAAGTCTACCTATATGGCTGCATGCATGGAATATGGCCTCATCTTCGGCGAGAGCCCGGCAACCATCAGTTATCACCCGGCCGCCGTCACCGACGCCGAGGCGGCCTCGATGCGCAGCTATGCAGCCAAGGCCCTGGCGAAGTTCACCAACTATGTAGACCACACCGCGGCCACCGTGCGCTTTACGGCTGTGGCACGCGACCAATATGGCAACGAGATGGAGGCGCCGGCCGATTTGGCCTACACTCTGACCGGCGGCGGGACGCTTGGCGACGACCATGTGTTCAGGAGCGACAAGACCGAAGGAACATTCAAGGTGAGCGCGCAAAACAGCCTGTTCAGCACCGTGGCCACAGTGAAAGTGGCACACGCAGAGACCGAGGTCACTGTATTCCCTGCCATAGAGATGGACGCCGACCACCTGTCGGCGGCCGAAGACTTCAACGCCATGGGCAGCGACGCCGGCGCCCGGCTCCCCCAGGCATGGCGCATTGACAGGCAGACAACGGCCCCGCGCAAAGTAGGCAGCTATGCCGCAGCCATAGACAACACGATGTATGCCGGTGGCGCCGCCCTGCCACCGAACGCAAAGAACGGCACGTGGAACTTCGGGGCGGACAATGGCGCCGACCGCGCCGTGGGCGGCATCTCGACCGGCGTCGCCGGCGGCACACGCTGCGTAAACATCTACGCCCACTTCATGAACAGCGGACGCAAGGACATCGGGAAACTTCACATAAGCTATGATGTTGAGAAATACCGCATGGGAAGCAACCCGGCAGGCTTCACCGTCCAGATGTATCACTCCACAGACGGGCGCAACTGGACGTCGGCCGGCAATGACTTCTGCACCAGGCTGGCCCCCGATGCCACCACCGGGGGATATGACGACGTGCCCGGCCAGACAATACCGGTAAGCGCCGTGCTGGACGCAAGGATGCAGCCAGGCATCGATTTCTTCCTGGCATGGAACATCACGGTGTCTTCCGGCGACGCGGCCAACAACGCCATGGCCCTTGCCATCGACAACTTCAGGCTCTGCGGCGAACTGCCTGCCGTACCAACGGCCAAGCATTACATCTATGTCATCGACGAGACGGGCTTCGACGCCCTGGGGCTGTATGCCTGGGGTGACGGCGAACTGTTTGGCGCATGGCCCGGCCAGGGCTGGGTCGACGAGAAGACCATTGGCGGCGATGCTTACAAGGTGTTCCTGCTTGATGCCGACGGCGGCACATACAACCTGATATTCAACAATTGGAACAATGGCAAGCAGGTGGCCGATTTCACCGTAACGGCCAACCGCGACTACTACCTGCGCGTCAGCGCCTCGGGCGTAACAGAGCTTACGCCGGCCGGCATCGCTTCCGTAGGCCTCCGACCGGCAGCCGACGGCAGCCACGCATACTACCTCAACGGCCGCAAAGCCGGCCCTTGGGGCAGCGGCAGGGCCAAAGGCATATACATTGTCAACGGCAAGAAATACGTCAACAAATAAAAACGGCATGAAGACATTTTACATTCCACTGCTCGCCTCGGCGCTGTTGGCTGCTGCATGCGGGCAGGGGGCACTGCAATTTGACATAGACAACACCAAGCCGGTGACGCCAGACAACCGCGTCATCTACCAGATGAACATCGGAGCATTCACGCCCGAGGGCACTTTCGCCGCGGCAGGACGACAGCTGGGCCGCCTCGACACGCTCGGGGCCGACATACTCTGGCTCATGCCCATCTACCCGCGGGGCCACAAGATGAACAGCCCTTACGCCTCGATGGACTTTACCAAGGTTAACCCGGCCTACGGCACGGCAGACGACCTGAAGAGATTTGTAGGCGAAGCCCACAGGCGCGGCATGAAGGTGTGGCTCGACTGGGTGCCCAACCATGTGGCCGTCGAGAACCGATGGGTGGCCGAACACCCTGAGTTTTTCACCAAAGACGCCCACGGGCGGATGATACACCCGCACGGCTGGGGCGACGTCTACGAGCTGAACTACCACGACGAGGGCCTTGTCGAGTCAATGAACTCGGCAATGAGGCAATGGATAAGAGTGGCCGACGTCGACGGGTTCAGATGCGACTACGTCAGCAGCCCCACCATACCGGTGAAGTATTGGCAAGACATCATTGCCGAGCTGAACGGCCACGGCAAGACCATCGAGTTTCTGGGCGAGACCGACATATCCAACCCTGAGAACAGGCGCATCGACTCGTGCGGCTTCGACTACGACTACGCATGGGATTTCCAGGGAGAACTGGCCCGCAAGTTCAACGACAGCGACAACGCCGACTCGCTCCGGGCCATCTGCGACAGGCTTTTGGCGGCCTCGGCCAAAGTGAAGAACAAGCGGATGGTATACCTTACCAACCACGACCAGAACTACAACGACGGAGGCAACACGCTAAAAGACTTCTACGGCGACAACCGCTACCTGCTCACCGTGCTGGAGTTCACCTTCCATGGCATGCCGCTAATATACCAGGGGCAGGAAATAGGCGACCCCGACACACTCAACTACTTTACCGACGCCAAGGTGAAGTGGCACTTGGCAGACCGCAAGATGCTCAACACCGTGCGCACGCTGGTGGCCCTGCACCACACCTTCGCCTCGCTTTCGGCAACAGCGCCCGTTGAATACATCGAGACTGCAGGCTCGCAGGTGCTGGCCTACAGGCGCGGCCCGGTGGTGGTGGCGCTCAACATTGGCAGGGAGCCGGCGTCCGTGCAGCTAAGCGGCATCGAGCCGGGGCCCTACCAGCAGTGGCTCGACAGCCGCACCATTGGCAGCGGGCCTGCCGTGGCCGACGTGGAGCTGACACCCCAATCGGCCATACGGCTGCAAGGCAAGGGATATGCGGTATACGTTAAAAAACAATGAACCTATGGGAAAGACGTCAAGACTGATTGCAGCGCTGCTGTGCTGCTGGGGCCTGGCCGCGCCACGCGCCATGGCAACCGACTATGTGGACGACATCAACAACGGCCAGCACGCCGACGGCCAGCATGTGGTCTATGAGATGAACGTGGGGGCCTTCACCGCCGAAGGCACCCTTGCCGCGGCACAGGCCCGGCTCAAAGAGTTGAAGCGCATAGGCGCCGACATTGTGTGGCTAATGCCCATTTACCCCCGTGGCGGGGGCATCAACAGCCCCTATGCCGCCACCGATTTCCAACAGGTAAACCCGGCCTACGGCACCATAGACGACCTGAAGGCCTTTGTCGGGGCCGCCCACGCCCTCGGCATGCAGGTATGGCTCGACTGGGTGCCCAACCACACGGCAACCGACGCGAGGTGGGTGGGCGAGCACCCTGAGTATTACAAGAGGTCGGGAGGCAGCTTTGTGCATCCCAACAACTATGCCGACGTATATCAGCTGGACTACGGCAACGGCGAACTGCGCAAGGCCATGACCGACTGCATGAAGTTCTGGATAGACCGGGCCGACATCGACGGCTACCGGTGCGACTACATCAGCAGCCGCGAGATTCCCGTGAGCTATTGGCAGGAATCCATACCTGAGATAAAGGGCTGCAAGGCCGGCAAGGCCATCACGTTTCTTGGCGAGGCCGACATTGCCGCCGACGCCACACGCCTCAAGGCGGCCGGCTTCGACTACGACTACGCATGGCAGTTCCAGAGCCAGCTGGCCAATTTCGGCAACGGCACCGCCGCCGCACGCCCCAGGGCCTTTGCCAACACGCTGATGGCCCACCAGGCCGGCATTGGCTTCGGGCGCATGCTCTACATTACCAACCACGACCAGAACTACAACGAGAAGAAGAAGACGCTCACCCAGAAGTATGGCGACAACCGCTACCCGCTCACGGTGCTCTACTTCACCGTCTGGGGGATGCCCCTTGTATACAACGGCCAGGAAACGGGCGGCAACCAGGCGCTAAACTACTTTACCGACGAAAAAATAGACTGGGCGCAAACCGACAGCAAGATGCTCAACACCATACGCACGCTGGCGGCCCTGAAACACTCGGTGGCTGCCTTCCGCGACGGCAAGGCCGCCGCCGACAACCACAGCGTCAGCTGGCTCACGGTGAACAACAACACATCGGTGCTGGCCTACAGCTGCAAGCATGGCGACAGCGAGGCCGTGGTGGTGCTCAACTTCGGCACATCGGCCACCACCGTAACAATAACAGGGCTCACCGCCGGCGAATACGGGCTGTGGCTCGACAGCGAGACCATCGCCCGGGGCACGGGCCGCAAAGCCGTCAGCCTCGGCGCCACCCACACGTTTGAGCTGCAGGCCAAGGGCTACCGGGTGTACGTGAAGGGCCACTTCGCCGACGAGGGCACGGCAGCCATGGGCGCCATCACAACCGGCGCCGCTGCCTGCGGCCCCGTCTATTCGCTCGGCGGCCAACGGCGTGGCAGCAGCGGCCAGCTGCCCGGCGGCATATACATCAGCAACGGCCGCAAATACGTGAAACGCCATTGACTCTTCATGATTTTAATAATTCTGTTCGTTAAGTAGCTGTTGATAATCAATTATCATCAGGTTGTGCGCAGTTCGGTGAATGCCTTTGTGAAGCCGGAAGAGGTAGCGTAGCCTGCTACGATACCGACGAGGCTTTTGAAGACAACCCGGAAGAGCGCGCAAGGCGATGGTAAAGACAAGATGTCTGAATAAAATGGCTTGGCATCAGTTAATTTTTCAACAGATACTCATGTTTGGATGGCCGCCCGGCAAGGGCGGCCATTTTTGTCCCCTCACCAAAAGTCCACCCGCAGCGGCCGGCGCTTCCATGCCGAGCCGTGCCGCAAGGTTGACGCCGGTCAACAGCCTGTCACTCAGCCGGTTGCACAACGGGCCGCATTCCATTCCAAAACCTGCCGTCTCAAGACATGGAACGGGCCGCCTTACCCCGCAATACATGCCATCTTGCAAACCGATGCGGCGCATACCCAAACACAAGGATGCAGCTGGCGGCTTCGGGAGCATTGACTCTGACGCAGTTCATGACCTTCCCGGTCACGGGCCACCAGCAACGGCCCGCCCTTGCCTTTGCATAAGGCAATGGCAGCAACAGAGGCCCTAAAACCACCACGAGAGCCGCCGGCAAGCCATGAGCACAAGCCCGCCGAAACCTTTTGCCGCGCAAAACTTGCCGAAGTCAGAAAAAATAAGTAACTTTGAGGCAAATTTGCGATAACAACAATTTATGAGCGACGAAATAAAAGACAACGACACCCTCGAAGAAACCAACGCCAACAGCACTGACAACACAAGCAACGAGACCGACGCCAAGCCGGCGGCCGGCAACCACACCGACGAAACCGACGACGAGAACGACACCGACGGAGAGCCCACAAAGCACTCCGACTACAAACCCGTAGACAGGTTTGACGCCTCGGCGGTGCACCACCTGAGCGGCATGTACCAGAACTGGTTTCTCGACTATGCCTCGTACGTTATACTGGAGCGCGCCGTCCCCCACATCGAGGACGGCCTGAAGCCCGTGCAACGGCGCATACTGCACTCGATGAAACGAATGGACGACGGGCGCTACAACAAGGTGGCCAACATCGTGGGCCACACCATGCAGTTCCACCCCCACGGCGACGCGTCGATAGGCGACGCCCTGGTGCAGCTCGGACAGAAAGACTTGCTTGTAGACACTCAGGGCAACTGGGGCAACATACTGACGGGCGACCGGGCCGCCGCGCCACGATACATAGAGGCCAGGCTGTCGAAATTCGCGCTCGACACGGTGTTCAACCCCAAGACCACCGACTGGCAGCTGAGCTACGACGGGCGCAACCGCGAACCGATAACGCTGCCAGTCAAGTTTCCGCTGCTGCTGGCCCAGGGCGCCGAGGGCATTGCCGTGGGCCTGAGCTCGAAGATAATGCCGCACAACTTCAACGAGCTGTGCGACGCGGCCGTGAGCTACCTGCACGGCGAGGAGTTCAACCTGTACCCCGACTTCCCCACGGGCGGCAGCATCGACGTGAGCAAATACAACGACGGGCAGCGGGGCGGGACGCTCAAGGTGAGGGCAAAGATAGAGAAACTCGACAACAAGACGCTCGTAATACGCGAAATCCCCTACGGCAAGACCACCAGCACGCTCATCGACTCTATACTAAAGGCCATCGAGAAAGGCAAGATAAAGGCACGCAAGGTAGACGACAACACTGCCGCCGAGGTAGAGATTCAGGTTCACCTCGCGCCGGGAGTGTCGTCCGACAAGACGCTCGACGCCCTCTATGCCTTCTCCGACTGCGAGGTGAGCATATCGCCCAACTGCTGTGTCATTGCCGACGACAAGCCGCAGTTCCTCACCGTGAGCGACGTGCTGCGCAGCTCGGTAGACCGCACCATGGGCCTGCTGCGCCGCGAACTGGAGATTCGACGGGGCGAACTGCTGGAGCAACTGCACTTCTGTTCGCTCGAAAAGATATTCATCGAGGAGCGCATTTACAAAGACAAGAAGTTTGAAGAGGCCCCCGACGTCGACGCCGTATGCGAGCACATCGACAAGCGGCTCACGCCCTTCTACCCGCAACTGGTGCGCGAGGTGACGCGCGACGACATACTGCGCCTGCTCGAGATAAAGATGCAGCGCATACTGAAGTTCAACAAAGACAAGGCCGACGAGCTCATGGCGCGCCTCAAGGCCGAGATAGAGCAGATTGAGCGCGACCTGGCCAACATGGTCGAGGTGACGGCCAACTGGTTCCGTTTCCTCAAGGAAAAGTATGGCAAAGACCACCCGAGGCTCACGGAGATTCGCAACTTCGACACCATCGAGGCCACCAAGGTGGTCGAGGCCAACGAGAAACTGTACATCAACCGGCAGGAAGGCTTCATCGGCACGGGGCTGAAAAAAGACGAGTTTGTGTGCAACTGCTCCGACATCGACGACATCATCGTGTTCTACAAAGACGGCAAGTACAAGGTTGTGCGCGTGGCCGACAAGATTTTCGTGGGCAAGAACATACTGCACGTGGGCGTGTTCAAGCGCAACGACAAGCGAACCATATACAACACGGTATACCGCGACGGCCGCAACGGCCCCTACTACATCAAGCGGTTCAACGTGACGGCCATGACCCGCGACCGCGAATACGACCTCACCAAGGGCACGCCGGGCTCAAAGGTGGTATACTTCACGGCCAACCCCAACGGCGAGGCCGAGGTGATAAAGATAACGCTCGAGCCAACCGAGGTGAAGCGGCGCACCAACATATTCTTCGACCGCGACTTCTCGAAGATTGCAATCAAGGGCCGCGCCGCACAGGGCAACCTGCTCACGAAGAAAGCCATCCACCGCATTGGGCTGAAGAGCCACGGCCACTCTACGCTCGGAGGGCGCAAGGTGTGGTACGACCCCGACGTAAACCGGCTGAACTACGACGACCACGGAAGGCTGCTGGGCGAGTTCCTCGACGACGACCAGATACTGGTGGTGCTCGAGGGGGGCGACTTCTATGCCACCAACTTCGACGCCAACAACCACTATGAGGACAACATTGCACGCATAGAGAAGTACGACCCGCACAAGGTATGGACGGCTGTGCTCTACGATGCCGACAACGAGGGCTACCCATACGTCAAGCGTTTCTACATGGAAGCCACCAAGCGGAAGCAGAACTACCTGGGCGACAACCCCAACAGCCGCCAGGTGCTGCTCACAGACGTGGCCTTCCCGCGGCTGCAGGTGACCTTCGGAGGCAACGACGCCACCCGCCCGCCTATGGAGATCGACGCCGAACAGTTCATTGCCGTCAAGGGATTCAAGGCCAAGGGCAAGCGCATCACCACCTGGAACGTGGAAAGCATAACCGAACTGGAACCCACCCGGTTTCCCGAACCCGAAGAACAGCCAGACGACGACGACACCGACGACGAACAGCAGGAAAACCTTGACCCCGACGCCGGCAAGTCGCAACAGCAGGTAATCGACGAGATAAACGGACAACTTAGCCTCTTCAACGATGAAGATCTTTAGAATGGCCATGGCCGCCATGGCCGCCCTGCCGCTGTGCTCAGCCGCCCAGGAGGCAGACTCGACGGCATCCGGACGGATAACAACGGCCGCATACATGGTTGGCGCGGGCCGGACAAAGGTGCTCGACACCTATCTGTCGCAAGAGCATTTTGCCGGGCCGGGGTTCACCTTCCTGGCCTCGGTGGAGCGGCAGCGCCCGGGCAGCCGCTGGCTGACGGCCATGCAGCACCAGGCCAACATATCGACAACGCGCGACCGAAGCCGACAGTCGCGCCAGCTGGAGGGCTCTTACAACTTCTACTGGGGGCGATACCACTGCTGGCAACTGGCAGCCGACAGGCTCACACTGATGGCCGGGGGTATGGTCGACGCCAACATAGGCTTCATATACAATACGGGCAACGGCAACAACCCGGCCCAGGCGCGGCTCCACCTCAACGTCATGCCGTCGGCGGCGGCCGCCTACAGGTTTTCAATCGGCAAATGCCGCATGGCCATACGCTACGAAGCGCAGCTGCCACTCATAGGCGTCATGTTCAGCCCCAACTACGGGCAGTCTTACTACGAGCTGTTCTCGCGCGGCAACTACGACCACAACGTGGTGCCCACAACGCTCGTCAGCGCGCCATGCCTGAGGCAGCAGCTCATGGCCGACGTCAACATCGGGCGCCGGACGACGCTCCGCTTCGGATATCTGGGCGACTACCAGCAGGCCGATGTCAACAACCTGAAGTCGCATGTCTATTCCCACCGCTTCATGATTGGCTTCGTCAAGCGGTTCAAACTAATAAGCTACCGCCCATGAAGCGCTTCATATCATACGTCATCATTGCCGTTGCCATGGCTGCAATGGTCACTTCGTGCGTCGACGAAGAGGAGTTCGACGACTCGCCCACGGGCAACTTCGAGGCCCTGTGGAAAATAATCGACGAGCACTATTGCTTCTTCGACTACAAGAAACAGGAATACGGGCTCGACTGGGACGATGTATACGCCAAGTACAGGGTGCGCATCAGCGACAACATGACGTCCGACCAACTGTTCGAGGTCATGGCCGACATGCTGTCGGAACTGCGCGACGGCCACGTCAACCTGTCGCGGGCGGCAGACTTCGCGCGCTATTGGAGCTGGAAAGAAGACTATCCCTCGAACTTCAGCGACACACTGCAACGGCGCTACCTCGGCACAGACTACCAGATAGCGTCGGGCATAACATACCGCGTTCTCGACGACAACATCGGCTACATATACTACGAAAGCTTCAGCGACGCCATCGGCGAAGGCAACCTTGACGAAGCAATCAACAGGCTGATGCTGTGCAACGGCCTGATAATAGACATACGCAACAACGGCGGAGGCAACCTGACAAACGCCGAGAAACTGGCGGCGCGCTTCACCAACGAGGCTGTGCACGTGGGCTACATCTGCCATAAGACAGGGCCGGGCCACAACGACTTTTCAGAGAAGGAGGAACAATGGATCGAGCCTTCGTCGAACATGAGGTGGCAGAAAAAGGTTTGTGTGCTCACCAACAGGAGCGTCTACAGCGCCGCCAACGAGTTTGTGAAATACATGGCGTGCATGCCTTCGGTGACAATAGTGGGCGACAGCACCGGCGGCGGGGCCGGCCTGCCGTTCAACAACTCGCTGCCCAACGGGTGGGCAGTGCGCTTCTCGGCCTGCCCTATGTACGACACCGAGGGCCATACAACCGAGTTTGGCATAGCCCCCGACTATAAGGTGTCTATCACTGACGATGATTTCGACAAAGGCATCGACACCATAATAGAATTCGCCCGCAACCTGCTAAAAGAATAAAAAAGCCGGGATATATTTGCAATTTAAGCAAATTATTCTTAACTTTGCACCGCTAAAATGCGCTTGTGGCGGAATTGGTAGACGCGCCAGACTTAGGATCTGGTGTCTCGCGACGTGTAGGTTCGAGTCCTATCAGGCGCACCCTGTCAAGCCCTAAGTCTCGGTTCCGATGACTTAGGGCTTGACTGCGTATTATGATGCCGCCCTAACCATGGCCACCCGATGAACACACAGGATTGCTGCCCGCCACGCCAAACGCCACCATTGCGCACGGAAGGCGCTACGGCCGCAACGACCCTGATTGCACCAACAGGCGGGGCGGCAAAGCTATCCAACCGCATGCCGCCGCCAACCGGGGCTGTGGCATTGCGGCACACGCCGGGAGCCACAAGGCTAAAAGCGCCCGGAGCGATACTCCGACGGGGTGATGCCGAGGCGTGAACGCACATAACGGCTGAAATAAGACAACGACGAGAATCCCAGGCGCTCGGCTATCGACGTGAGCGTAAGGTCGCGACGGGCCAGCAGCATCACCACCTCGCGCATGGCAAAGCGCTCTATCCAGTATGAGGCCGGCCTGCCACTGACACTGCGGCACACCTCGGTGAGGTAGTGGGGACTGACGCAAAGGCGCGAGGCATAGGCGGCAACGCCATTGCGGGCCGCCGGGCCACCATCGTAAAGCATCGATATGAAGTCGCGCACAATCAAGGCCGCACGCTCCATGGGCTGCTGAAGGCTGTTGCTGCGGGCGTGAATGTCATACAGGTCGAGTATGTGCACCATGAGCAGGTGGCCCATCATCTCTTTGCGAAACAGGTGGCCGGGCCGCCCCACCCTGTCTGCCAGCAGGCCCATCACCTCGCAACAGGTGCGGCACTGCGCCTCGGTAAGCCGCATGACCGGATTCTGCAGCAGCGACAGATGGCCCACCACGCCGTAATTGCTGCGCAGGGCCATCGAGGCCACAAACGCCTCCGACAGGCTCATGGCCATGCACTTGCAGTCGGCCGAGGCGCTGATGGGCGAGGCAAACGACGTGTCGGGCATTATGACATAGTCGCCGGCACCAACGTTATAGGCCACCCCGCCAAACGAAAAGCTCATGCCCCCGCCCAGGCAAAGCATGTGCAGCACCCGCCCTTGGCACTGCCTGGGGTCATAGCCGCCGGCAATGTCTACAAACTCGATGCCGGCCATTTCCTCATCTTCTGCCAATCCCATTCCAACTTTGTCTTTATGTTTTATGCAAAAGCAACGCAAACGGGCGCAATGTGGGCTTGCCCACTGGTTGCCGAGCGCTGCCTGCTGGCTGCAAAGATACGCTAAAACCACGAAAAGTGAAAATTTCGAGCCGCTTTTCATAACGCCCGTTTGCCCTGAACACAGTAACTTTGCCATGAAAACATAAATACATCCGACGATGAAAGAAACAAGACTGAACAACGGGGTGACTATGCCGGCCATAGGCTTCGGCGTCTACCAAATTCCACGTGAGCAAACAGAACAGGCCGTAACCGACGCCATCGAGGTGGGCTACCGCATGATTGACACCGCAGCCTCTTACTTCAACGAGCGCGAAGTGGGCAACGCCATACGCCGTTGCGGCGTGCCGCGCAGCCAGCTGTTCGTAACCACAAAGCTGTGGGTGCAAGACTACGAGTATGACGACGCCCTGAGAGCCTTCGACGCGTCGATGGACAGGCTGCAGACCGACTATCTCGACCTGTGGCTGCTGCACAAGCCATACGGCAATTACTATGCGGCGTGGCGCGCTGCCGAGCGACTATACAAGGAGGGGCGCATAAGGGCCATCGGCGTGACGAGCTTCTCTGACGAGAGGCAGCAAGACCTCTTCTTGCACAACGAGGTGAAACCGGCCGTCAACCAGATTGAGACAAACCCGCTTTTCCAGCAGAAAGCCTCAAACAAGTTCCTCAAGGGCGAGGGAATACAGCACGAGGCGTGGGCTCCATTCGCCGAAGGCCAGTGCGACATCTTCAACAACCCGACGCTGAAGGCCATTGCCGCCAACCACGGCAAGACCACGGCGCAGGTAGTGCTGCGCTGGCTCAACCAGCGGGGAATAGCCGTCATACCCAAGAGCGTGCGCCGGGAGCGCATGGAAGAGAACATCAGCATACTCGACTTCACGCTCTCCGACGTCGAGATGGAGGCCATATCGCTACTCGACACGGGCCGGAGCCCCATTTACGACGACAGCGACCTGAGCGTGACAAGATATATAGGCACACTGAAAATACACTGACCGAGATGAATACCCCAACACACTGAACAACGCCGCCACGCCCGGCCCGGCCAGCGGCGGCGGGCATGGACGGGAACGGTGGCGCAGGCAGGCGCCACCGATTCTGTTATATCTATACAAACACAAGTAATGCGTCTACCGGCGGGAGGCGCCAAAATTGCTAATTTTGCCGGCGCAAACAAACAAAAGGCTCATGACAATGGCAACAGAGAAAGAAAACACAACAACAGACATCTTCGAGAAAGACCTCTCGGGGGCTATGGTGTCGCCCCTCGAACCGGGCTACGACCGGCTCATCGGCGCCATTTTCGACACCATGAAGACGGCATACGAACTGAACGAGGGCTACCACACGCCCGACGAGGTGCGCTCATACCTCTCGCGCATCACCGGGCGCGAGGTAGACCCAAGCGTAACGCTGCTCCCGCCATTCTATGTCGACTATGGCAAAAACATCAGAATAGGCAAGAACTGCTGGATTCAGCAGGGCTGCACGTTCTTCGACCGCGGGGGCATAACGCTCGGCAACGGCGTGTTCATAGCCCCAAAGGTAAACCTGATTACCATCAACCACGACCCCGCCCCGGCCAACCGGAGCGCCACCTACGGCCGCCCCATCGTCATCGAAGACAATGTGTGGATAGGCATCGGGGCAACGGTGCTGCCCGGGGTGACCATCGGCTACGGCTCTATAGTGGGGGCCAACAGCGTGGTGACGCACGATGTGCCGCCGATGACTGTGGTTGGCGGCAACCCGGCACGCTTTATCAAGAAAATAGTGACCGGCGGGGGCGACAGCACCCACTGACACCCGGCGCCACCCGGAGGGCCGGGCCGCAGCACGCCGCAGCCCTCGCGCCACAGCCGGCAGTCAGGCCCCTGCGCCCTATGCGGGCCTGCAAGCCAAGCGGCCCCGGGGCGGCTGCCACCTGCCGGCAGGCAGCAGAGGGCGACAACCACAGATACCATTGCGCCATACGGCCCGTCTTGCAATGCAAAACGGGCCGTATGGCATCCCGGTACAGGCCGTTCGGCGTGGCCCGGCGCCCCTTCATCCCTGCCCGGCCATCAAGAACGGCAAGAGTGCAGGCCGCGGGCCGCATGGCCGCGGGCCCGGCGCCACGTCACTTGCGGCGCTCCCTGTACTGTCGGGGCGACATGCCCAGCGTCTTTCGCACATAAGTACCGAAAAACGAAGGGTTGGGGAAGCCCAGCTCGTTGCATATCTCCTTCATGCTCTTGTCGGTGTCGTTGAGCAGCCTAAGTATGTCGTTCGACACGAAATTGCTTATCAGTTTCAGGGCCGTCATGCCGCTCACCTGCTTGCATACGGCCGAAAGATACTTGGGCGTGATGCACAGTTTGTCGGCATAGAAGGCCACACTGCGCGGCCGAGGATATGTAGACGACAGCAGGCCGATGAAGTCGCGGAACACCTTCTCGGCCGAATGGCGCGGCCGTTGCTGCGGGTCGAGGAAACGCTCGAGCAGCCCGTAAAAATCGTATAGGCAGGCCTGGAACAGGGTTTCAACCAGTTTCTTGCCGTAACGGCGGTCTTGGCGGTTTATCTTGGCCTTTATTATGTCATAGTACATCTTGAACGACTGCGCCTCAGACGGCTCGAGCCTCAGCACCGGATTCTTGCTCAGAAAGAGTATCGCGTTCCACAAGTCGCCGCTGTTCATCTGCGACAACTGCTGCACATAGTCCTTCGACATGCAGATGCAGCACCCGCAGATGTCGCCGCTGGTCTCGCTCCGCGATATGGTCATGCCCGGCAGGCACACCAGCAAGTCGTATGTCGACACTTCGTGCTCAACGCCATCGATGGTCAGTGTGGCGTGGCCACTCTGGCACAGGCTCAGCAGCAGGGCGTCGATGTTTACGTTCCTCACGGTGGTCATCCTGTCCGTGCTCTCAAACAGGGCCACGCCCTCGTCACTATAGGCTGCCTTCTCGCTCAATTTCCTGTTGTTCAGCATTTCCGAAACTTTGTCTGTGTTCATTATTTCTTCTCCTATCCGGATGCAAAATAAGTCATATTTTACCACAAAGCCGTGTTTTACAATGCTATATTAGTGTCTAATTTTACCTCATTTGCTCTGATATGGAAAAATTAAACACTATTGAGGAACAAGCCCGGCGACATATATCACACTATTGGCATATTTTTGCAGCCCAAACAAACCAACCAACGCAATGAAAAATATGAACAAGAAATGCTATCCATTGCTACTCTCCGCAGCACTGCTGGCTGGCGCCTGCAACGACGCCGGGCAAGGAGAGAGCGCAGCCGGCGGGCCGGTATGTGTGAAAACCATGGCCGTGGCGGCCCCCACGGGTTATGCCCCCGACGAATACCAAGGCACGGTGGAAGAGGCCAACGGCACCGACCTGAGCTTTGCCACCATGGGCACTGTGAGCTCAATTAGGGTGAACATGGGCGACAGGGTGGCCAAGGGGCAGCTCATAGCCACCCTCGACGCCACAACGGCACGCAGCACCCACGAGGCCGCCCTGGCCGCCCTGGCACGGGCCGACGACGCCTTCGGGCGCATGAGGCAACTGCACGACAGCGGCAGCCTGCCCGAAATGAAATGGGTTGAGGCGCAGAGCAGCCTCAGGCAGGCCCGGGCTGCCGAACAGGCAGCGCGCAAGCAGCTGGCCGACTGCCGGCTCACGGTCCCGTTCGGCGGCGTGATAGCCGCCAAGATGGCCGATGCGGGCCAGAACGTGATGCCCGGCACGCCCGTGGCCCGGCTCGTGTCGGCCAGCGGGCAGCAGGTGCGCATGTCGGTGCCCGAGGCCGAAATAGGGCAGATAAATGTCGGCGACAAGGGCCGCATCGACGTGGCCGCCCTCGGAGGCAAGAGCTACCGGGCCACCGTCACCGAGAAAGGCGTCACCGCCAATGCCCTGTCGCGCTCGTACGACGTGAGGCTCAAGGTGGACAACGCCGACAGCCGGCTGCTGCCGGGCATGGTGGTCAGCGTTACGCTAAGCAGCCGCGGCGCTACGGGCTACCCGGTGGTGCCGGCAGGAATAGTGCAGATTGACGAGCGCAACAAAACGTTTGTATGGGTGGTAAGCGACGGCAAGGCTGCCCGGCGCGACATCATCTGCGGCGAATACGTGGGCGACGGGGTGACGGTGACGTCGGGGCTGAAAGCCGGCGAGCGCGTCATCGTCGAGGGAAGCCAAAAGGTGTGCAACGGCACAAAGGTTAAGACAATTTGACAACTGCACCACTCTACGACAAAAAGCAATGCATGATGGAAAACAAAAAGCGTAATTTCGTTGAATGGGCCATGCACTACAGGCAAATCATAATATTGCTGACGTGCTGCCTCATGGCCTTCGGCATCTACAGCCTGCCGCAGATGCGCAAGAACGAATTCCCCGACTTCACCATAAGGCAGGGCATGGTGGTGGCCGTGGCGCCCGGCAACAGCGCCCGGGAGATGGCCGAGCAGGTGGCCAAACCCCTCGAAGAATACATCTTCAGCTACAAGGAGGTGAAGAAAGAGAAGACTTTCTCGCAGAGCCGCGACGGCATAGTGTACATCCAAGTGCAGCTCAACGACGACATAAACGACAAGGACGCCTTCTGGAGCAAGTTCAAGCACGGCGTGGTAACGTTCAAGTCGCAGTTGCCCGACAACGTGCTCGCCCTGCAGGTGCTCGACGACTTCGGCGACACCTCGGCGCTGCTCATTGCCATGGAGAGCGACGACAAGACCTACCGCGAGCTCAACGAATACATGGATAGGCTGCAAGACCGGCTCAGGCTAATCCCGTCTGTGGGGCGGATGACGGTCAGCGGCATGCAGAAAGAGCAGATTTCGGTATATGTAGACAACGCCAGGCTGACGAAATACGGCCTGTCCGACCGCATGCTCGCCGCCAAGCTGATGCAGAAGGGCTTTGCCACGAGCGGCGGCCGGCTGCAGACCGACGTGCAGGTGCAGCCCGTCTACGTGGCACGGTCGCTCAACGCTGTGCGCGACGTCGAGCAAATGGTTGTCTACGCCGACCCGAAGGGCAACATAGTAAGGCTGAAAGACGTGGCCAGGGTGGCCAGGGAATACCCCAAGGCCGACAGTTACATAACATACAACGGCAAGAAATGCCTGCTGCTGTCGGTAGAGATGAAGAAAGGGCAGGACATTGTCAAGATGGGCAACGACGTCAACAGGGCCACCGAAGAGTTCAGGTCGGAGCTGCCTTCCGATGTGGGCATCTACCGCATCACCGACCAAAGCCGGGTGGTAAGCGACAGTGTGGCCACCTTCCTGCGCGAACTTGGCCATAGCCATCGTGGCTGTCGTCATAGTGGTAATGCTGCTGCTGCCGCTAAGGGTGGCGCTGGTGGCCGCCTCGACCATACCCATCACCATATTCATATCGCTGGGCCTGCTCTACTGTTTCAACTTCGAGCTGAACACGGTGACGCTGGCCGTGCTCGTGCTGACGCTCGGCATGATTGTCGACAACTCTATCGTCATCATCGACAACTACCTCGAGAAGATTGGCGAGGGCATGTCGCGCTGGCATGCCTCGATAGAGAGCACCACCCATTTCTTCAAGTCCATACTCTCGGCAACGCTCGCAATAAGCATCACTTTCTTCCCGTTCCTCTTCACAACGACGGGAATGATACACGACTTCCTGCTCACTTTCCCGTGGGCCATCACCGCCGTGCTGGGCGTGTCGCTGCTGGTTGCCACGCTGCTCGTGCCGTTCTTGCAGTTCTGGTTCATACGCAAGCCAATGCAGCACAGGCAGAAGTCGTTCTCGGTGCTCGACCTGCTGCAGCGCCACTACAACCGGCTCATAGGCTTCTGCTTCCGCTGGCCAAAGGCCACGGTGGCCGCCGGACTGGCCACCGCCGTTGCCGGCATCATGCTCATAGGCACATTGCCACAGCAGATGATGCCCACGGCCGACCGCAACCAGTTTGCCGTGGAGATATACCTGCCGTCGGGGGCGGCCATCGAACGCACGGCAAGGGTGGCCGACAGCCTGGAGCACATACTGCGACGCGACCCGCGCGTGGTGTCGGTGGTATCGTTCAAGGGATGCTCTTCGCCACGGTTCCAAAACAGCTACGCCCCGCAGATAGGCGGAACCAACTACGCACAGTTCATTGTGAACACCACGGGGGGGACGAAACCATCGAACTGCTCGACGAATACACGCCACGCTACCATGCGGCCTTCCCCGATGCGCTCGTCAGGTTCAAGCAGCTGGGCTACAGCGAAGCCGTCTACCCGGTGGAGTTCAGGCTCAGCGGCAACGACTGGGACTCGCTGCGCACCGATGCCGGCAAGCTTTTGGCGATGATGCGCGCCATGCCCGAGCTGACGCTGGCACACTCTGACAACGACGAACCGCTGCCCACGGCAATGGTGAAGCTGAAGGAAGACGAGGCCGCACGCCTCGGGGTGAGCAACACCACCGTGGAGACCACGCTGGCGCTGCGCTACGGCGACGGACTGCCGGTGGCCAAGGTGTGGAACGGCGACTACGACCAGAACGTGGTGATAAAGGGCGAACACGCCGACAGCGCCCTGCCGCGCGACCTGGGCAACGAGCCCATACCGGTGGCCGGAGGGCTCGGCGACGTGCCGCTGAGGCAGGTGGCCACCGTGACGCCAGCGTAGCAGGAGGGCCGGATGGTGCGCCGCAACGGCGTGTACACCATTACGGTGATGGCCGACCTGCGCCGCAGCGAGAACGGCATGGAGCAGATGCAGCGCATAACCGAGCTGCTGCCCACGCTGAACCTCTCGGCCGGCACCACGGTGGCACCCGGAGGCGACGTAGAAGACACCAACGAGAAGATTCCGCCCATACTCGCCGGACTGGGCATAGCGGCCGTGGTGATACTCTTCGTGCTCATAGCCCACTTCAAGAAGGTAGGCCCGTCGCTGCTGCTGTTTGCCTCTATGCTGCTGTGCCTGTTCGGAACGTCGCTCGGCGTGATCATCCAGGGCGTCGACTTCGGCGTGACTTGCTTCCTCGGCATCGTGGCACTGATGGGCATCATCGTGCGCAACGGCATCATAATGTTCGACTACGCCGAAGAGCTCAGGGCCAAAGAGCACATGCACGTGCGCGATGCCATCTACCAGTCGGCACGCCGCAGGATGCGACCCATATTCCTGACGTCGGCCGCGGCGTCGATGGGGGTGATACCGATGATACTTGGCAAGAGCGGGCTTTGGATGCCAATGGGCACCGTGATTTGCTACGGCACACTGATAACCATGGTGTTGCTGCTCACGGTGCTGCCCGTGGCATACTACATCTGCTTCCGCGGCTCTACCAAACGGCGCGCCAAAGCCATTGAGCTGGAGTCGATGTGACGACGGGGCTGATGCCTCATGGCGGATTGGCTCAATCTTTATACAACAATAAACATTAATGGTAATGACAATGAAAACTGCATACAGACTGCTCATGGCCGCCGCCACGATAACGGCGTGGGGGCAGGCCGGCACTATGGCGGCACAAAACAGGCTCACGCCCGAGAGTTGCGTGGAAATGGCGCTGGGCAACAATGCGCGCACAAAAAGGGCCGCCAACGAACTGGACATGGCGCGCGAGGGGCGCAAAGAGGCCCTCACCCACTACTTCCCCACGGTGAGCGCATCGGGCGCGGGCTTCATGGCCGACAAGAGAATGATAAGCCTCGACATCGCACCGGGCATGGGAATGTCGATGATGAAAAACGGCATCGTGGGCGGGGTGACGGCCACGCAGCCGGTATTCGCCGGCGGACAGATTGCCAACGCCAACAGGCTGGCCAAGGTGAACGTCGAGAAATAAGGGCTCATGAACCGCCAGGCCGAAAACGAGGTGAGGCTCACGGCCGAGAGCTATTACTGGCAAGTGGCGGTGCTGAAGGAGAAGCTGCGCACCATCGCTACCGTAGAGAGGCAGCTGGAACGCCTCGACAAAGACGTCGAAGCATCGGTAAGGGCCGGTGTTTGCACCCGCAACGACTTGCTGCAGGTGAGGCTCAGGCGCAACGAGATGGCCAGCACGAGGCTTACCGTGGCCAACAACCTGGCCCTGTCGAAACGACTGCTGGCTCAATACATCGGGCTGACGCCGGCCGACAGCATCGACGTGGCCTTCAACGCCGCCACCGACACGGTGGCAGCGGCGCCCGACGCTCTCTACGCCGACCCTGCAGCAGCCTTGTCGGCCACGCCCGAATACGGACTGCTGCAGGCACAACTGGCGGCCTCGAAGCTCGAGCGGAAGATGGCAACAGGCAAGAGGCTGCCGACGGTGGCCGTGGGCGGTGGGTATATGTACGACAACCTGACCGACCGCGACAAGCCGTTCTGGATGGGGTTTGCCACGGTCAGCGTGCCGCTGTCTGACTGGTGGGCCGGCAGCCACGACATAAGGAAACAGAAAAAGGCCGTGGCCAACTCTGAGATTCAGCTCAACGACCAGAGCCAGCTGCTGATGACAAGGATGCAGGGCGCCTGGGACGAGCTCAACGAGGCCTACAGGCAGACAGGCATTGCAAGAAGCTCGATAGAGCAGGCAGACGAGAACCTGCGCCTAAACCAAGACTACTACAGGGCGGGGACTGCCACAATGAGCGAGCTGCTCGACGCCCAGGCCATCTACAGGCAAAGCTGCGACAGCTATGTGGAGGCCAGGGCGAAATATGAAATAAAGAAACGCGAATACTTGCAGGCCACCGGAAGGTGACCCGTGGCGGCCGATAAAGGCCGGGCTACAGGCCGGATTGCACAACAGCTGAATGCGGGCCGGATTGCAAGACGGGCCGTCCTGCACGTCGGGACGGCCCGTCTTGGCAGCCGACACAGCGCATGCCGCTGCCCGGGAAAGGCCGTTTCACGCCAATGCGGCTGTGCGGCAACCGGCTGCCGACCGCCATGGCGCCTGCCACGACATGCTTTCCATGCCTCTCGGACGCCTGCCTCCAACAGGCACCCGCCGGCAGCCGCATGGCCCCTATGCCGCCCGCCATGCTGCGACGGCACCGGCAACGGAGGCAGAAAAGCCCAAAAGCAACCCCGCCCGCCGGCACCATCAGATGGTGCAGGCGGGCGGGGCATTATGTGGTTACTGCCGCGCCGCCGGCCGTGGCCATGGCGGCGGGGCTACGATGCGGCGCAGGCCAACTGTCAGAACTCGGCCGACTTCGGCGTACGCGGGAACGGTATGACGTCGCGTATGTTCTGCATGCCGGTCACGAAGAGAATGAGGCGCTCGAAGCCCAAGCCGAATCCGCCGTGGGGGCACGACCCGTACTTGCGCGTGTCGAGATACCACCACATGTCCTTCATGGGTATGTTGCGGCTCTGTATCTCGCCGAGCAGCTTGTCGTAGTTCTCCTCGCGCACACTGCCGCCGATGATTTCGCCAATCTGCGGGAACAGCACGTCGGTGCCCTGCACGGTCTTCCCGTCTTCGTTTATCTTCATGTAGAAGGCTTTTATCTCCTTCGGGTAACCGTGCATTATCACCGGCTTGCGGAAATGTTCTTCCACAAGGAAGCGCTCATGCTCGCTGGCCAGGTCCATGCCCCAGCTCACCGGGAACTCAAACTTATGGCCTGCGGCCACAGCCTCTTCCAGAATCTTTATTCCCTCGGTGTACGACAGGCGCACAAACGTGTCGCCCAGCACCGAGTTGAGGCGCTCTATGAGCGTCTTGTCTATCATCTTGTTGAGGAACTCGAGGTCGTCCTTGCAGTTGTCGAGCGCCCAGCGCACGCAATACTTTATGAAATCCTCCTCCAGGTCCATCAGGTCGTCCTGGTCGATGAAGGCCACCTCGATCATCCAGAACTCGGCCAGGTGGCGCGGCGTGTTGGAGTTCTCGGCGCGGAACGTCGGGCCGAAGGTATATATGGCCCCGAGCGCCGTGGCGCCGAGCTCGCCCTCGAGCTGGCCGCTCACCGTGAGCGAAGTCTGCTTGCCGAAGAAGTCGTCGTCGTAAGTTATCTTGCCGTCCTCGCCCTTCTTGAGGTCGTACAGGTTCTTCGTCGTGACCTGGAACATCTGGCCCGCCCCCTCGCAATCGCTCGCGGTGATGAACGGGGTGTGGAAATAGAAGAAGCCATGGTCATGGAAATACTTGTGTATGGCGATGGCCATGTTGTGGCGTATGCGCATCACGGCACCGAAGGTGTTGGTGCGCAGGCGCAAGTGGGCATACTGACGCATGTACTCAAAGCTCTGCCCCTTCTTCTGCATGGGGTAATCGCTGCCGCAGAGACCGTAGATCTCTATCTCGCGGCACTGCAGCTCGACAGCCTGACCGGCGCCCTGGCTCTCTACGAGCTCGCCGTTGACAGAGATGCAGGCGCCCGTTGTCACCTGCTTCAACAGCTCCTGGTCGAACGCTGCAGGGTCTACCACAATCTGCACGTTCTTTATGGTGGAACCGTCGTTCAGGGCGATGAAGTCTACTGCCTTGCTGCTTCGGTGGGTGCGCACCCACCCTCTGACGTTAACCAAAGAGCCGAAGTCTGTGCGCGACAGCACATCCACGACTTTTGTTCTTTTTATGCTTTGCATTGTAACTTCCTGATAATTGGTTTATTCATAAGATCCCATGCGCAGGCGCACAACCTCTTCCTCGGTGAGGTAACGCCAGTCGCCACGGCGCAGGCCCTTCTTTGTCAACCCGGCAAACTGCACGCGGTCGAGCTTGGTAACCCTGTAGCCGAGCTTCTCGAATATGCGGCGCACGATGCGGTTCTTGCCGCTGTGAATCTCGATGCCAACCTGTGCCTTGTCGCGATCATCAGCATACTCTACAGCATCTGCCTTGATCTCACCATCTTCCAGGGTGATACCCTCACGGATCTGATCCATATCGTGTGCCGTGACGTTCTTGTCAAGATGCACATGGTATATTTTCTTCTTGAGGAACTTGGGGTGTGTGAGCTTGCTGGCCATATCGCCGTCGTTGGTGAGCAGCAGCACGCCCGTGGTATTGCGGTCGAGCCTGCCCACGGGATAGATGCGCTCGGGGCAAGCGTTCTTCACAAGGTCCATCACGGTCTTGCGCTGCTGCGGGTCGTCGCTTGTGGTAACATAGTCCTTGGGCTTGTTGAGCAGCACGTAGACCTTCTTCTCAAGCGACACCGGCTGGTCGTGGAACTTCACCTCGTCCGACCGCAGCACCTTGGTGCCCAGCTCGGTCACCACGGCGCCATTTACCGTCACTACACCTGCCTGTATGAATTCGTCGGCCTCGCGGCGGCTGCACACACCTGCATTTGCCAGGTACTTGTTGAGTCGCATGGGCTCGTTGGGGTCGATGCTGTCGTCCTTATAGTCGATGCGCTTCTTGAAACCGGCCTTGGGGTTAGGCGCGAAGCCCCCGCCTTGCGGGCGGAAGCCGCCCTGGCGGTTGTTGTAGCCGCCACGCTGCTGGTAGCCCCCCTGCCGGTTGTTGCCATAGCCCTGCCGGCCGCCGGCGTTGTATCCGCCGCGCTGCTGGTAGCCGCCCTGGCGGTAGTTGCCGTAGCCCTCGCCCTCGTTGTTGTAGTTCTGCTGGTATCCTCCGGGGCGGTTGCCGCCGTAGTTGCCGCGCTGCTGGTAGCCACCCTGGCGGTTGCCTCCGCCGTAGTTGCCGCGCTGCTGGTAACCGCCCTGGCGGTTGTTGTAGCCGCCACCCTGCTGGTAGCCTCCGCGGTTGCCGTATGACGGGCGCTGCTGGTAGCCTTCCTCGCCCTGGGCCTGACCGGCGTTGTAGCGCGGGCGGTAGCCTTTGTTGTTATCGTTGTTGCCATAACGGGGGCGGTACTGCTGCCTTGCGGGGCTCGACTGCAATCCGGCGCCGAAGCCCTCGGGGCGGAATCCGCCTTCGTCATTGCTGTTCTTGCTGCTGTAGCCGCCGCGCTCCTGGTTGTAAGGGCGCTGCGTATGGATGCGCGGACGCGGGGAACGCCCCGGCGCGCGGAACTTGGGATAGTCACCCGACTGCCCTGCCGCCTGATAGCCCTCACGGCTTCCGGCACTCTGCTCTGCAGACTTCTCTTCCTGTTTCTTCTCGTTTTCTAATTCCATAATGATAAAATTGTTTATTAAGCCCGGCCTCACGGCCTTTGTTGTTGGTTACATGCGGCGGGGTAAACCGCCATTGTTCATTCTCTTTATGCTTGTGCCGGCCGCCGTGCGGAGGCCTTCGCACTGATCGGTGTGTTCAGATGCCCGTATAGTTGTATGGCGTTATGGTGATGAGCTCGGCCTTGACGCTGTCGCTGACGTCCAGCCCGCCGATGAAGTCGTGTATGGACTCCTCGGTGATGGCGGCATTGGTGCGTGTCAGCGCCTTGAGGGCTTCGTATGGATGGGGGTAGGCCTCGCGCCTGAGCACGGTCTGTATGGCCTCGGCCACCACAGCCCACGTGTTGTCGAGGTCTTCTTTCAGTTTGGCCTCATTGAGTATTAGCTTGCGCAATCCCTTCAGTGTGCTCTCGAAAGCGATGACGCTATGCCCCATGGGCACGCCGACGTTGCGCAGCACAGTGGAGTCGGTGAGGTCGCGCTGCAGGCGGCTCACGGGCAGCTTCCGGGCGAGGAACTGCAGCAGGGCGTTGGCCACGCCGAGGTTGCCCTCGCTGTTTTCGTAGTCTATGGGGTTGACCTTGTGCGGCATGGCGCTCGACCCCACCTCGCCGGCCTTTATCTTCTGCTTGAAATACTCCATCGAGATGTACATCCAGAAGTCGCGGTCGAGGTCGATGACTATGGTGTTGATGCGCCTCATGGCATCGAACACGGCCCCGAGCCAGTCGTAGTTGCTTATCTGGGTGGTGTACTGCTCGCGCGCCAGCCCGAGCTTGCCGGCCACGAAGCTGTCGCCAAACTGCTTCCAGTCGTACTGCGGATAGGCCACGTGGTGGGCGTTGTAGTTGCCTGTGGCGCCGCCGAACTTGGCCGTCAGCGGCACGGCCTTGAGCGAGGCCAGCTGCTGCTCGAGCCTGTAGACGAACACCATTATTTCCTTGCCAAGCCTTGTGGGCGAGGCGGGCTGGCCGTGGGTCTTGGCCAGCATGGGCACGTCTTTCCACTCATCGGCGTATTGGCGCAGCTGGGCTATGAGCTCCTCGACGAGCGGATAGTACACGTCGGCCAGGGCGTCCTTTACCGACAGCGGCACGCTGGTGTTGTTGATGTCTTGCGAGGTGAGCCCGAAGTGGATGAACTCCTTGTAGGCGTCGAGCCCGCCAATCTTGTCGAGCTGCTCCTTGATGAAGTATTCCACTGCCTTAACATCGTGGTTTGTCACCTTCTCTATTTCCTTGACGCGGCGCGCATCGGCCTCCGAGAAGTCGGCATAGATGGCGCGCAGGCGGCCGAAAAGGCCATGGTCGAAAGTGGCCAGTTGGGGCAGCGGCAACTCGCACAGCGCGATGAAATACTCCACTTCGACGCGGACGCGGTAGCGGATTAGGGCGTATTCCG
>ENA-UEOM01000174-UEOM01000174.1-human-gut-metagenome-genome-assembly--contig:-NODE-174-length-29851-cov-6.689091_pt1 | contig 29851 bp, 30 predicted proteins | sample MGYA00242993_ERZ507994 | MGnify/ENA primary metagenome ERZ507994 (study PRJEB26167, sample SAMN06115536) | human gut metagenome | host: Homo sapiens | place: China:Neimenggu | collected 2014-11-07... | reverse complement strand
GAAAAACGGCGCGGCGCAGCGTGAAAAGGCCCGCTGCCCGGGTGCGTCGGGCGTTTTCAGATACACCCTAAGGCAGCTTCGCACGATTGCGTCAGTGCCTCGCGTCCGGTGTGCCGGACGAATGGATGCTTTTCAGGCCCTGCGCCGTATTTTGGCAGCGCAAAGCCACATACGCTCCGCAGCTTGCATCCGGCCCCGTACCGCCGGCTGCGCCCCGCAGACGTATGTGTGAGCTGTTTGAATGCTGGCAGCCTGCCGCTGAACCGCGCCGCACGCGCGGCTGACCGCCGGGTAATGCCGTGTGATCCGCCCACTACGGCATGATACGGATTATTATAACACACTTTTTCCGATGTGTATACATTTTTTTGCGGAACGCCGCGTCCCATGCCGCCGGAGGCCGTCCCTTCCGCGCGGAAGCAGTCGGAAAAAGGCATCCGCCGCACTTGTCATTTCAGCGCGTTTTTGCTATACTATTATAATCTATAGAGTTTAGTGGACGGAGGATACCTTCGGATATGAAAAAACATGTTTCCCGCCTGCTCCAGCCGGGCGTGATCTGGTACAGCATCGTTCTGCTGGCCTTTTCCGCCGCTGCGGCGGCGCTGGATCAATTTTATCTGGCGGGCGCGGAGCTGCTCGTGACCATCGTGGTCTTTGCTGTCAGCCGTGCGCGCTTCGCCCACCGCAAGCGGGCGCTGATCGAATATGTCCAGAGCGCGACGGATTCCGTGGGCGTTTCCGTCCACGCCGGCTCGCCGTTCCCGATGGCGGTGCTGCACCTGCCGGAGGCGGAGATCGTCTGGGGCAACCCGGACTTCTACGCCATCACCGGTCTGACCGACGCCACGCGCTATCAGACGATGCAGAGCGTCGTTCCGGGCTTCACCATCGACTGGCTGCGCGAGGGCCGGACGGAATTTCCCGGCGACCAGCTTATCCGCGGCCGCCGCTACCGCATCTACGGCAACTTCGTCCGCTCGGAGGACGAAGAAACGACGGTCAAGCTTGCGACCGTGTATTTCGCGGACATGACGGAGATGTTCAACATCCGCGACGAATACATCCGCACCCGCCCCATCGTGTCGATCATTCTGATCGACAACTACGACGAGCTGACGAACAACCTCTCCGACAGCGCGGTGGCCAATCTCGACGCGCAGATCAACGAGACGGTCAGCAAATGGATGGAGGGCAGCCGCGCGCTCAGCCGCCGTCTCGAGCGCAACCGCTACCTGATGGTCTACGAAAACCGCGACTTTGAAAAGCTCCAGAAGGGCAAATTCTCCGTGCTGGAGAGCATCCGCTCCGTCGTCAGCCCCACCGGCATCGCCGCGACGATCTCGCTCGGCATCGGCAAGGACGGCGCTTCGTTCGAGGAGGACTACAACTTCGCCACGCTCTCCATCGAGATGGCGCTCTCACGCGGCGGCGATCAGGCCGTCATCAAGGACCGCTACAACTTCTCGTTCTACGGCGGACGCACCAAGGAGGCCGAGCGCCACACCAAGGTCAAGTCGCGCGTGGTCGCAGGCTCCCTGTCGGAGCTGATCGCGCAGTCCAGTGAGGTGTTCATCATGGGCCACCGCATGGCGGACCTCGACGCCGTCGGCGCGGCGGTTGGTCTCGTGAGCCTCTGCCGGAAGAAGGGCAAGCGCGCCCGCATCGTCCTCGATCTGAAAAACAACGCCGCCGGGGCGCTCATCCGTGAGCTGCGCGCGCTGCCGGAATACGCCGGGGTTTTCATCTCCGGCGACGACGCGCTGGTCGAGGCGGACAACCGCTCTTTGCTGATCGTCGTCGATACGAACCGGCCCGATCAGGTGGAGAGCAAGGCGCTGCTTGAGGCAGTGCCGCGTGTGGCCGTTATTGACCACCACCGCCGTGCGGCGGATTACATCGACCACGCCGTTCTGAGTCTGCATGAGCCGTTCTCCTCCTCCGCGGCGGAGCTGGTGACGGAGCTGCTGCAATACGCGGTGGAGCCGCGCGACATCCGGCCTCTTGAGGCGCAGGCGCTGCTGGCGGGCATCGTGCTGGACACCAAGAACTTCAACGTCCGCACCGGCTCGCGTACCTTTGAAGCCGCCGCGTTCCTGCGCCGAACCGGCGCGGATACCGTGGACGTGAAAAAGCTCTTCCAGAGTGACCTTGACTCGACCATCGCGCGTTATCAGATCGTACAGGCCGCGAAGCTCTACCGCGACGAGATCGCCATTGCCGCCGTGGAGCATACGACCACCCGCACCATCGCCTCGCAGGCGGCGGACGAGCTGCTGAGCATTTCTGGGATCCTGACCTCCTTCGTGCTCTATCCGGACGGGAATCAGGTCGTGATCTGCGCCCGCTCGATCGGCACCTGCAACGTGCAGGTCGTGCTTGAGCCGCTGGGCGGCGGCGGAAACGCGGCCTCCGCAGGCGCGCAGATCAAAAACGCGCAGCTGCCGGATGTGCTGGAAAAGCTCGTCGCATCCATCGACAAATTCTACGGCTGAGGCCGGGAATGCAATACAACCATACAACCATTTCCCTGTCTGAAAGGAGAACATAGCATGAAAGTTATTCTGACCCAGGACATCCGCGGCAAGGGCAAGCGCGGACAGATGATCGAGGTTTCCGACGGCTACGCCCGCAACTACCTCTTCCCGAAGAAGCTGGCGCAGGAGGCCAACGCCGACAACCTGAACACCATGCGCATGAACGACAAGGCGAAGCAGGAGCGCGAGGCCAAGGAGCGCGCCGAGGCGATGGAGATCTCCAAGCGCATGAAGGGCTTCACCGTGACCGTGACCGCCAAGGGCGGCGGTGCGGGCCGTCTGTTCGGCTCCGTGACCAACACGGAGATCGCCGAGGCGCTGGCCGCGCAGCAGAAGATCACGCTCGACAAGCGCAAGATCGTGCTCGACGAGCCGATCAAGACGGCGGGCGTCTACACCGTCCGCTGCAAGCTCGGCTATGAGATCAGCGGCGAGCTGCGCGTGGAAGTCAAAGAGGCGTAAACAGACGCCGCACGAAGGGAGGAACATCGTATGGACGAGCTGCTGAACCGTCAGGTGCCGCAGTCGCTGGAGGCGGAGCAGTCGGTGCTCGGCTCCATGCTCATTGACGAGCGGTGCGTGCCGGACGTGATCGGCACTCTGCGCCCGGAGGACTTCTATCTGAAGCAGAACCGGGAGATCTATGAGACCATCTATACGATGTTCAATTTCTCCGAAAAGATCGACCCGGTCACGGTGCTCGACAAGATGAAGGAGCGCGGCGTCTACGACGAGGCGCACTCCTACGACTATATCTCGCAGCTTTTGCAGATCACGCCGACGGCGGCCAACGTCAAGCAATACTGCGCCATCGTTCATGACAAGGCGCTGATGCGCGACCTCGGCACGGCGGCCGACGAGATCAACGAAATGGTCTACGAGGGCGCCGGTACGGCGCAGGATATGCTCGAGGCGGCGGAAAAGAAGGTCTACGCCCTGCGCCGCGACGACTCCGGCGAGAGCCTCCAGCACATCGGCAAGGTCTTGCTGAACGTCTACGACCGGTTGGAGGAGCTGGCGCAGTCCGGCTCGGAGATTCCGGGCCTTTCCACGGGTCTGCACGATGTGGACCGGAAGATCAACGGCCTGAACAAGACCGACCTTCTTCTGATCGCCGCCCGTCCCGGCATGGGCAAAACGTCCATGGCGCTGAACATCGCGCTGAACGTGGCGAAAAAATACCCCGGCAAGGCCGTCGTGTTTTTCAACCTCGAAATGTCGCGCGAGCAGATGGCAATGCGTCTGCTGGCGAACGAAAGCTTCGTCGATCTGCAAAAGCTCGTCACAGGCCAGCTCACGGAGGAGGACTGGGGCAAGCTCTCCATCGCGTCCTCCGCGCTGAGTCAGACGGACATCCGCGTGGACGACAATCCGACCATCACGGTCGCGGAAATGAACGCAAAATGCCGCCGGATCGAGAATCTGGGGTTGGTGTTCATCGACTATCTCCAATTGATGACCTCGGCCGCGCCGGGCAAGACCAGCGAGAACCGCGTCACCGTCGTCAGTGAGATCTCCCGTGCGCTCAAGATCATGGCCAAGGAGCTGAACGTGCCCGTCGTGTGCATGAGCCAGCTCTCGCGTGCCAACGAGAGCCGTACCGACAAGCGGCCGATGCTGTCCGACCTGCGTGAGTCGGGCGCCATCGAGCAGGACGCCGACAGCGTCATGTTCATTTACCGCGACGATTATTACAACAAGGATTCGGAGGAGAAGAACATCGCCGAGCTGATCGTGGCGAAAAACCGCCACGGCGAGACAGGCACGGTCAAGCTCCAGTGGCTGCCGCAGTTCACGACCTTCTCCGACCTCGAATGGAAGCATGGAGAGTAAGATTCTCGCCTGGTGCCGCGAACAGCGGCTGTTTGAGCCGGGCGCGGAGGTCTGCTGCGCCGTCTCCGGCGGCGCGGATTCCACGGCCATGCTGGTATGCCTGCTGGCGCTGCGCGGCGAGCTGAAAATCACCGTCCGCGCCGCGCATTATAACCACCGCCTGCGCGGTGCGGAATCCGACCGCGACGAGGCGTTCGTCCGTTCGCTGTGCGAAAGGCTCGGCGTGCCGCTGACCGTTTCCGGCGGTGACGTGGCCGCGCGTGCGCGTGAGACCGGCGAAAGCGTGGAGGAGGCAGCGCGGAAGCTGCGCTACGCCTTTCTGGAGGGTCTCGGCTGCACGGTCGCCACGGCGCACAACGCCGACGACAATGCGGAGACGGTGCTTCTGAATCTGGTGCGCGGCACCGCGCTGCGCGGCCTCTGCGGCATCCCGCCGAAGCGCGGGCCGGTCGTTCGGCCGATGCTCTGCGTGACGCGCCGGGAGATCGAAGGCTATCTGCTGGAAAAGCAGCTGCCGCATGTGGAGGATTCCACGAACGCGGAGCCGGACGCGCTCCGCAACCGTCTCCGGCTGGATGTGCTGCCGCTGCTGCGGCGGGAAAATCCGTCGCTGAGCGGAACGCTGCTGCGCGGGAGCCTGCTTCTGCGGCAGGATGAGGACTATCTGGAGCGCCTGGCGCATGAGGCGCTGGCCGCGGCACGGCAGGACGGCGGCTGGAGCTGCGCGGCGCTGCTGGCGCAGCCGGAGGCTGTCCGGACACGCGCGGTGCGCGCGATGCTGGCGCAGATCGCCGCGCCGAAGCTCACCTTCGCGCACATCCGCGCGGTCGATGCGCTGCTGGCATCGGAAAATCCCTCGGCGGAGGTCTCCCTTCCCGGCGGCTGGACGGCACGGCGGCAGTATGGGCTGCTGACCCTCATCCGTAGGGCCAAGGCGCCCGGCTGGACGCCGGTGCGGCTGACGGTGGACGGCGTGACGGAGCTTCCCGCGCTCGGTCTGCGCATTTCGTGCAGCCGGATCGCATACCTGGAAAAAAATCCGCAAAATCAAAATTCCCCATCCACATTTGTATGCAGATGTGATATGATTGATAAAATACCGGAGCTGTGGGCCAGGCCGAGAGCCTCGCAGGACGCGCTTCGCCTGCCCGGCGGGCGGCGGACGCTCAAGCGTCTGATGATCGACCGGAAAATCCCCGCCGCGCAGCGGGGGCTTCTGCCGGTGATCGCGGACGAGGCGGGCATTCTCGGCGTCTGCGGGATCGGGCCGGACACGGGCCGTCTCGCGCAGGAGGGCTTCCCGGCCATCCGGATCTGTATCGAGCAAACCGAAAAATGAGAAATCAGAGAGAAATGAGGGACGTTGCCGCTATGATGAACGAATTTGACATGATGCAGGATATCGAGAGAGTTCTTGTCCCCGAGGACGAGATCCACGCGCGCATCCGTGAGGTCGGCGCGCAGATCTCCGAGGACTACCGCGGGAAAAAGCCGATCCTCGTCGGCGTGCTGAAGGGCGTCGTACCGTTTTTCGCGGAAATGGCGCAGGCCATCACCATCCCGGTGCAGGAGGATTTCATGTGCGTCACCTCCTTTGAGGGCGGCACCGAATCGACCGGCAAGCTGACCTTCCGCAAGGACATCGACCACGACATTGAGGGCCGCGACGTGCTTATTCTCGAGGATATCATCGACTCCGGCAGCACGCTCAAGCTGATCTGCGAGCTGTTCCGCGAGCGCAAGCCGAAGTCCGTCAGGATCTGCACCCTGCTCGACAAGCCCTCCGGCCGCAAGGTCGATCTGACGCCGGATTACACCTGCTTCACCATTCCGGCGGCGTTCGTGGTCGGCTTCGGTCTGGACTATGAGGATTATTACCGAAATCTGCCCTTCGTCGGCGTCCTGAAGCCCTCCGTCTATCAGGACTGACCGCCCGGGCCTGTAAAGGAGCTTTCCCTTGGATCAACAACCAAAACAGCTCAATCCGCTGTTCCTGATGCTTGCGCTGGCGCTGATCTTCGCGCTGGCGGCGGGCGTATTTTCCCTGCACTCCACTCCGGCGGGCATACCGTATTCCGAGGTGCTCGATCAGTTCCGCAATGAAAAGGTGTCCTCCTTCACGCTCGAGGGAAGCACGCTGACGCTCCGGCTCCGCGGCGAAAACGGCGCAGAAAAGAGCGTCACGGCCAGCATCGGCGACACGGAGCTTTTCCACAAGGATCTCGACGAGCTGATCGCCGACCAGTATGCCAGCGGCGTGCTGACCTCCTACAACTATCTTCCCGCGCCGGGAACGCCGTGGTACCGCGCGGCGCTGCCGTATGTCGTCGTGGGCGTGATCCTGCTGGTCGTTTTCTTCGTCCTTATGGGCCGCGCAAACGGCGGCCCGTCCGCCATGGCGCAGTTCACACGCGCCAACGCCCATTTCGGCCTTTCCGGCAAAGAAAAGGTCACGTTTGCGGACGTAGCGGGCGCGGATGAGGAAAAGGCCGAGCTTCAGCAGATCGTTGATTTTCTGCGCAATCCGAAGCGCTTTTACGACATGGGCGCGCATGTGCCGAAGGGCGTGCTGCTGGTAGGCCCTCCGGGCACCGGCAAAACGCTGCTGGCGCGGGCCGTCGCCGGTGAGGCAGGCGTTTCGTTTCTGTCGATCTCCGGCTCCGATTTCGTTGAGCTGTATGTCGGCGTCGGCGCGAGCCGCGTGCGCGACTTGTTCGAGCAAGCCAAGCGCGTCTCGCCGAGCATCGTGTTCATCGACGAGATCGACGCCGTCGGCCGTCAGCGCGGCGCAGGTCTCGGCGGCGGTCACGATGAGCGTGAGCAGACGCTCAACCAGCTGCTCGTCGAGATGGACGGCTTCGGCAAAAACGAGGGCGTCATCGTCATGGCCGCGACCAACCGCAAGGACATCCTCGATCCGGCGCTGCTGCGCCCGGGCCGCTTCGACCGGCAGATCTACGTCGGCACGCCCGACTGGCGCGGCCGCGAGGACATTCTCAAAATCCACGCCAAGGACAAGCCGCTGGCAGACAATGTCGATCTTTCTGCCATCGCCAAGGCGACGGCCGGCTTCACCGGCGCCGATCTTGAAAATCTGATGAACGAAGGCGCACTGCTGGCGACGGAGCGCAACCGCCGCGCCATCACCATGAAGGACATGGAGGATGCAATGATCAAGGTCATTGCCGGGCCGGAAAAGCGCAGCCGTGTCGTTCCGCAGCATGAACGGAAGCTGACCGCCTATCATGAGGCGGGCCACGCCGTCACCATGTACCATCTGCCGACGCAGGACCCCGTGCATCAGATCACCATTATCCCGCGCGGTACGGCGGGCGGCATGACCATCAGCCTCCCGACCGACGATACGAGCTATCTTTCCCGCAACGAGATGTATGAGACGATTGTCTCCTTCCTGGGTGGGCGCGTCGCGGAGCAGCTGAAGCTGGACGATATCTCGACCGGCGCGTCGAACGACATCCAGCGCGCCACGGGCATCGCGCGCGACATGGTCTCGCGCTACGGCATGAGCAGCCGCCTCGGGCCGGTCTCCTACGCCTCCGACGACGAGGTGTTCATCGGCCGCAGCTATGAAAAGACGAAGTCCTATTCCGAGCGCATCGCAGGCGATATCGACGACGAGGTCCATGCGATCCTGCAAAAGGCCTACGACCAGTGCGCCGCACTCCTGCAGGCGCATGACGCGGAGCTTTGCCGCGTCGCGGATTTCCTGATGGCGCACGGCACCATGTCGCGCGTCCAGTTCGAGGCCGCCATGCAGGCCAAGCCCATCCCGGAGTCTCCGGAGGAGTCTTCGGCGTTTGAATTCCACCCGAACGAGGCGGAATGAGCTGACGCGCAGGCGTCTCTGCCCTGCCGGCATAACACAACAAGCGCCCGCTGGATACCCAGCGGGCGCTTTGCGTATACCGAAAAACAGTTCATCCCGGCGGGACGATGTGGGCATCGTCCCCTACGATCTTCAATAGAACGAGCATTGTCCGAATTCCATACGTCAAATATTCAACGGGCGCAAATGAGACAGCCCGCACGGCGCATCGTGCGCTTGGGAAACCTGATTGGACGGCCGCCCGAAGGGCGTTTTGACTACAAGCTGTGTAACGATAACACGCACAACGTTACGAATTGTTTTTCAGGCGCGTAAGCGCTATTTCGCGTCCAGCGCCTCTTTTCTCCCCATTCTTTTCTGGCAAGACAGAAAAGAATGGGCCGCCGGAGGCATCCTGCACCATCCGGCGCAGCCTCTCTCTTATGCCTTCGTCAGCACCTCGACGATCTCTCCAACATAGAGATCGTGGAAGTCCTTCTTGGGATAGCAGCTCTCCACGACCGCCGGGTCTACGAAGCCCTGCTCCAGCAGCGGCGCCTGGTAGAGCTTCCGGCAGACGAGGACGAGCTTCGCCTCCTCGAAATAGGTGTAGCCGTCGCCGAATACGGGCGTCAGGCCGACGGTCTTGACCTTATCCTCGTCGCGGCCGGAATGGCTGCCGAGATAGGAAAGCTGCTTTTTATAGCCCTCCGGGAAGAAGCTGAGCGAATATAGCGGCTCCCGGTCGGCAAACTGCCTGGTATAGCGCTGCGGGCGGATATAGCAGATGGCAGTCGGCCTCTGCCAGATGTAGCCGAGATGGCCCCAGCTGGCCGTCATGGTGTTCCAGCCGGTCTGATCGTCGCCGGCCGTGACGAGCATCCACTCGTCGCCGATCAGCGTCATGGGATTCAGCTCCAGCGTGCGGTAGTCAGTCTTGACAAACTTCATAGGGTTCCCTCCTGTTTTCGTCGGACGCGCGCTCAAAGCGCGTACAGCGCCGAGAATTTCTGTTCCAGATAGTCAAGGAAGTAGCGGACGTTCAGGCTCTCGCCGGTGATGGCGCGGATCCACTCGTCCGGTGTAGAGATGGATGCGATGGAGAACACATGCTCCTTGAGCCAGTCGCGGATGGGCAGCAGGTCGCCCTTCGCCGCCAGACCGAACACATCCAGCTCCTTCTGCATTGTATGCAGGATCTGCGCGCCATAAGCGCTGCCGAGCGCATAGGACGGGAAATAGCCGTAGCTTCCGCTCCAATGCACGTCCTGAAGGCAGCCGCTGGCGTCGTCCGGCACGTCAACGCCGAGATATTCCTTATATTTCGCGTTCCAGAGCGCGGGGATCTCGTCCACGGTGATCTCGCCGTTGACGAACGCCTTTTCCAGCTCGTAGCGGATCAGGATGTGCAGGCAGTAGGTCAGCTCGTCCGCGTCGCAGCGGATAAGGCCCGGCTGCGCGACGTTCGCCGCCTCGTAAAGCTCCCGCTCGGTCACGTCGGCAAAGGTGTCGCCGGTGATCTCGCGCAGCTTCGGGTAGATGAAATGGATGAACGCCTCGCTCCGGCCGATGAGGTTCTCATAGAAGCGCGAGATGCACTCGTGCATGGCGTTCGACATGGAATTGGCGGCGTGCTCGCGGTAGAACTCCTCCGGCTCGTTCTGCATGAACAGCGCGTGTCCGCCCTCATGGAGCGTAGTGAAGATGTTGGAGACGAAATTTTCCTCGTAGTAATGCGTGGTGACGCGCACGTCGTGCGGGCCGAAGTTGGTCGTGAACGGATGCTCCGTCGTCATGAGCACCAGCGCGGAGCCGCGCAGGCCCTCCAGCTCCAGCAGGTACTTCGAGAACGCCTCCTGCTGCGGAATGGGGCAGGGGCGGCTCATGAAATCGGTGCGGATGGGCTTGCCATCCTTTTCGATCCGCGCCAGCAGCGGAACGATGCGCTCCTTGAGCGCGCCGAAGAAGGCGTCGAGCTGGGCGATGCTGCCGCCCTTCTCATAATCGTCCAGACAGGCGTCGTAATACGTTGCCTTCTTCTCGTCGCGCAGGTCGATGGCCTTGCGCGTATAGCCGATCAGGTCGGCAAAGGCGTCGCGGAAGATGGAATAATCGTTTGCCTTCTTCGCCTCGAGCCACTTGGCGTAGGCGCGGTTATAGGCCAGCGTCATTTCGTAATCGAGCTTTGCGGAAATATTCTTTCCCTTCTGCCACTCGTCGTTTTTGTGCTCGACGACCTTCTGCTGCACGGGGCTGAGACCCTCGTGGTCGGCGGCAAGCTCTGTGACCAGCCGCGCGTAGGTCTTGGAGTGCGTGAGGCGGAAAAGCTGCTTGCTGAGAACGGCAATGTCCTCTCCGGCCTGCTCCATGCCCTCCTCGGGAGCGCAGCACTGCATATCAAAGTTCAGCTTCCCGATGCTGCGGCCATAGACCGACGCATCGTCCAGGATCTTGCGCAGACGGCTGAATTTCTGTTGGTTCGTCATAAAAATACCTCCTGCTTTGCTTTATCAGCTCCATGTTACCACGTTTTCTCCGGAGGTGCAAGACGAAAGGCACTACTGGATGCGGTAGCCCGCCGCGACGAATCGCAGGACGCTGACCCAGAAGCGCTCCTCCTCGCACTCCAAAAGCCGCGCCTGCGGGATCTCATGGAAGGAGACGAGCTTCTGCTCCGGGTCGATCCACGCGCGCTTTTTCCGCGGCGCGGTCTCTGCCCTGCACGGAAAGCGCTCGAAGCGCTCGATGGTGATGGACATAAAAAAACCTCCCGTCAGCTGTGGATACCCACAGTATAGCGGGAGGTTTCGCCGGAGTTTTCATAAAGTTGTGTCAAAGTTGTCACGCGGACAGGAAAAATTCCAGCTTTTCCGCAGTGTAAAACCGCCCGTCCACATAAAAGGTCTGCGGGAACTCATAGCTCCCGCCGGTCTCCACCTCCGCCGGAAGCCACGTCATCTGCATCCGCAGCGTATAGGGCGTGGTGAGCGTTCCGGCGGCGCTGAAAACCGCCTTCTCATCGCTGCTTTGAAGCTCCGTCGTAAGATCGTCCCCCTGAACGCCGGGGATCGCGTCCGTATACAGCATCCGCAGCACCTCCGCCGTGACCCACCATGCGTCCTCGACATAGGGGCCGCTGTCCGCCACGCCGACGCAGCCATAGACCGGCAGGCCGCTTCCCGCGTCGATCAGCAGCCGGAGGCCGTCCCGCTCCAGCCGCCAGACGGCAAGCGTCGTATCGTCCGGCGCGGAAAGGAAGCGCACGCTCGTCCACGGCCAATCTTCCGCCAGATCCTCCGGCATACTGGGAATAGCCATGAGCTGGCTCTCCGCCGTATAGAAGACCAGCAACTCCATCACGATCCGCCGTCCCGCTTCCTCTGCGTCCTGCCGGGGAAGCTCATTCTGAAACGGCTCCCGCGCCGTGCTCCACGATGCGGCGTCCGGGTCGTCCCCGATCAGCGCGGCCAACGCCTGAATGCGCTGCTGCGTTGTGCGGTGGCTGTAGGGGTCAATGGCGCTTGCCTCCACAACGCCGGTCTGCGCAAGTATGGCCGCCTCATGACGGCTCAGGATCAGCGCGGGGATACACAGTCCCGCCGCAATGATGAGCGCGGCGGCAAGCAGCGCCGCCGCCACAGCCCTCCAGTTACCCTTCCTCTTCATCTTCCTCCACCATTTTCAGCGTGATCGTCACCATCGTCCCGGTCTCCGGGCGGCTTGCGTATTCCAAATGCGTGTGATGGATCTCCGCGATCTTTGCCGAGAGCGCGAGGCCCAGTCCCGCGCCGTGCTCCTTGCGCGAACGGGACTTGTCCACCATGTAGAACGCCTCCGTGATGCGGCGCAGCTCCGCTTCTGGAATGCCGCGCCCGTTATCGACGACGGAAATGCGGTAGCTCCCGCCGGACGGCACGCCGTAAAGCCCGACGGTCGTCGCGCCGGATTTGAGCGCGTTGTCGAGCAGATTCATCAGCAGCGTCTTGAACAGGTCGTATTCCACCCGCACCCATCCGGGCGCGGCATTGCTCTGGATGGCGACGCCGCGCTTCTGCGCCGCCGGAAGGATGGACGCCCGCACGTCGTCCAGAAGCTGCTCCGCGTCCATCTCCTCGAGAATGAAATTCCCCCGGTCGAGATTCAGCAGGTCCATCAGCTTGAACGACAGCGCCTCGAGCCGCATGGCCTCGTTGAGGATGTACCACGACCCCTGCCGCACCTGATCCGGGCCAAGCTCCTTCTGATAGATGGTGTCGGCGTAGCCGATGATGGAGGTCATCGGCGTTTTCAGCTCGTGCGCGAAATTCGCCGTGAACGCCTTCTGGCGCTCGGCGGCCTCCTCCAGCTCACGGATCTTCTCCTCGATGGTGTCCGCCATCTGATTGAAGGAAGCGGAAAGCTCGCGCAGCTCGTCGCGGCTCTTCACGTTGGAGCGGATCTGATAATTTCCCGCCGCGATGGCCCTGCTTGTCCTTTGCAGCGACGAGATCGGCCTCGTCAGCCACCAGGCCAGCAGGAACGCAGCCAGCATTCCGAAGGTGATGACGGCGAAATAGATGCGCGTGCAGGCGGTGCGGATCTCGTCGGCCTCCCGGAACACGTCGCTGATATACTGCGCGGTCGCCAGCACGAATCCAGCCCCGCTCTGAGAAAAGCGGCTCTCCACCTGAAGATCGGTCATGCCGAAGCTGTCGGAGACGACGCGGTAGGACACGAAGCCCTCCTCCGGCAGCGCCGGAGCGATATCCGACGGCAGATTGGAGTAGTAGACCTCGCCTCCGTCTCCGGCAAAATACAGAAATCCGCCGCTGCCGAGCAGCGCCGCCGCCTTTTCTCCGATGATCGGCAGCTCCGCCGCCGAGACGCCGCCATCCTGCGCCGAGGAGAGGACCGCCGCCTGAATGGAGTATTTCACAAGCTGGTGCTGCGCAAGGGCCTTGGTTTTCTCGCGCGAGAAGGAGTTTTCCAGGCTGAACGAGACGGCCGCGCTTTCCACGGCGGTCACGGCCAGCGTCAGGATCAGCAGGATGCTGAAAAACAGCTTGTGAAAATACTTCACCGGCGCACCTCCAGCCGGTAGCCGATGCGGAACACCGTCTGGATGCGGTCGTTCCAGTCGAGCTTCCTGCGCAGGCGCTGGATATGCGAATCCAGCGTCCGCGTCTCGCCGGTATATTCCTCCTGCCAGACGATCTCATACAGCGACGCGCGGCTGAGCGCGACGTTCTTGTGCCGCACCAGCTCCAACAGCAGATCGAACTCCTTGACCGTCAGCTCGACCGGCTCGCCCGCCTTCCACACCTGCCGGGACTCCGGATCGATCGTCACGTCCCCGATCTGGAGCTTCTGCGCGGGCGCGCCCGTCCGCCGGAGCACCGACTCGACCCGCGCCAGCAGCTCGCCGATCTGGAACGGCTTGCACAGATAGTCGTCCGCGCCCATCCGCAGGCCGCGGATGCGGTCCTCGACCCGGCCCATCGCGGAGATCACGATGGCCGGAATGCCCATCGGATGGATGTATTCCAGCAGCTCGTAGCCGCCGATCTCCGGCAGCATCAGATCCAGCAGCACCAGATCATACCGCTTTTCCTCCAGAAGATTCGCGCCCTCGCGTCCGTCGAAGGCACAGTCGCAGACGTAGCCCTCCGCGCTCAGCGTACCCTTGATGAGGTTGTTGATCGCGCGGTCGTCCTCTATAATCAGAATTGTTTTCAAAGCAATCACTCACATTCCAGTCGTCAAGCCATTTCTTCCCATGCTGCTCTCATTTTACAACGCGGATGTGTCATACTTGTAAATTCCGCCGCAGACTTCCGAAAAAATCTGTCTGCGGCGCGCTTCGCCCCGCCTCTTTCCGGTGCAGTCGCCGCCCGCAGCGGCCCGTCCGGGGCCGTATGCAAAAGCCCCTCCGCAGGAATGGCTGCGAAGGGGCGCTGTTTTGCGGAGCTTGCGATCAATAGCCGGGCTTGCCCAGCAGATGGAACATGTTCTTCTTATAGGCTTCGACGCCGGGCTGGTTGAAGGGATTGACGCCGGACATATAGCCGGAGACGCCGCAGGCGAACTCAAAGAAGTAGATGAGCGCGCCGGCCGCTTCCTCGGTGATCTTCGGCAGACGCAGGATCGTGACGGGGACGCCGCCCTCTACATGCGCCGCGCGGGTGGCCTCCATGGCCTTCTCGTTGATATAGCTCATTTCGCGTCCGGCCAGATAGTTCAGGCCGTCGAGGTTGTCGGCGTCCTCGGGGACCTTGACGGAGGTGCGCGCCTCGTCAAAGAACACGACCGTTTCCTGAAGGTTCCGCAGGCCGTCCTGCATATACTGGCCCATCGAGTGCAGATCGGGCGTCAGATCAACGGACGCCGGGAAAATGCCCAGCTTGTCCTTGCCCTCGGACTCGCCGTAGAGCTGCTTCCACCACTCGGACATGAAGCGGAACGACGGCTCGTAGGCGGCCAAAATCTCGATGCTCTTGCCGGTCTTATAAAGGTATTGGCGCTGCATGGCGTACTCCGCCGCCGCGCTCTCCGCGCCCTCCTTCAAAAGCGTCTCGCGCTCTTCCGCCGCGCCCTGCATCAGCTTCACGATGTCGATGCCGCAGCAGGCGATGGGCAGCAGGCCGACCGCCGTCAGCACGCTGTAGCGTCCGCCGACGTTGTCCGGCACGACGAAGGTCTCATAGCCCTCCTGCGTGGCCAGCGTCTTGAGCGCACCGCGCGCCTTGTCGGTCGTGGCGAAGATGCGCTCACGCGCGCCCTCCTTGCCGTACTTCTTCTCCAGCATTTCCTTGAAAATGCGGAAGGCGATGGCCGGCTCCGTGGTGGTGCCGGACTTCGAGATGACGTTCACCGAGAAATCGCGGTCGCCGAGCATCGTGACCACGTCGGTCAGTGCGTCGGAGGAAATGCCGTTGCCGAGGAAGTAGACGTCGGGCGTGTCCTTGGGCAGCGCATTATAGTTCGGGCTTTTCAGAAGCTCGATCACGGCGCGCGCGCCGAGATAGGAGCCGCCGATGCCGATCACGACCAGCGCCTTGGAGTTGGCCTTGATCTTCTCCGCCGCCTTCTGGATGCGGGCGAACTCTTCCTTGTCGTAGTCCACGGGCAGGTTGACCCAGCCGGTGAAGTCGTTTCCTGCGCCGGTGCCGTTCACCAGCGTATCGATGGCCGCCTTGCAGGCCACCTTGTCCAGCGTATGCGGCTGGACGAATTTTTCCGTTCCGGAACGATCGATTCTTACCATATTGATTGCCTCCTGTAGGATTTCTTCCTGTATGCTTCCGGTTTATGCGTCGGCGTCCCGGCGCAGCATGGCCGCGCCGACGATCCCGGCGTCATTGCCCATGACGGCGGGAACGACCGGGCCATGGTTCTTCTTGTAGAAGCACTTTTCATCGACGAGCTTCCGCAGCGGCGCAAACAGGAATTCTCCCGCACCGCACAGTCCGCCGCCGATGGCCAGCACCTCGGGGTCGAGTGTGTTGAAGATGGACGCGCAGGCGGAGCTGAGCCGTCCGACATAGGCGTCGAACACCCGCTTTGCCGTCACGTCTCCGGCCTTCGCACAGTCCACAACGAGCTTCGCGTCCACGAGCGCGGCGTTGCCGCCCGTCTTTTCCATCATCATGCCGGACGGATCGTCCTGCATGGCGCGCGCGCCATCCCGGGCCAGCGCAGACGCGGCGCAGTAGGACTCCACGCAGCCGCGGTTGCCGCAGGTGCAGGCCTCGCCCTCGTCCACGAGATACGCATGGCCAAGCTCCACGCCGTGGTTCATGCCGCCGTTGAACATCTTCCCGTTCAGAATGATGCCGCCGCCGAGTCCCGTGCCGAGCGTGAAAAGCACCGCCGTCCGGCATCCGGTGAACGCGCCCTTATACAGCTCCGCCAGCGCCGCGCCGTTCGCGTCGTTCGCCATCAGCACCGGCACGTTCGGAAAATGCGCTTCCATCAGCTTCTTGAACGGCACGTCATGGAAGCCGAGATTGTAGGCGTTGATAACGATCTCACCCGTGGGGTCAATGCTTCCCGGCACCACGATGCCGATGCTCTGGAGCACCGTTTCCGGCACCTGCGCCGCCGTCAGGACCTCGCGGATCGCCTCCGCCAGCTTGTCCGCCACGCTCTGCGGCCCGTCATGCGGGAACCGGATGGAGCGCCGCTCCACGATCTCGAGCGCATCGTCCACCAGGCCGATCTTGATGTTGGTGCCGCCGATATCCACACCGATCTGATACATAAATATGCCTCGCTTTCACTTGCCGTGTATATTTCTATATTATGCCCATCCTCCGGTAAGCCGTCAAGCTTTTTCCGGAAAAAGCGCCTCAAAATTGCCGCTGAAAATGCGGCTGAGCGTATTTTCATCCAATCCAAGCCCGCGGAACTGCTCCACCATCTTCACCGGCTCCCACATCGGGAAATCGCTTCCGAACAGGAAGCGTTCCGGCCCGAAGCGGTCGAGCATCCGGAGGACAAAGTCTCTCGGGATCATGGGCGTGGTGCTGGAGGTGTCGTAAAGCACGTTCTCCGGCAGCGGATTTTCATACGAAAGCTCCCACGCACGCCAGCCGCCGAAATGCGCGGCGATCACGCGCAGGTCAGGGACCTGACGCAGCAGGTTCATCAGCCGCTGCGGCGTGGAATAATCGTAGCGGTCGTCGCCCATGTGGAACAGCACCGGAAGCCCGCGCCTTGCGACAGCCCGGTAGGTCTCGATGCCGGACGGGTCGTCGATGGGCAGCTTCTGAAAGTCCGGATGGATCTTCAGTCCGCGCAGCCCAAGCGACACGATGCGGTCCAACTCCTCCTCGAAGCCGTCCATGCCCGGATAGATCGAGCCGAAGCCGACAAACGACGGGTGCGAAGCCGCCGCCGAGGCCAGAAACGTATTCACGTCATGCACCTGATGCGGCGTGACGGCGGAATTGCTGATAACGCAGCGGCTGATCCCGGCCTTCTGCTCCTCGCGCAGCAGGTTTTCCACGCTCGCGGCGCAATAGGACGCTGCGCCGTAAAAATCCCCGATGGAATGCGCGGCCTTGTCCGCCAATTTGTCCGGAAAGACGTGCGCGTGAACGTCTGTGATCTTCATAGCTTCTCTCCTCTGAAAGCACCTCATTCAGCCTGAGATTATAGCATATTTTTCCGCCGTTTACAACAGATATCTCCCCGTCCGCTCTGCCCTCAGAGCCGCACCGTCGGAAAAAATGGACGCCGGGGCTTGACAAGCGGCATACAGGCGCATATACTTAAGAAAACTTATATAAAATTATTTATGTAATTTGGAGGTACGCCATGCTCCTGCAAACGCTCCGGCAGCTTTACCGCCGCCTTCGTCTGACCAGCTACCGGCGCATTTTCGGCTCGATCCGCGAACGCAGCGGCAGCCTCAGCGCAACAGAGGCATTTTCCGCCGATGTCATTCAGCTGATGGGCGCACCGACGCTCTCCCAGTTCGCGCAGTACCTCGGCATTTCGCAGCCGAACGCGACCTATAAGGTCAATCAGCTTGCTGCGAAGGGCTACCTTCATAAGACAGTACAGGCGCACGACCGGCGCGAGATCGTGCTGACGACCTCGGAGAAGTTTTCCGGTTATTTTGATGAAAATGAAGAAGAAATGCAGAAAAAGGTCGCTGCGCTCTCCGCGCAGTTCACGCCTGAGGAGCTTTGCAGCGCAGAACGCGTGCTGCTGGCGCTCGGTACGCTTCTGTAACGAAGGAGGACACTATGGATATTTTCGAAAAATGCAATCAGCGCTATATTCAGGATGAGGTCCGGGATCTGGGCATCTATCCCTATTTCCACGCGCTCGAATCCCGGCAGGATACCGAGGTCATTATGGAGGGCAAGCGCCGCATCATGCTCGGCTCCAACAACTATCTGGGCCTCACGACCTGCCCGGAGGTCATCGAGGCGGGTGTCCGAGCCTATCAGGAGCTTGGCTCCGGCTGCTCCGGCTCCCGCTTCCTCAACGGAACGCTCAAGCTGCATCTCCAGCTGGAGGAGGAGCTTGCGGACTTCCTGCACAAGGACGCCGCCGTCACCTTCTCCACGGGCTTCCAGTCGAATCTTGGCATCATCAGCGCCATCGTCGGGATGCACGACTACGTCATCATGGACCGCGAGAATCACGCCAGCCTCTATGACGGCTGCCGCCTCTCCTACGGAAAAATGCTTCGCTTCATGCACAACGACATGGCGGATCTGGAAAAGAAGCTCCAGAAGGTGCCGGAAAACTGCGGCTGCCTGATCGTCACGGACGGCGTGTTCTCCATGGGCGGCGACATTGCAAATCTGCCGGAGATCTGCCGTCTGGCCAAAAAATACGGCGCGCGCGTCATGGTGGACGATGCGCACGGCCTCGGTGTGCTGGGCGACGGCGGCAGAGGCACGGCGAATTACTACGGTCTGGAGGACGAGGTCGATATCTATATGGGCACGTTCTCCAAGTCGCTCGCATCGCTCGGCGGCTATATGGCAGCCTCCGCGCGCGTGGCGGACTATGTGCGCCACACCTCCCGTCCGTTTATCTTCTCGGCCTCCATCCCGCCCGCGAACTGCGCGGCGGCGCTGGCCGCGCTGCGCCATCTGCGCGCGCACCCGGAGCTGGTCGAGACGCTTCAGGGCAACGCCCTGTATATGCGCAAGCGCCTGACGGAGCAGAACATCAAAATGCGCCCGTCGAACGGCGATATCATCCCGATCATCCCGATCTATACCTATGAGGAGCTTCCGACGCTCGAGATCGCCAAGGAGCTTTACGAAAACGGCGTCTACGTCAACAGCTCGCTCCCGCCCGCGGCGGCTCCGCACGAATGCCTGCTGCGGACGAGCCTGATGGCCACGCACACCCATGAGCTGATCGACGAAGCCGTCGGCGTGATCGCCGATGTTCTGAGGAGGCATGACCTGTGAGCGAAAAAGTCTGCGTCATCACCGGAGGCACCTCCGGGATCGGAAAATGCACGGCGGAGGCCATGCGCCAGAAGGGCTACGCCGTCTATGAGCTTAGCCGCCGGGAGACCGGCGTCGCAGGCTTCGTACATATCCCTACCGACGTGACGAAGCCGGAAATGGTGGACGCTGCGATCGCGGAGGTTCTCCGGCAGGAGGATCACATCGACGTGCTCATCAACAACGCGGGCTTCGGCGTCTCCGGCGCCGTCGAATTCACCGAGCCCGCCGCCGCAAAGAAGCAGCTCGAGGTCAATTTCTTCGGCATGGTCAACGTCTGTCACGCCGTCCTGCCCGTCATGCGTGGGGCCGGACACGGCCGCATCGTGAATCTCAGCTCCGTCGCGGGCGTCGTGCCGATCCCCTTCCAGACCTACTATTCCGCCAGCAAGGCGGCGATCAACTCCTACACCATGGCGCTGGCCAACGAGGTGAAGCCCTTCGGCGTACAGGTCTGCGCCGTCATGCCCGGCGATATCCGCACCGGCTTCACCGCTGCGCGTGAAAAAAGTCAGGCGGGTGACGACGTGTACCATGGCCGCATCGCGCGGAGCGTCGCGGGCATGGAGCACGACGAGCAGACCGGCATGTCCCCGGAAGCGGCGGGCGCTTATATCGCCTCCGTCGCCACGCGCCGGAGCGTCAAGCCGCTGCGCTCCATCGGGCTGAAATACAAGTTCTTCTGCGTTCTGGCAAAGCTTCTGCCGGTGCGGACGCTCAACTGGCTCGTCGGACTCATCTACGCGAAATAAGCCGCGCTTCTGCGCATAAAAAAGCAGGCTCCTGCCCAAATCTCCGGGCAGGAGTCTGCTGTGTATTTGGCAAGTCAGAGGACGCGCTTCCTGCGCGTCAGCCGCGCGCGTAATGATCGAAAGCAGCCTCGTATAAGCGTCTGCACTGCGCTTCATCTCCGTAAGGCAGGCAGTCGTCCGCGTAGCTGAGCGTGGCAAAGGGTTCTTCCCGCGCGAGCTTCTCCGGAAGCGCTCTCCACAGCGCATACATTTTACCGGCAAAGTCCGATATCCGGCTGCTGCGGTACAGCAGCTTCAGCGCAGCCATGAGCTTCTTTCCGAATTTTTCGGTCTCAACGCCATTTTCAGCCATCCGATGGAGCGTATGCAGGATCGCATCCTTGGTCTCCCGCTCTTCCAGATCAAGCAGCACCTCATTTGCCGGATCTGCAAGAAAACGGCGGTCTAATGCATTTTGAAATTCCGCGTATCTGTCAAATCCCACGGAACACAGCAGCGCGTATACATATAATTCTTCCATATTTTTCTTCTTTCTTCTGTTCCCTGTCCGCGCAGGCTTCTGTCGAAGCGTCCGCAGCGCTATCCTCTCGTCAGCCCAATCCGGCAATATGGATCACGCCCCGGCACACCAGCGTGACGATCACGCCCGCGGCGGCGACACCCGCGCCGATGGCGGGCAGAGCGAACTTGATGCGCAGGCCCATCAGCGCCGCGACCAGCGCGCCCGTCCACGCACCGGTCCCCGGCAGCGGGATGGCGACAAGCAGGAAAAGGCCCAACGTCTCATATTTTTTGATCATCATGGACTTCTTATAGCCGCGCTCGATCAGCCATCCGGCCAACTTTTCCGACTTTCCGCCGAGGAGCTGCATCCAGCTCAGGACCTTCCGCAGGAAGAGAATGATGAACGGCACCGGCAGCAGATTTGCGATCACGCACATCGGCAGCAGCAGCCACAGCGGAATGTCGTGCGCCAGCCCATAGGGGATCGCGCCGCGCAGCTCCGAGACCGGGGCCATGGACAAAAGCAGGGTAAAAAACACAGATTTGAAGCTCACAAGATTTCCCATCCGTTTTCTGTAAGTTTTCTTTCATTCTACAATACACGGATGCGTTCGTCAAATTAAAAAGTATAAAGGCCGCGCCGCGCGGCGGCGGTCATTCCCCGGTCAGCAGCCGGATCGCCTCGGCATATTTTTCGACCCGCCGCAGAGCTTTTTCGTCCACAGCGTCCAGCCTTGACAGGTCGCTGTTGTGCCGCAGGTCCGCGAGCTTCACGGCCCTTGCGATCGGATCGGTGCGCAGCCGCGCCACATATTCCAGATATGGGACCCGCTTGTCATGCGTCAGGAGCCTCAGCGCGTTTATGACCGCCTCGTCAAAGCCCATGGCCGCCAGATCCTCCAGCGTATAGCCGGAGTCCTCCGCCACGTCGTGCAGCAGCGCGGCGACGGTCGTCTGCTCGTCCTGCATCTGCTCGGCCAGATGGAACGGATGAAAAACATATGGGACGCCGCTTTTGTCCACCTGATCCTTATGCGCCGCAAAGCAGAGCTTCATCGCCTTCTTTGTCGCGGGTGTATAGAGCATCGTTTCACGACCTTTCTTGAAAAAAGCTCCCGCTGTACGGGCGAACGCACAGCGGGAAGGAAAGGGGAAGATATCAGAGATGTACGGCGGTGCCGGTCTTGCCCGCAATGCCGTCCTTTGCCTTTTCCAGCAGGGTGATGAGCGCGGTGCGGCCGGGCTTGGACTCGGCAAACGACACGGCGGCCTGCACCTTCGGCAGCATCGAGCCGGGCGCGAACTGGCCCTCCTCGGCGTACTTACGCGCCATATCGGGCGTCAGGTCGGACAGCCACTGTTCGTTTTCCTTGCGGAAGTTGATGGCGACCTTCTCCACGGCGGTCAGGATGATGAGCATATCCGCGTCGAGCAGCTCGGCAAGCTTTGCCGAGGCAAAGTCCTTGTCGATGACGGCGGGTGTGCCGTAGAGCTTGCCGTCCTTGCGGACGACGGGGATGCCGCCGCCGCCGACGGTGATAACGACGGTACCGGCGTTCACGAGCGCCTGCACGGTGTTCTTTTCAATGACGTCGATGGGCTTGGGAGAGGGAACGACCTGACGGTAGCCGCGGCCTGCGTCCTCGACCATGGTGTAGCCCTTTTCCTTTGCGATGCGTTCTGCCGTTTCCTTGTCGTAGAACGCGCCGACGGGCTTCGTCGGCTTCTGAAAGGCGGGATCGTCCTCCGAGACGAGCACCTGCGTGACGACGGTCGCCACATCCTTGTGCATCCCGCGCGCGGCAAGCTCGTTGCCGATGGCGTTCTGGAGGTGGTAGCCGATGTAGCCCTGGCTCATGGCGCCGCACTCCGGGAACGGCATGTCGGACTTGATGGCGCCGGCCTCTGCGGCGGTGGACATACCGAGATTGATCATACCGACCTGCGGGCCGTTGCCGTGCGCAATGACGACCTCGTTGCCTTCGGCGATCAGATCGACGATGGGCTTCGCGGTCTCGCGCACCAGCGCGAGCTGCTCAGCCGGCGTATTGCCCAGGGCGTTGCCGCCGAGAGCGATCACAATTCTTTTACCCATAATCAAAATCCTCTTTTATTGCAATGGCGGGAGCATCGCTCCCGCCATATCTTAATTAGAACATCTTCCGCATTAGAACATCTTCCGCTTGTTGTCGGCAGCGTCGAGGTCCATCAGCGCGTTGACGGGGTCCTTGACCTGCGCAAGGAAGATCATAGCAGCGATGATGTACGGCTTGTAGGAGGCCTGCTTGTACAGCGGCACCAGATAGCGGTCGAACACGGAGTTGTCGACCTCGCCCTCGGGGCAGCTGAGGCCGGAGATGTCGGCGGGCAGGCAGTGCAGGTACAGAGCCTTGCCGTCCTTCGTCAGCTTCATCATCTCTTCGGAGCAGGTCCAGTCCTTATGCTCGGCGTTCTGCGCCAGCAGTTCCTTTTCGAGCTCGTCGATGCCCTTCTGGTCGCCCTTCACATACAGCTCGGAGCGCTTTTCCATCGCCTTGAACGGCGCCCAGGACTTCGGATAAACGATATCGGCGTCCTTGAAGGCCTCTTCCATGGAGTTGGTCTTGTGGAACTTGGAGCCGTACTTTTCGCAGTTCTGACGGGCGATCTCTTCGATCTCCGGGAACACGTCGTAGCCTTCCGGATGGGCCAGCGTGACGTCCATGCCGAAGCGGGTGAACAGGCCGATGACGCCCTGCGGGACGGACAGCGGCTTGCCGTAGCTGGGGCTGTAGGCCCACGTCATGGCGACCTTCTTGCCCTTGAGGTTCTCCACGCCGCCGAAGTAGTGGATGACGTGCAGCATGTCGGCCATGCACTGCGTCGGATGATCGACGTCGCACTGGAGGTTCACAAGCGTCGGTCTCTGCTCAAGGATACCGTCGCGGTAGCCTTCTTCCAGCGCGTCCATGAACGTCTTCTGATACTCATGACCCTGATGGATGTACATGTCGTCGCGGATGCCGATGACATCGGCCATGAAGGAGACCATGTTGGCGGTCTCACGGACGGTCTCGCCGTGCGCGATCTGGCTCTTCTTCTCGTCGAGGACCTGCTCCTCGAGGCCCAGCAGGTTGCAGGCGGAAGCGAAGGAGAAGCGGGTACGGGTGGAGTTGTCGCGGAAGAGGGAGATGCCGAGGCCGGAATTAAAGACCTTGGTGGACTTGTTGCGCTCGCGCAGGTCGCGCAGGGCGTCGGCTACGGTAAAGACGGCTTCGATCTCGTCGTCGGTCTTGTCCCACGTCCAGAAGAAGTCGGTCTTATACATGTTGTTGATGTGCAGCGTCTCAAGATGTCTTGCCAGTTCAACAGTCTTGCTCATGTTTTTTCTCCTTTGTTATAAACGATTCGTTTTGTGTCGGGCGGACAGCGCCGTCCGCCCCTGCGGAACAAAATACTTACTTGATATCATTTCCGGTGAGTTCCTGACGGAAGCTCGTGGCGGAGCCGTCCTTGTTCTCGGGCTTGTACAGGCCGGGAACGGCGGCATACAGCGCGGCGCAGACGACGAGATCCTGCTTCCAGGTGATCTCGTTGGGCGCATGCGCCTGAGATTCGGCGCCGGGGCCGAAGCCGACGCAGGGGATGCCGTAGCGGCCCTGGATGGAAACACCGTTGGTGGAGAAGGTCCACTTGTCGGTCAGCGGACGGCCCTCGCGCTTTGCGCGCGCGGTCTCGTCGGCCCACAGACGGGTGTCGCCCCACAGCGCGTGGTGCGCATCGACCAGCGCCTGAACGTGCGGCGCGGATTCCTTGTTGATCCAGGTCGGGAAGAAGCACTCGGTCTCGTAGACATGGCCGGTCCACGCGGGACGGTCGTACATATACATGGAGACCTTGACGTCCTTGGCATACTTCTTGCAGGCGGGCAGATCCTCGATCTCCTTGAGGCAGGACTTGTACGTCTCGCCGGCCGTCATACGGCGGTCGATGGAGATGGAGCAGGAGTCGGCGACTGCGCAGCGGCTGGGGCTGGTGTAGAAGATCTGGCTGGTGGTGCAGGTGCCGCGGCCGAGGAAGCGGGCGTCCTCATAGTGCTCGGGATTGTACTTCGGGTCGAGCATCTTGACAAGACCCTTGATCTCCTTGTCGTCGGAAGCGTCGTTCTCGTTGAGGTCGCGGACGTTGAGGATGACCTCGGCCATCTTGTGGATGGCGTTGTCGCCGCGCTCGGGCGCGGAGCCGTGGCAGGAGACGCCGTGCATATCGACGCGGATCTCCATACGGCCGCGGTGGCCGCGATAGATGCCGCCGTCGGTCGGCTCGGTGGAGATGACGAACTCGATCTTGCTGCGGGCGTCCTCGGGGCCGTTGAAGTATTCATTGACGATGGACTGCCAGCACATGCCGTCGCAGTCCTCCTCCTGCACGGAGCCGACGACCATGATCTTGTAGCCCTCGGGGATGAGGCCCAGATCCTTCATGATCTTCGCGCCGTAGGTCGCGGAGGCCATGCCGCCCTCCTGGTCGGAGCCGCCGCGGCCGTAGATGATCTCGTCGGTCTCGTAGCCCTGATAGGGGTCGGCCGTCCAGTTCTCGCGGTTGCCGATGCCGACGGTATCGATGTGGGAGTCGATGGCGATGATCTTGTCGCCGCTGCCCATCCAGCCGATGACGTTTCCGAGCTTGTCAAACTCGACCTTGTCATAGCCCAGCTTTTCCATCTCGGCGGCGATGCGCTTGACGACGCCCTCTTCCTCGCAGGACTCGGAAGGAATGGCGATCATGTCGCGCAGGAATTTTGCCATATCGGCGCGGTAGCCTTCGGCAGCTTTCTTGATTGCATCAAAGTTCATAAGATGGGAGCCTCCTATAACCTGAATGATTGTCGTATTTCGACGTTCTGAACGTCTTTTCACTACCATCATACCACATCCTTTATAGATGTCAAACAGAATTTTTGCAAACCTAAAATATTTTTAGAAATCCCATTGATTTCTCCGGACTCTGTGCTATGATACAGATAGAAGAATTCGGCGCGCAGAAAAATTGTGCGCTTGTGCCAAACAGGGAGGTGTTATATGCTCAGTCAGAAGGAAATGGACGCGCTGAAGCAGATCGCAAAAGGGGTCGCGGGGCACTTCGGCTCGAGCTGCGAGGTCGTGATCCACGAGCTTACCGAAAAGAGCGCCGACAACTCCATCGTCGCCATTGAAAACGGCCACGTCAGCGGCCGCAAGGTCGGCGACGGCCCGTCACACGTCGTGCTCGAGCAGCTCGGACAGGCGGACAGCAACCCGGAGGATCATATCGGCTACCTCACCCGGACGCCGGACGGAAAAATTCTGAAATCCACATCCATCTACATCCGCGACGAAAGCGGAAAGATCGCGGCGATCCTCGGCATCAACTTCGACATCTCCGCGCTTCAGATGTTTGAAAACGCGCTGCATGAGATCATCTCTCCGGACACGCAGGAGCAGAAGGAGCCGGAGCGCATCACGCTCAATGTGGCGGACCTGCTCGACGATCTCATCCGGCAGGCCGACGCGCTCGTGGGAAAGCCGCCTGCGCTCATGACCAAGGACGACAAGGTGCGCGCCATCCGCTATCTCAGCCACAGCGGCGCACTCATGATCACGAAATCCGGCGACAAGATCGCCAAGCACTTTGGAATATCCAAGTACACACTGTATTCTTATTTAGACAATGGTAAAACAGGAGGAGAAACAACACATGGGTAAAATCGATCTGACCATCCACAAGGAAGGCCTTGCACACAACATCCAGAAGGCCAAGGAAAACAACATCATCATCCCGACCATCGCCCAGATGCAGAACCCTGACCTCATCCCCGGGAAGATCAAGGAAAAGCTGGCGCACACGGGTCTGTGGGATGTCGATCCCGTCAACCTGTTCCGCATCAGCTGGCACAATGAGGCCAAGGAGACCGGCGGCCTGTTCCAGAAGGTCCCGAACTACGTGGAGATCCCCTCCTCCATTTCCGGCGTGAAATGCCGCATCCTCGCCATGTCCGGCAAGTGGTTCCCGACCGGCTGCCACAAGGTCGGCGCGAGCTTCGGCTGCCTGGCTCCGCGCCTCGTGACCGGTCAGTTCGACGCCACCTACCATCATGCCGTATGGCCCTCCACCGGCAACTACTGCCGCGGCGGCGCGTTCAACTCCAAGCTGCTGGCATGCGACTCCGTCGCCATCCTGCCGCAGGATATGTCCAAGGAGCGCTTTGACTGGCTCAAGACCATCGCCGGCCAGATCATCGCCACCCCCGGCTGCGAGTCCAACGTCAAGGAGATCTTCGACAAGACGTGGGAGCTGAAAAAAGACCCCAGCATGATGATCTTCAACCAGTTCGCCGAGATGGGCAACCCCCTGTGGCATTACAACGTCACCGGCTACGCCCTTGCAGACCTCTTTGAAGCCGTCAAGAAGCCCGGCCAGAGACTGGCAGGCGCCTGCTTCACCTCCGGCTCCGCCGGCACGATGTCCGCGGGCGACCTTCTGAAGGAGCGCTACCCCGCCATGAAGCTCGCCGTCGGCGAAGCGCTCCAGTGCCCGACCATCCTTGACAACGGCTTCGGCGGCCACCGCATCGAGGGCATCGGCGACAAGCACATCCCCTGGGTCCACAACGTCAAGAACACCGACATGGTCATCGACATCGACGACGAAGATTCCCAGAGACTGCTTCGCCTCTTCAACTGCAAGGAAGGCCAGGAGTACCTCAAGACCCTCGGCATCTCCGACGAGCAGCTTGAAAAGTTCACCTGGATGGGCATTTCCGGCATCGCCAACGTCCTGTGCTGCATCAAAATGGCGAAGTTCTACGAGCTGACCGAGGACGACGTCGTCGTCACCGTTCTGACCGACTCTGCCGTCATGTACAAGTCCCGTGTCGATGAGCTCAACGAGCAGTACGGCGCGTACACTGCGCAGGCGGCGGAACTGGATCACAACCTGCATATGCTCGGCCTCAAGACCGACAACATGCTCGAGCTGACCTATCCGGAGCGCAAGCGCGTCCACAACCTCAAGTATTACACTTGGGTCGAGCAGCAGGGTATGTCCGTCGAGGACCTCAACGCCCAGTGGTACGACACCAAGAACACCTGGGACGCCGTCCACGCACAGGCCAAGGAGCTCGACGAGCTCATCAACGCATTCAACGACGAGGTTGGTCTGCTGAAGGCGCTGTAAGCCGAAATTAAGCCAATATAGAACCAAAATGGGGTGGGGGAATGACCCCACCCCGTTTATTCATCCTTTGCGACAAACGCTTCCTCGGCGGCCTGTTCGCCGTCGATCAGAATTTGTTTCGCAAGCCCGTAATTTTGCTGTTCCAGCGCTTGAATCGCCTGTTCTGCGGCCTGAAATAAAATGGTGTAATATTCAGGAATTTCATTCATAATACATGCGCCTCCTTTGTTGCACATTTGTGCTACGTTTATATTACAATGTTCGGCGCATAATTGCAATACAATTTGCATTACGAAACATAATGCGAGGTGCATTGCGATGAAGAAATTCCGAATCCCGAATATTCCGCCCACGACAAACAAGAGCATCCGCTTCCCCAATGACGTGATCGATGAAATTGAGGACGCCATCAAGGGAACGGACTGCACATTTTCTGCGTTCGTGGTCGAGGCTGTGCGTGTCGCGCTGGAAAATCTGAAGGAGGATTCTGAATGAAAAACGTCAAATGTGCGCGCTGCGTGCGCTGCGGCAAGGAATATGAGGCTGTCCCGAATCTGACCAACTGCTCCTGCGGCGGGATTCTGGATATCGTGTATGATTATGATTATATCAAGGCGCATTTCACCAAGGAAACGCTGAAAAACCGCGTGAACCCGACCATGTGGCGCTATCGTGAGCTGCTGCCGGTCGAGGACACCACACCCGACACGCCGCTGCGCGTGGGCTGGAGCCCGCTGTATGAGGAGCCGAAGCTGGCAGAAATGCTGGGTCTTGGCCGTCTGTGGGTCAAGGACGACGGCATCAACCCGACCGCTTCTCTGAAAGACCGTGCCTCCGCCATGGCCGTTGCCAAGGCGCATGAGGCGGGCGCGAAGATCATCGCCTGCTCGTCCACGGGCAACGCGGCCTCTTCCCTCGCGGGCAACGCCGCTGCCGCAGGCTTCAAGACCTACATCTTCGTTCCGGAACGTGCCCCGAAGGGCAAGGTCGCGCAGCTGATGATTTTCGGTGCGAACGTCATTTCCGTCAAGGGCAACTATGAGGAAACGTTCAAGATGTCCGCCGAAGCCATTGAAAAATGGGGCTGGTACAACCGCAACGCAGCCATCAACCCGTATCTGTCCGAGGGCAAGAAGACTGTTTCCCTCGAGATCGCGGAGCAGCTGAACTGGGAAATGCCCGACTATCTGGCCATCTCCGTCGGGGACGGCTGCACCATCGCGGGCGTGTGGAAGGGCCTGAAAGACCTGTACGCCATCGGCTTCATCGACAAGCTGCCGCGCCTGATCTCCGCGCAGTCGACCGGCTGCTACCCCATCAACCGCGCCATCCAGGAAAACAAGCCCTGGGAGCCGATGGAGGAGAATACCATCGCCGACTCCATCTCCGTCGGCGTGCCGCGCAATGCCGATAAGGCCCTCATGGCCATCCGGGAGTCCAACGGCATCGCCGTCAACGTGACCGACGAGGAAATCCTCGCCGCGCAGAAGCTTCTCGGCCGCACCTGCGGCGTCTTCGGCGAGCCTGCCGGCGTCACCGGCACTGCCGCCGTCAAGAAGGCCTGTGAGCTGGGCCTGATCGAAAAGGGCGCGACGGTCGTCTCCGTCGTGACCGGCAACGGCCTGAAGGACGTGGCGAACGCCATCAAGTCCGCAGGCGAACCCATCAACATCAAGCCCGACCTCGACCTCATGGTTGAAGAATTCGCCAAGAGAGGCGTCACGGTCGAATAAGCCCAATGCAAAACGAACCCCCGGACTGCTGTCCGGGGGTGTTCTTTTTGTCCGGCGGTTTATTCCGCGTTTCCGTCGATGTGCCGTTGGATGCGGTTGATGATCATTTCGAGGGCGATGAGGTTCTTGCCGCCCTCCGGGACGATCAGATTCGCGTTTTTCTTGCTCGGCTCGACATAGAGCTCGTGCATGGGCTTGACGGTGGTCAGATACTGGTCAATGACGGAATCGATGCTGCGGCCGCGCTTTTTGACGTCGCGGCGGATGCGGCGGCACAGGCGCACGTCGGCGTCGGCGTCGACGAAGATGCGGATGTTCATCTCATCGCACAGCGTCTTGTCGACGAAGATCATGATGCCCTCGACGACAATGACCCTGCGCGGCTCGACGTGCAGCACCTCGTCGGCGCGGTTGTGGATGGTGTAGTCATACGTCGGGCAGTCGATGGCCTGGCCGTTTTTGAGCATACGCAGATGCTCATCATCAACACCGTGGTTCCCATCCTCTTTGCCTA
>ENA-UEOM01000141-UEOM01000141.1-human-gut-metagenome-genome-assembly--contig:-NODE-141-length-32611-cov-37.267812_pt1 | contig 32611 bp, 23 predicted proteins | sample MGYA00242993_ERZ507994 | MGnify/ENA primary metagenome ERZ507994 (study PRJEB26167, sample SAMN06115536) | human gut metagenome | host: Homo sapiens | place: China:Neimenggu | collected 2014-11-07... | reverse complement strand
CCTCTGTACGTATGTTCATGGCAAATGTGGGTGGACTCTGTGTATCGGCAGGTGTTCCAATCCTGGTAGCGATGCTCCCCTTCCTCCTCGGCGGGTTTGCAACAAAAATTCGCAGCGGAGACACGTTTTACCGCCTTGCAAAGCATTACGGAACAACGATTGCCGCAATTGCGGCGGCGAATCCCGCATTGAATCCGGAGAAATTGGTGCCGGGAACGGAAATTTATATTCCGTACGGCTTTGACCTTGTGCCGTCCGATGTTCGGTGGACCTCCAAGCTGAATGAACTTGTGCTTGAAGGGTTGAAGCTGCGCTATCCTTTTATCGGAACGGAAACATACGGAAAATCCGTCATGGGCAGGCCGCTTCGTGCAGTTTCAATCGGTGCGGGCTCGGCTGAGGCGTTTTTCAATGCGTCACACCATGCGAACGAGTGGATAACAACTCCGCTTGTGCTGAAATTTGCAGAAAACTATCTGAAAGCATATATCAACGGGAGCAGCATTTTCGGAAGGGATGCGCGTGAACTTTTTGCAAAAACGCGGCTTTTCATCGCCCCGCTTGTCAATCCGGACGGCGTGGATCTTGTTAACGGTGCATTGGATGAAACAACGCCGCTTTGGCAGTCCGTGAAGCGCATTGCGCGGCAATACCCTGCGGTGCCTTTCCCGAGCGGGTGGAAGGCGAATATTGAAGGTACGGATCTGAACCTTAACTACCCGGCGGGCTGGGATACGGCAAAGGAAACGAAATATGCTCAAGGCTGGGTTTCGCCCGCACCGCGCGATTTTGTCGGCGCTGAGCCTCTTTCCGCGCCGGAGAGCCGCGCCGTGTTTGATTTCACCGCCGATCACGAGTTTCGGCTTATCCTTGCCTATCATACGCAGGGCGAGGTGATTTATTGGAAATACCTTGATATTGAACCGCCGAACGGCTATGATATCGGGCGTGCGCTTGCTGCCGTCAGCGGCTATAAACTGGACGAGGTGCCGACGGAGAGCGGCTTTGCAGGGTACAAGGATTGGTTCATCCTGTTTTATAATCGCCCGGGATACACTGTTGAAGCCGGACGCGGCACGAATCCCCTGCCGCTCAGCCAATTCGGAAGGATTTATAACGATAATGTCGGAATAATGGCAACGGCACTGTCGGAAGCGGGGAAACTTTAAGAATTTCCTTGAGTAATTTATCTTTACAAAACATGAACCGAAGCTTGTGCGGTTTTTGCGGAAAACACGCTTCAAACGGCACTTTTTCGGGCAGGGCGCGGAGCATGAATCCCTTTCGATATGTAAAGAAAAATAACATGGAATAAATCTAAACACAATATGACAACATTTTGACGATTGACAGAATGCGGCCGCGGGAGTACTATTGGTGCATACTCAGGAGGTATGCATTATGGATAAAAAAGTTGTTACTCTGCAAGATATTTCATGTTTCGGCAAATGTTCGCTTACGGTCGCTTTGCCGGTCATTTCGGCAATGGGGATAAGCTGCTCGATCATTCCGACGGCGGTATTGTCAACACATACCGGCGGGTTTACAGGCTACACTTTCCGCGATCTCACGGAGGACATTCAGAAAATCTCCGACCATTGGAAAACCTGCGGAATCACCTTTGACGGAATCTACACGGGCTATCTCGGCAGCTGTCATCAGGTTGATGTTGTTTCGGACTTTATCGCGCAAAACCGTCGTGAAGGGGCATTGGTCTTTATAGATCCCGCAATGGCAGATAACGGCGTGCTTTACAGCGGATTCGACAGCGCATTTGTTGACTCGATGCGTGAGCTTTGCCGTGAGGCTGATATAGTTGTGCCGAACATAACGGAAGCATCGATGCTGCTAAACACGGAATACAAACAGAGCGGATACGATGAGGAGTACATTCGCGGAATGCTGCGCGGACTCTGCGCTCTCGGGCCGCGCCGTGCGCTGATCACGGGCGTTTCTTTGGACAGCGCGCATCAGGGCGTCATGGCATATGACAGTGTTGACGGCGAATTCCGCTCATATTATTCGGAGAACATTCCGGATTCGTTCCACGGAACGGGCGATGTTTTTGCGGCCGTTCTGTTCGGTGCACTCGTTCTCGGCAAAGATATTGCGGCGGCAATGAAGCTTGCGGTTGCCCATCTCGAACTGGTACTTGCGCACGTTGTAGAGGTTGTACGGAGCCGGATCCTTACCCACCTGCGCAGCCGACACGCGCAACTTTGCGAACGTAATCCACGACGGCAGCTTATGGTCGATAGAGCGCATGAAGTCTGAGAACACCCAACTGAGTGATGCCGACGGATAGAAGAACGAGTTGTTCTTCTTAGGCAGCGTAGACGACCAGTCGTTGCGTGCAGTGATGTCGAGCGAGAGCCACTCGTCGTAAGCCAACTGAGCCGAAGCGAAAGCCGAGTACATGGCGCGACTGTGTCCGTCGTCGAGAGCCGATGTGAGCTTGTTGCCGGTGTTGAATATCCAGTTGTCTTTCTCGAGCATGTTCTGCACCGATGCCGAGAGCTGCTCATACTTCAGATACATGATGTTAGCACCAGCAGTGTAGCCCAGACGCCACTTCTTTGCGAGCTGGTTGTCGCCCATAAGAAGGAACTGTATGTTCTGCTCGAAGTGGTTCTCCTCGGCACGTGTCATGCCGTCGTTGACGAGCTTGCCTTCCCATCCTGTGCCGTCAGTAGAGATAGCGCCGTCGCCCAAGGAGAGGTCGGAGGTCTGAAGACGTGTACGATAGTAGTCGAAAGAGTACTTGGCGTTGAACTTCAACCAGTCGGTGATGTTCACATTAGCAGCATAGTAGCCGAATGCACGCCAGCGCTCGTCGCTGTTCTTGAAGCGGTGACGAGCATAGTAAGGGTTAGAGTAATGCTGGTCGGGACCGAACCAGTTGCGGTGCAGCTGATTGGGCGATGTGTAGTTCTCCTTCAAGTCGCGTAACGACACGTTGCCCGGCATGAGGAGCAGCTGAGCCACCTCGCCATTCAGACCGGTGTACGGACGGTTCTCCGCCTTGGTGTTAGAAACCGAAATCTTGCCATCGAGCGAGAGCCACTTGTTCACGGTAGCACCGGCGTTGAGGTCGACGTTAATCTTGTTGAGCGACTCGTTCTGGAACAAGCCGTCGTTGCCGTTGTAGCCTACAGAGAGGCGGAAGTGCGACTTCTCTGACGATGTGCCTACAGCCACGGTGTGTGCCTGCGAGAAACCCGTGCGGAAGTAGTCCTTCAGACGGTCGCCGGTGTATGAGTAGGGAGCCTTCTCACCGAGCCAGTTGGTCTGCATCGAGCCGTCGAAGCGCGGACCGAACGCCAGTTCGCCCGTCATGGTAGTGGGGTTGCCATCTTCGTCCTTATTGAAGAGGAACTGACCCTGCGAACCCTGACCGTAGAGCTTCTGCATCTTCAGAGTCTCAGCAGCCTGGCTCCATGTGAAGTTGCCGCTATACGAAACGCCGAAACCCTGCTTGTGCGAGCCGCGTTTTGTAGTGACGAGGATTACACCGTTGCCGGCACGCGAGCCGTAGAGCGCAGCAGCGTTCGGACCCTTCAGTACAGAGATCGACTCGATGTCCTCAGGATTGATGTCGAATGATGTTCCGCCACGGTCGTAACCGCCGTATGTAGAAGCCGAAGAAGTCTGGTCGTCGGTGAATGGTACGCCGTCCACAATCCAGAGCGGCTGGTTGTTGTCTGTCAATGAAGAGTTGCCACGAATGGTTATCTTTGTCGAACCGCCCAAGCCGGTGCTTGCGGTGTTCATCTGCAGACCTGCCACCTTGCCATCCAACGCGCCCACTACTGACGGGTCGCCGGTTACGTTGAGCTTGTCTGCCTTCACCTCCTGCACCGAGTAGCCAAGCATCTTCTTCTCGCGCTTGATGCCAAGAGCCGTTACGACCACCTCGTCGATCGACTGCTGGTCGAGCTGCATAGTGACATTCAGGTTGGCAGCACCGCTCACCACCTTGTCCTTATAGCCCATGTACGAGATGCGGAGCATTGTAGAGGCTGGAGCCTTCTGTGTGCTGATTGAGAAGTTGCCGTCGATGTCTGTAACTGTTTTTACGTTAGTGCCTTCAACGGAGATTGTTGCACCGATAAGCGGCTCGCCAAGTTCGTCAAACACACGACCCTTCACGCTATGTGTCTTGTCGCTCTGCGCTACAACGGTAGCGGTTTGAGTCGCAACGGGAGTGCGCAGCGCACTTTCTGCCTGCGAAGCAAACGCCCACTGCAAAGGAGCAGCAACAACGACAAGTGCCATAGCTCGCTTCGACCATTGCAGTCGGAATGATAATTTTGTATTCATTTTATTATAGATTGGTTTTTATCTGTATTTAGAGAGTACTACATCAAATAATAGTGCAGTAATAATATCTGTGCAAAGTTAGTGCAAATCGAAGACAATGCAAAATAAATGGATTTATTTTTATTGTTGCATAGGCATATAAAAAGGCTACGGCAAGAATGCCGTAGCCTCCTAAGATTACTTTCTGTCCATCACATGCCACACGTATGCAATATACGCGAACACGAATGGCACGAGAAGCGACACATAGAACATGGTGCGCAGGGTGAACTCGCTGCTGCAACTGTTGGCAATGGTGAGCGAGCTTTGCAGATCGGCGTTAGAGGGATAATAGGCTGTGCCACCAAGACCGGCGATGAGCAGAAGCGAGAGCACCACCATGACCACACCGATGCCTGCCGGCCAGATACCTTTCACGTAGGAGTTGCTGAAAATGGTGCGCCCTACTCCATACAACAGCAACACCACGCCCACAAGTGTAAGCACCGCCAACAGCGGCATGGCGAGGAAGTTGTGCAGATACTTCAGAGGCTCCATGAACACCACCCCCTGCGCATCTACAGCGTAACCGTCCTTCAGCAACAGACGCACAAAGAAAGCGAGGAAGAACACAAGGAACGGCACGGTGCTGCCGACAAGGCGCACACTGGCACGCGAACGGATGTCCTCATCCTCCACATTATTTATTATGTACAGTGCGCCGAGCATACGTGCAAGGAACATCACGGCGAGTCCGAACACAAGGTTCCACGGGTCGAGCAGCGCGTCGAGTCCTGCCGAAGCGTTAGCCCAACGGCTGATAACGGGCGCACCGATATCCGTCAGCGATGCCTTCTCGACGAGGAAGTTGGAACCGTCGAAGAACGTAGCCACAGCTCCGCCGAGCAACAACGGACCCACGATGCCGTTCAGCACGAGAAACCAGCGATAGGTACGTGTGCCGAGCAGGTTGCCCTTCTTCAGCTGGAACTCGTAGCTCACGGCTTGCAGCACGAACGAGAAGAGGATTATCATCCAGAGCCAATACGCTCCGCCGAAGCTCGTACTATAGAACAACGGGAACGAGGCGAAAAAGGCTCCGCCGAAGGTGACGAGCGTGGTGAACGTTATCTCCCACTTTCTGCCGGTCGACTCGAGCACCTTGCGCTGCCCATCTTCCGTTCTGCCTATGCTATGCACCATAGAGTTAGCACCCTGCACAAAGAGCAGGAACACGAGCAACGCCCCGAGCAGTGAGACGATGAACCACCAGTATTGTTGCAAAAATTCGTATGTCATAAGAATGTGTTATATGAAGAGTTAAACATAAGTGTTGTCTGTTGAAGCCTGAGACTTCCCGGCGTTATAGTTGCGTATCACACGGCACATGATGCTCACCTCTGCCACAAGCAGCACCGTGAAGAGCACGAGGAAGAGGAAGAACGTGAACGCCACACTGCCCGACTTGATATCGGAAACTGCAGCCACCGTTGGCAGCATGTCCTGAATAGCCCACGGCTGTCTGCCCAACTCGGCTACTATCCATCCGGCTTCGCTCGCCAGGTAAGTGAGCGGAAGCATAACCAGTGCTGCCACGTAGAGCCAGCGATACTTCGAGGTGATATCCTTGCGCCATGCTATGTGGCCGATGACGAGGAAGAAAAGCATCAGCAGCGTGCCCACGCCTACCATCACACGGAAGGCGTAGAAGTTGATGGGGATATACGGCACCAACTCTGCACGATCCTTGATGTAGCCGTATCCGAAATAAGGCATGTCCTGCTTCAGCTGCTCAGCAAGTTCTGGCAAGCGCGCGTCGTTGGCATCAGCAGCCTTCAGCTTGCGGTATTCGGCAAGCGCAGCAATCGCCTTGCGTCCGCGCTCAATCTTCTCCTCAGCCGAGAGCTCACGTGTGCCGTCGGCACGTGTGTAGCCGTTGAGCAAGTCGTTCACGCCAGGTACATATCCGTCCGCCTTGTGCGTAGCAAGCAGCGAGAGTCCGTTCGGGATGGCAATGCGCAGCGGTGGCTCCTCGCCCTTGGCGTAGTCGGGCTGCTCGAACGGATTGACAGCTGCAACCGCTGTTAGCGAAACGCCCTCGCCTCCGTTGTACAGAGCCTCCATAGCAGCGAGCTTCATAGGCTGTTTCTCAGCTACCTTCACGGCAGAGAAGTCGCCCGTCGCCATAGTAAGCACGGCAGCCACGATGCCCACGATGCTCGCTATCTTGATGCTCTGGCGTGCCATCTCCTGCTCGCGGCGCTTCAGCAGATACCAGCAGCTCACGGCGCACACGAACACTGCGCCTACCACCCACGTAGAGGTCACGGTATGGAAGAACTTATCCACGGCGAACGGTGAGAGCGCTACATCCATGAAGCTCGTCATCTCGTTGCGCACGGTGTCAGGATTGAACTCGCAGCCCACGGGGTACTGCATCCACGCATTAGCCACCAAGATCCACCAAGCCGAGATGGTTGCGCCGAGTCCGGTGAGCCACGTCGATGCTAAGTGGAAACCGCGCGACACCTTCTGCCAACCGAAATACATCACGGCGACAAAGGTGCTCTCCATGAAGAACGCCACGATGCCCTCAATGGCGAGTGGTGCGCCGAAGATGTCGCCCACGAACCACGAGTAGTTGCTCCAGTTGGTGCCGAACTCAAACTCGAGGATGATGCCCGTAGCAACGCCCATGGCGAAGTTCACGCCGAAGAGTCGCTGCCAGAAGATGGCGGTATCCTTCCAGAATTGCTTACCAGTGCGATAATAGCACGTTTCCATAATGCCCATGATGAGGGCAAGACCCAGTGTGAGCGGTACGAACAGCCAATGATATATGGCTGTGAGTGCGAATTGCGCACGCGACCAGTCGATAAGTGTAGGGTCTACAGTCAAGAGATGTGTCATTTTTTGATGTCTTTTTATTATTGATTAGGTTTATATTTAGTTTCTTTCGGGCTACAGAACTTATACATCTATCATATACGTCGACCGATGCGGACATCTGCGTCGACCGATGCGAGTGGCTATCTGTCCACCCTATCGCCCGTCAACTCCCCTGCAACATATGATGCTTTGTCGCCATTCGACTTCTGGTCAAGCACGTTGGGGAAGAAGAACAGCTTCAACACAAAAAATATAACAAACAGTTTTATGAGGATAACTGTCCACAAGACCTTGCCAAGAGTCATACTGCGAAAACCTTCAACATAGAAGTGGTACACTCTGTATAATACATTGTCTTTACTCATGTTATGGTGGCTTTTAGCGGTTGTAATAATTTCACTTTAACAATTTGTTTGCAAATATATATCATAAAAGTCAACCCACCAAGCATTTGCTAAACTAATTTGCGTTTGTGTTGTATTTTTTACATTTAAGGATACGAAAAACGGCTATCAAGAAGCTGTTAAACTTCTGATAGCCGTATTATTCTATAATCACGAATTAATAATCACGAATTAATAATTAGCAATCACCAATTAATAATTAATAATTACTAATTAATAATTTACTTAACGAGCACTTTCTGCACAGTGCCGTCAGCGAACTTCACGATGTTCAAGCCCTTCTGCAGAGCGTTGAGCTTTGTGCCGTTCACGGTGTAGATGCCCTTAACCGCGTTCTGTACAGTAGCGTTGTTGATGGCAGTCGGGTCTGCGAACTGCTCGTAAGCAGAAACCTCAGCCATTGACGGATAAGAGTAAACGTAGAGGTTGCAGATGACAGCGAGATACTTTGTCTTCACGCTCTCCGGGAAGATGTAGCTAAGCTCAGAAACATTCTTCAAGCCAGAGAAAGTCTTCACTGTGTTCATGCGTGTGAGGTCATCGCCCACTGCAATCTTCACGTCCTTGTTGACGTAGTTCTTCTCGTTGTTGTCGTTCTCTGCGTAGTTCTCGTTCGGGATGTTCACAACAACCTTAGAGAGATCCCACTGCTTGCCTTCCGGAGCGGTGAAGATCACCCATACGTCGTCGCGGTGGGTAGAAGGTGCCTCGATATCGGTGAGAGCCTCGTCTGCCTTGTTGCCGTCGGTCAGACCGCTGACATCATACTTCTTGAAAGCTGCCTCGAAAGAGTAGTCGTTCTCATAGTGGCGCACCTCAGCCGTCTTGCCCTTGAGCACGTTAGGCTGTGTAGTAGCGTCAACCTCAACCTGTACAGCAATCTCCTCGTAGTCGTCACCATTTACGACGCGGATAGTAACAACATCGTCGCCCATGCGCTGCTTAGCAGTTACAGGAATGACGAACGTGTTCTTCTTCACGTTCTCCTTGATTGTGCCGATAGTCACGTTGCCGTTCTTGCTTGTAGCAACACACTCGAACTTATCAGCCTTAGTAGCTCCCTCGCCCAAATCGTAAGTCACATTGATATTATACGACTCACCAGCGTTCATAGTGACATTGTTTGTCAATGTAGAGAGCTTCATGCTGTTGTCCTTCTTGCCATAAACCTCAAACTCCCAGATGCGGAGGATGCCGTTGACGTGCGGAACGAGCTTCACGTAGCGTGCACGCATCGGAGCGATGTAGTCGGTCTTGACGCTCTCTTTTTGGCGGTTGTATGTGTCAACAACTGTTGTCCAGTGCTCGTTGTCCTCAGAGAGCAGAATCTGGTAAGAGTCGATCTGGTCTACGCCTGACTCCGGACCTGCGTTGCCATCGAAAATCTTAAAGCTATAGATGCGGTAAACGCTCTGGAGGTCGAATGTAACCCAGTTGTCAGCACTTACGTTACACCACTTGTCCGATGTGGAAGTAGGATTGGTCTCGCCGTCGATAATCTTATCCGGCACCTCCTTATAGTTGGTAGAGCCGCTATAGCCGAGCACCTTCTTCTGGTAAACCACGTTGTAAATCTTCTTGTATTCCTCCTCGGTCATTACGTCGAGGATATTGCTTGAAGTAGTAGATGTGCCGATGGCGTTTGTAACATCAACAGTTACGCGCTGCTTGCCCACCTTCTCTGCAACTACGGTGATAGTCTTGTCGGTGAGTGAGAAGCCGTTAGCGAGCTTCAGACCCTCAGGCAGAGTCCACTTGAAGGCAGTCGGATTACCCGTACCGTTAGCTGTGATAGTAGCGCTCTCGCCCACCTTCAGATAGCTGTTGCTGATAGTGAACGAAACAACCGGAGCGGTAGCCTGCGGGTAGTCGAGCACGATGCTCTTGCCCTTCTGCTGGCGCATGTCCTTCATAACCGGAGTAACGATGAACTTAACATAAGCCTCGTTGTCCTTACGCTGGAATGTCGGAACGTAGAACGCCTCGTCGCGAGTCTGTCCAACCATTGTGCGTGTGCCGTCTTCGTTTTCCTTATAGATGTCGAAGTGGTCGAAGTCGGCTGTATAGTCGAAGTCCCATGTCAGACGAGCGTCGCCCTGCACGTTGCCAAGCGTGCTTGTCGTAGCCAGGTTCTTTACCTCAACAGCCGCGGGAGCGTAGTTTGCAGGCAGAACAGAGAGTTCGCCGAGCGAGAGTTCGTAGTCGTAGACTGTGAACTTAGCCTTAACGTTAAGACCAATCATATAGATAGTCTTGCCGTTGAGCGAAGAGAGGTCGTACTCAGCAACAGTCCAACCGTTCTTTGTTGTGGTTTTCGGTGCAGAGAGTGTAACGTCAGGATTTACAGAGCTTGTTGTAGAGAGCTTCACCTCTACAGAAGCGTTTGTCGTGTTCGACGATTTGTAAACCAGACGCAATATGCCGCCACCGTTCACGGCGAGCTGAGTCTTGTACAGACGCCAGAGGTGGTCGCCGCTGAACGCAGAGCCACCCTTCAGCTTAAGGCTCGAACCGAAGTTCCAAGCATCCTCCCAGTTGATCTCGAAAGAAGCATCGTCCTTGTTCTCCATCCAGTAGCGCCATGTTGGCATAATGCTCTGCACGCCAGAGTGGTACCAGTCCTGTGTAGCCACCTTCTCACCTTCTACGAAGCGGTGCTTGCCCACACCTACGCAGAACGACGTAGTGAACGGCATTGAGCTGATAACCGAACGCTCGAGTACGTGACCCGAGATGCCCGACCAAGCGTCATTTGTAACGGTTGGGTCGCCGGCATAGTTGGTCCACATCTGCATCTCGTTCTCGAAAGTTTTCGTTATAGCCTTGTATGCGTCAGGACCCGTATCGTTCTTGCCGAGCAAGTTGCGCACGTTGTCCTTCCATGTCTTCTCCTCTGGGCAGAAGAGGTCGAGCGAACCTACGTGTCCGCTGGTAGGCATTGCTCTATTGAGCGCGCTTTCAAAGCCTGTATGTCCGCTTGCAGCCACCTGCACACCACCGTAAATCTTAGAGAAGGTCTCCGCCTCTGTGCAGCCGAGCTGGCTTGCATAGCTGCGATAGTCGCCCGGAGAGCCGTACTCGAGGAACTGCGATGTATTCTTGTGCGACTTCAGGATTGTAACATTCGGAGAGTAAGAAGCGTTGTACCACTGAATCTCCATGTGTGTGTCGCCGTTCTCGTCGGCAATCTTGTTGAACTCCTTGATGAAGCCAACCCACTCCGAATCGGTACCGCCGCCGGTCTCCTCGTTGATGAACCATCCGTCGAAGCCGATGTACTTAGCAATCTCGTAGAGCTTCTTAGCGTAGATATATACGCCGTTCTCCTTTGTGAGCATCTGGCGCACCCAAGCCTGGTTGCCGCCGAAAGCATACGGCGGGAAGAACACCTGACCCAGCACCTTCACACCGCTTTGGTGGGCAGCGTCGATAGAACCTGCTGGCGGCGGGATGATGATACCCTCAGAAGCCGAACCTGCCCAATAAACGAGCTTGTCCATATACTGCCAGTAGGTAGGCTGATAGCCGAGGAAGTTGTAAGCGCCCTGCGACGGACACATAGAACATGTCGGGAAAAGGATTGGAGCGTTGCAGATCTGACCCTCATAATACTGATTCTGGTTAGCCTTCATCAGCGTTGGCTCCTTGAAACGCTTTGCCAATGGCACACGCGAGCGGTTGAACTTAGCGTCCTTGTCGGTCTCCGGCGACCAGTTCTTGATGTCGTCCGGGTGCCAGCATCCGCCGTACGGCTGCTGTGCGTAGCTGCTCTGTACGAAGAGTGCCGCCACAGCCGCGAGAATTAAACGATTGAGTTTCATTTTGGTTTTGTTTTAGTTATTTTTGATTGAATATTAATAGACTTGAGAGTTTACGCTGCAAAGGTAGTGTAAAAATCCGATTAAGCGAAACAAATGGAAATTTATTTACATTTGTGAGCGTTAGGATTTTATATAAATCGAAGACAATACAAGAATTGCAAAGATAAGAATTGCAATTCTAAGTTCACTTATTTTTATTGTTGAGATGCAGCCTAACTTATCAAAAGTTATCCTTAACACCACAAATTCTCATCGTGCACCGTACGCCGTCCGATCGGACACCGAACGCAACCCAATCGGGCGGCGGACGGAATCTGATCGGACGGCGGACGCAGAACGATGACTTATTGCGAAATATTGCTGTCCGGTAAACATTTAGTCACCCTTATATTACTTTGTTATTTAGTGTTTTATTGCAATATTTACTAAAGAGGCTTGACTATATACTATGCGGGCTGAAAGCCCAATAATCACATAGCCCAGGGCAACGCCCTGGGTATTTAGTGTATATGTTGAGTAGTGCGCCCTGTAAGGGCAACACCTTAATAATTAGGCTTTTGCCCTTACAGGGCGGATGGAGATGTGGGGATATAATGCTTACCCAGGGCGATGCCCTGGGCTATGTGCTTTTGGGCTTTCAGCCCGTCTTTGACCTCATTATTAGTTTTACCGGACAGCAATAATTGCGAAAGAAATCAGGCTATTAATATGCCTTATTTCCGAAACCTACGTTTCGGAAACAGCGGTTTCGAATTTAAAGACGGGCATAAAGCATTAACAATCAAAGTGTTTAGTACAATATTATCATTGACAGAAGTGCAAAACCCCGCATATCTATTTACGAAACGCAAGTTTCGGAAACAATCGTTTCGGAAACCTGCGTTGTTTTTTCACCGTTTAATGCAAGAAGAATTTTTCCAGCACACGATACCAATATACCATTTGTCTATTTTTCTGATATTGTTTTTCCGGCAAGTACCAGGGCACGCTGGCGCAGATAGCTGTGCAGAGTGAAGCCGTCAGCCTTGACACAGTTGAGGAGGGCGCGCTTCTGCATCACCACCTCTTTGAGCGCTGGGAACACATCGTTGTAACGTTTCTTCACGTCCTTGTTCTCGGTCTTCACCGATGTCTTCTTCACAAGCTCCTCCACATCGGTAATCTTTCGAGCGAAGTAGTCGGCGCCCTTCTTCAGACGTTCCTGTAGCAGGGCATTCGTCTGATAGTCGGCAGAAGCGATTACGATCTGACTGTACTGCAACTTGAAGCGCTCGGCTACATCCATAAGTTCGGTCTTTATAGTGCCCGTGCGTGCCTTGTATTCGGCAATGAGCTTCGGGAAGGAACGGCGAAAATGTCCGTCGAGCAGGTCGAGCACACGGTTGAAGGCATCCATGAGCGGACGGAAGTCGAACAGTTCGCTCACCACCGACAGATAGTAGTCGCGCTGCAACTGTTCTATCTGTCCCTCGCTCGGCGTGTGCTCAATGGCGTGCGTGGCGTATTCGTCTACAGCCTCATCACGAATGATAGCCGTCTGCGGCAGCGGCGCACTCAGCACCATGCCCTCCAGAGTGCGGCAACGCGAGAGCGCCACGTATGTCTGTCCGTGGGTGAAGGCACGCTGCACGTCAATAATGGCGTGGTCGAACGTAAGACCCTGACTCTTGTGAACGGTGATAGCCCAAGCCGTCTTCACGGGAAACTGCGTGAAGGTTCCTTCCACCTCCTCGCTTATCTCGTTGGTCTTCTCGTTGAGCACGTAGCGCGTGTTGTCCCACTGCTCGGGCTGCACTCGGATATTCTCGCCAGTGTCCTTCGCCGTAACGGTGAAGCCCTCGGTATCTATCTCAGCAATGGTACCGATCATACCGTTGTAGTAAGCCTTGTCTGCCGACGAGTCGTTCTTAACGAACATCACCTGCGCACCGGTCTTCAGCGTGAGTGTCTCGTCGGTCGGGAAGAGCATCTCTGGATACTTGCCTTCGATGGTGGCAGTGTAGGTATAGGGCTTGCCGGGGAGCAGTTCAAGCTCGTGGTCGTTGATGCGCTGCGCCTGCCAGTTGTGCGTCGTAAGACGTATGTAGCCGTCTTCCTTGCGCGGCTTGAAGTCGGGTATATAGCGCGAGTTGAGCGCAGAAAGCACCGCAGCATCAGCACGGTTTTCGCGCACCTTATTTAGTATATCGAGAAAGCGTTCGTCACTTTGGCGGTACACCTTGGTGAGTTCCACGATAGCGTAGCGTGTGCGTTGCAGGGCGAGCGACGAGAAGAAGTAAGGCGTGGCGTAATAGCGCGAGAGCATCTGCCACTCATCGTCTTTTGCTACGGGAGCAAGCTGACCCAAATCGCCAATCATAACCATCTGCACACCGCCAAACGGCAGGTTGTTCTTGCGGAAACGGCGCAGCACGCTGTCTACGGCATCGAGAAGGTCGGCACGCACCATAGAGATCTCGTCGATGACGAGCGTGTCGATAGAGCGTATTACGTTAATCTTCTGCTTTGAGAAGCGGAACTGCTGTTCCTTAAGATTATAGTTGGGTATGAACGGCGCAAACGACAACTGGAAGAATGAGTGGATGGTCACACCCTCGGCGTTGATGGCAGCGATGCCCGTAGGCGCAACAACCACGATACGCTTCGATGACTCCTCCTTCAGTCGGCGCAGGAAGGTGGTCTTTCCCGTGCCAGCCTTACCTGTGAGGAAGAGGTTGGTGTTCGTTGTCTCTATTATGTCCCAAGCGAGTTGCGTTTGCTCTGTCATTTCCTTTGCTGATTAATGGTTGTTTAATGTGTATTCTGTGTGAACAATGAATTACAAAAGTAGTAATTATTTTTTGATTTTTACGCTTTTACAATTTAAAATATGTTTTGTGGCTGCGTGGTACGGGCAAGATGCCCATACCTCCTACTTTTTAGCGTTTTACTTTTTTACCTTTCTACTTTTTTCAGTACCTTTGCAAAGGTAAAAGTAAAAGAGTAAAAATTAAAGGATATGATAAAAGCCCTGTTTTTCGACGTCGACGGCACGCTCGTCAGCTTTAATACGCACAAGGTGCCGGAGTCAACAATCGAAGCGCTTCGCGAGGCTCACAAGTGCGGTGTAAAGCTCTTCACCGCTACGGGTCGCCCACGCCAGTTGCTCAACAACATCACGGAGGTGGAGGACATCATGGATGGTTTCATTCTTGCCACCGGTGCTCAATGCGTTTATGGCGACAAGGTAGTGCGCCAGGACCTCATTCCAACCCATGAAGCTGAGGCGATAGTCGACTTTTGTAACCGTCTCGGCGTTCCGGCGGTGGTTGTGGGCACAAAGGATCTGCAGATTATCAACCGCAACGACAGCGTGAACCATGTATTCTACGACATGCTGAAAGTGACGTACAACAAGTTCGACGTGCCGGTTGAGGAGGTTATAAAGCAGGGCATACTGCAGATTACGCCGTTCCTCACCGAGGACCAGGAGCACACTATCCTACCCCACGTGCCAGGCACAACGTCTGCACGCTGGTATCCTGCGTTTTGCGACCTTACGTCTGCCACAGCCGACAAGGCGAACGGCATCCGCGCCATTGCCGAGCACTTGGGCATCAACATCAGCGAGACGATGGCATTCGGCGACGGCGGCAACGACCTTACGATGTTGCGTGCAGCGGGCGTTGGCGTGGCTATGGGCAATGCGCTCGACGAGGTGAAGGCGCACGCCGACTATATCACGAGCAGCGTAGATGAGGATGGTATAACGAATGCGCTGAAACACTTTGAAATCATTTAAAAGTAAAAGAGTAAAAAAGTAAAAGAGTAAAAAGATAGGGTGCGGAATACGGGCAAAATGCCAACATCCAATTCTTTTTACTCTTTTACTTTTTTACCTTTAATTTTTCCTTTTTACCCTTTTACTTTTTTACTTTTTTACTTTTATAAGAGTGGTGAGAACACTCTAACTAACGACTCCGCCAGACGGTGCATGAACGGGCGTTTCCGTTCGCCGTTCACACTCAGGAAGTCTACACATTCTTGCTCATCACTTATAAAGATTTCCTTCATTCGCAGTGCCGTTGTGCGGTCGTAGATAAAGACGTTGGCTTCGAAATTGTTTTCGAAGCTACGGAAGTCGATATTTGTAGAACCGCAGGTACAGAGCGTGTCATCAGAAACGAGCAGCTTGCTGTGGTTGAATCCAGCCTCGTAAAGCATTATCTTAACGCCTGCCTCAAGCACCTCCGTCACGAACGACATCGACGAAAGTTCAAGCAAGCGAGAGTCGCTATGGCGCGGAATCATCAGTCGCACGTCTACGCCGGCAAGTGCTGCCGTGCGCATGGCGAAGAGCACCTGCTCAGTAGGCAGGAAATAAGGCGACTCCATGTATACATAGTTCTTCGCCTCAAGCAGTATGCGCACATATCCCTGCATGATGTCCGGCCATTTGGCAATCGGGCTGCTCGTCACTACCTGCATCAAGCAGCTGTTCTCTATGCGCCACGGCATCGGCGGATAGTATTTAGAGTTGGTGACGAGTGTGCGGTCGACGAAGTACCAGTCGACGAGAAACGTGCGCTGCAGGGCGTACACCGCTCCACCACGTATTCGGACGTGGGTGTCACGCCACGGCAGTTGTCCGCCATACAGTCCTTTCACATAGCGCAGGGCGATGTTCATACCACCCACGAATGCCTCAACGCCGTCCACGATGCACACCTTGCGGTGGTTGCGGTAGTTCACCTTGCTCGTAAACGCAGGGAACTTAACAGGCATGAAGGCGTTGACATCAACCCCAGCACGGCGCATACGCTCGAATAGTGAGCGCGGCACACGCCAACAGCCCACATCGTCGTAGATGAGGCGCACCTCTACGCCCTCTTTCGACTTGCAGATGAGGGCATCCGCCACCAATCGTCCGAGTGCATCGTCGGCGAAGATATATGTCTCAAGATGTATATGCTTGCGTGCCGAAGCTATCGACTTCAGCAATGCGGGGAAGAACTCGTAGCCGTCGGTGTAGAACTCCACCTCGTTGTCCTTGAACGGAAGGGCAAGACTTTGGTTGGTGAAGAGTTGTATGAGCGAACGGTAGTCGTCGGGCAACGTCAATTGGCGTTGCTCCACAAACTCCAGCATCGACCGCTTCGACAACTGGTCAAGCGATCGCTGCGATATAAACGTCATCTTACGAGTGTTACGACCGAAGAATACGTAAAGTATTATTCCAACAATGGGCATAAAGAGCAGCACCATCACCCAGGCTATCGTCTTTGCCGGCTGACGGTTGTCCATCAATACTGCCAGCATGATGCTGACAATAATGAAGACGTAAGCTAATATGAATACCCAATGGATGTAGAACATATTATTTGTTGTTATGTTGAGATGTTGTTATGTTGAGATATGCTTCATTTGTCACCACCTCACCATCTCACCACTTCACCCCCTATCATGCTATAATATTATTTCCCAACAACCGGGCGAGCTGCGAGCGCAGTTCGTGTGCCGTCTTGTATTCCTCCATCAGCTGCTGCAGGCGTTCGGGGTCGTTCACTGCGAGCGATATGTCGCGCTTCAGGTCGCGCAGGCGCTGCTCCAGATAGTCCATACGGAAGTCGTTGAGCAGATGCTCGGTCTGTTGGCGCAGTGCTTCGATGCGGTTCTCCTCTTCGACGCGTAGCTCGTCAGCATTCTTCTCCTCGTCGGCACGTGCCACCTTCTGCTCGTCGAGCAACTGATACTTGTCCATGCAGAGGTCGGTGGCAATGCGCGATATTTCAATGTCAGAATGGTGCAGGAAGAACTGCTCGGCACAGAACTGCTCATCGCCAGCATGGTTCACCGCCTCGTCGAGGATGCGGGAGTTGAGCGGATTGGCAAACTTCAGTCCGTCGACACCAAGGTTATAGGCTATGTATTGCGCCACGTTAAGGTTCACCGTCGTGCCGTCCTCAGTCTCTACATTATTATATATGACGGTATCGCCGTTGCGCACAATCAACTCTACGAGCATCTGCTCCACCTTCGATGCCTGCTGCAAAGGGGAAGGAGAGTTTTGAATATTGAGTTTTGAGTTTTGAGTCGTCGGTTTCGTCGTTTGCGAATTGTCCGATGAGGAAGCGGTTGACTCGCGGTTGCTGCGTATGAAGTTGTTAAGCGTGTTGATGAGCGTAGCCTCGTTGATGCCCATACGCACCGAACAGTCGTGCAGATAGGTGTCGCGCAGGATAGGGTTCGTAACGAACGATATGCTGCGCACAACGGAGTTGATAGCCTCCGAACGCTTCAGCGGGTCGCGCTCGCCACGCAGCAGCAGGTCGGTCTTGAACTCAATGAAGTCGGTCTGATGCTCTTCGATGTACTTACGGAATTCGTCTGCCGAATGCTTGCGTGCAAACGAGTCGGGGTCGTCGCCGTCCGGCAGCAGCAACACCTTTAGGTTCATGCCCTCCGAGAGCAGCATGTCGGTACCGCGCAGCGCAGCATGTATGCCTGCCGCGTCGCCGTCGTAAAGTAGGGTGATATTCGACGTGAAGCGGTGCAGTATGTGTATCTGGTGCACCGAAAGTGCCGTACCGGAGTTGGCCACCACGTTCTCTATGCCGCACTGGTGCATGGAGATAACGTCGGTGTAGCCCTCCACCATGTACACACGGTCTTCCTTGGCTATCGCCTTCTTAGCCTGATAGATGCCATACAGCTCGCGGTCTTTATGGTAAATATCCGAGTCGGGCGAGTTGACATACTTCTGGTTCACACCCTTTGTGCGCGAATCGAGCAGTCGTCCGCCGAAGCCCACCACCTTTCCGCTGATGCCTATCCAGGGGAAGATGACGCGTCCGGCATAGCGGTCGATTAGTTCGCCACGATCGTTCTTGTAGCAGATGCCGGTCTTCAGCAGAAAGTCTTCTTTGTAGCCCTTGCGCAATGCTTCCTGCGCTAAGGCACGGCGGTCAGTATCGTCGTAACCCAACTGGAACTTGCTGACGATGTCATCACGAAATCCGCGACTGCGGAAGTACTGCATACCGATGGCTACGCCGTCAGCGGTGTCGTGCATAAGGTGCTGGAAGTAGGAGGCAGCCCACTCGTTCACGATGAACATACTCTCGCGCTCGCTCTGCTCTCGCTTCTCGTTGTCGGAGAGTTCGCGCTCCTTTATCTCGATGTGATACTTTCGTGCGAGCCATCGCAACGCCTCGGGATAGGTCATCTGCTCATGCTCCATGATGAAGCCGACGGGGTTGCCGCCCTTGCCGCATCCGAAGCAATGGCAGGTGCCGCGTGCAGGCGACACGTAGAACGACGGGGTCTTCTCGTCGTGGAACGGGCACAAACCCTTATAGTTGCTTCCACTCTTGCGAAGTGTAACAAACTCTGACACCACCTCCACAATGTTGGCAGCATCCTTTATCCTTTCTATCGTTGCGTGGTCTATCATACAAATGCGAAGTTACACATTTTTTTCCATTCCGCAGTGCTCACCCCACACGTTTTAGCTCCGCACTTACTAAAATTAATTAAAAGAGCCCTGCCTATTTTACCAATCAACACAAAATAAGTAACTTTGTACTGATGTATGAACAGCAACATACACCTAATCGATTTTACTAAAAACAAACATAACAATGATTAAAAACAATCTCCTTCTCACAGCACTCTTCACTGCCGCTTGCGGTAGCGCTTTTGCGCAGACCGAGAGCTTCGACCTCAGCTCGCAGCGTGGTGAAAAGCAGGATGTGAACATGGTGCCGGGCAAACTGCTCGACCACCATGGTATCGTCGTAAACCCAACACCGCACAACCTCAACATGGACATGCAGACATGGACCGACCTCAGCGCCGGTGTGAAGCTCATCGACAAGGCGGGTAAGTTTACAAACGATATCGATTTCCTCAAACAGAATGCTAAGGGCACTCCGCTCAACATCACCTTCGGCGAGAAGCAGGCTAAGAAGGCTGGTCTGAAGAAGATGGTGTCGGGAGCATACCTCCTCACTGTCGACAAGAAGGGTATCAACATCGTGGGCTACGACGAGCGTGGCGCGTTCTATGCTTTGCAGACTCTGCGCCAGATTGTAGAGAGTCCAGCTGCGCAGGGCAAGGTGCCGGCACTCACCTGCAACGACTATCCCGACCTGCCATTGCGTGGCGTTGTAGAGGGCTTCTACGGCGAACCATGGTCGCATCAGGTGCGTCTCTCGCTCATCGACTACTATGGACGCAACAAACTCAACGAGTATGTGTACGGACCGAAGGACGACCCTTATCACAGCTGTCCTAACTGGCGTCTGCCCTACCCTCCCGAGCAGGCTAAGAACATTCACGAGCTCGTAGAGGCTTGCCGCCGCAACCGCGTCGACTTCGTATGGGCTATCCACCCGGGTCAGGACATCAAGTGGAATGAGGAGGACTATAACAACCTCGTCAATAAGTTCAACCTCATGTACGACCTCGGTGTGCGCTCATTCGCCATCCACTTCGACGATATCGACGGTGAGGGCACTAACCCAAGCAAGCAGGTGGCTCTCGTAAACCGACTCACAAAAGAGTTCGTGAAGGCTAAGGGCGACGTTGCTCCGCTCGTTGTCTGCCCTACCGACTACTCGCAGCTTTGGGCAAAACCTGGTCCTGACGGTCCGCTCGCCATCTACGGCAACGAGCTCGACCCTGAGGTACAGGTGTTCTGGACTGGTGCAGTGGTTTGCTCTGACCTCACCAAGGAGACTCTCGACTTCGTCGACTCTCGTATCAAGCGCCCGGCTTACTACTGGTGGAATTTCCCCGTTACCGACTATGCTCGCCATATCATCATGCAGGGCCCGACATACGGCTTGGAGACCGACATCACAGATAAGATGACTTCTGGCGTGCTGTCTAACCCGATGGAGCACGGCGAGGCTTCGAAGCTCGCGCTCTACGGTGTGGCTGACTACAACTGGAACGTAGCCGACTACAATGCTATCGACAACTGGGAGCGCGGTCTGGTTGACCTCACCCCTGAGGCTCATGAGGCTTACCGCACCTTCGCCATCCACTCTTGCGACACAGAGACGGGATATCGCCGTGCTGAGTCGTGGGAGACAAACACCTTCCGACTTGCCGACTTCTCGCAGAAGGCTTACAACGACCTCTATGGCGAGTTCGACCGCGTGGAGAAGACGAAGAGCACAATGGAGCGCGACTGCAAGAACCCTCTTCTGATGAAGGAGCTGAAGCCGTGGCTTGAGCAGTTTGAACTGCTCGGCAAGCGTGGCAAGAGCACACTGAAGCTGATGAAGACATTCCGCAACGGCAATGCACAGAACTTCTGGAACGGTTTCGTGGCTAACCGCATGACTAAGGAGGCACGCGCCGCTTACGAGAAGCACAAGCTCGGCACAATGAAGCTACAGCCGTTCTACGAGAACGCTATGGACGACATGGCGCAGGAGTTCTTCAAGAACCTAACCGGTGAGGTGCCTGCTTTCTACAAGGGCATGGGCACTTACCCGACGCTCGCTACGACACAGAGCAAGCTGATGTTCGACAACGACTCTACTACATACTACCACTGCGGTCAGAGCCAGTCTACTGGCGACTGGGTGGGTGCCGATCTGGGCGCAGTGCGCGACGTTCGTGAGGTGAAGATACTCCAGGGTCGCAACTCTGTTGACGATGTCGACTACTTCGACAACGTAGTGCTCGAGGCTTCTGCCGACGGCAAATCGTGGACACAGCTCACCGGCGAACTGCTCAAGACTTACATCATCCATTGGAAGGGCGAACCGGTAAAGGCACGCTACGTACGCATCCGCAAGGCTGAGTCGGAGAAGAAGAGTTGGATTGCTGTTCGCGAGTTCATGGTGAACCCCACAACTCCAGAGAGCCTCAACTTCAAGGTTGAATCAGCAAATCTCGACGCTGCCATGTTCGGCTTCGACAAGAACCCCGTAACATCGTTCCGCAACAGTGGCAAGACTTCGTTCTCTGTCGTTCCTGGCACAAAGGCATATACCATGCTCCTCAATGTAGAGCCAGGCAATGCCGTTAAGTTCAACCAGTACGACAAGAAGGGCAAGCTCCTCGCTTCTACCGACATCAACAACTCGTTCTTCAACGTCAACCTTAACGACAAGGCTGCGAAGGCTGAGATTGAGGGCAACGTAGAGGTGTTCGAGGTAATCGCGAAGTAAAAGCGACGTCCTAACTGTAAGACAACGCATCGCCAACAAGCGACGCTAACATAACCGACAAAACGGATGGCAAGCCACAAACGGCTCGCCATCCGTTTTTTTGTTGCAACTTTTTGCAACAATCCAAATAAAGCCTTACCTTTGCACAACGAAAAAGATTAAGGGATAATAATATTATGGATTTTAATTTCATCGGGACCATTTGGTCTCTTCTTCCTCCCGTCGTCGCCATTGCGCTGGCACTGAAGACCAAGGAGGTATATTCATCGTTATTCATAGGTATTGTGCTCGGTGCTATATTATACAGTATGTCGATGGGCACAGGTTTTGAAGGCTTCTTGACCCATTTGCTCAACGACACCGTTGGCACGGGAGCTGACACCAAGCAGTACGGTCTTATTTCATGTCTGTCCGACCCATGGAACGTAGGCATCATCGTGTTTCTTGTGGTTTTGGGTTCCATCGTGTCGCTTATGAACAAGGCAGGCGGATCGGCTGCTTTCGGTCGCTGGGCTTCAAAACACATCAAGACAAAGATAGGTGCGCAGATTGCAACTATCATTCTCGGTCTACTCATCTTCATCGACGACTACTTCAACTGCCTCACCGTAGGTTCGGTGATGCGCCCGATAACTATGCGCCATGGCGTTACAAAAGAGAAGCTCGCCTACCTTATCGACTCCACTGCTGCCCCTGTCTGCATCATATCGCCCATATCGAGCTGGGCGGCAGCCGTGTCGGGTTTCGTGTCGGGCGGCGAGAATGGTCTGGCATTGTTCTGTCAGGCTATACCGTTCAACTTCTACGCTTTCTTCACTATCATCTTCATATTTATGATTGTGTTGTCGGGTTTCGACTTCAAGGCGATGAGCAAGTACGACGCACGTCTGCAGGAATGGTACGAACGCACCGGCGGTCAGGTGGATGAGGTGATTGACACCAAACTACAAATCGTAGAACACGGTGTGGGTGCCAAGCAAGACAGCAAGAAGCCTGCAACGACAAAGGGTTCGGTTGCCGACCTTGTAGTGCCTATCTTGATGCTCATCGTGTTCTGCATGGCTGGCATGGTTTACTCCGGAGGATATTTCGACGCAACGAGCACTTGCTACCACAATTTCGTAGACGCGTTTGCTGCAAGCAACGCTTCTGTCGGACTGGTTATCGGTTCGCTTGCAGCGTTGATTCTTACAATAGCAATGTTCGTGGCACGCCGCACGTTGAAGTTCGACAATGCCATGAGTTGTCTTATCAAAGGCTTCGAAGCCATGGTGCCTGCCATACTGATTCTCACCCTTGCATGGACACTGAAAAGCATGACCGACTCACTTGGCGCTGCCGAATACGTGTCGGGCGTTGTGGCAAGCACGGCTTCTGGTCTGCAGATGCTGCTGCCGGCTATAATCTTCATCGTTGCAGCGTTGCTCGCCTTTGCCACCGGTACCTCTTGGGGAACATTCGGCATACTCATCCCTATCTGCATCGCCGTATTCCCTGCTACCGCTCCGCTGCGCATCATCTCCATCTCGGCGTGCATGGCAGGTGCAGTCTGCGGCGACCACGTATCTCCTATCTCCGATACCACCATTATGGCGTCGGCAGGTGCCGAATGTAAGCACGTTCACCACGTATCGTCGCAGTTGCCATACGCCCTGACAGTAGCCGCTGTGTCGTTCCTTACCTTTGTCGTAGCCGGCTTCACACAGCAGCTCGGCATCGTAGCCAGTGCTGCCATTTCCTGGATCTTAGGCATAGCAATGCTTTTCTCTGCACTATGGGTACTGAGAAAAATTGGTTACAAGCAATAAATCTACCATATCTATCAGCAGCGACGTAACAAGCTGTGTATAAACAAAATAAAGGCTGACAGATAGGCTGACAGATAGCTAAAAACATAAGTTATCTGCCAGCCTATCTGTCAGCCTTTATAATATTTCCAGCGCAATAGCTGCGCAGGCCTCCGCATCTGCGAGGGCATGATGATGTTGTGTCAAGTCATAGCCGCAGCGGGCTGCTATAACGTCAAGCGTATGACGACCTTTGGGCCAGACCTTGCGCGAGGCGATGCAAGTGCAGTAGAAGTCATAGTCGGGATAGTCCATTTGATAGACGCGGAAGACGGCTTTCAGACAGCTCTCGTCGAACGCCTTGTTATGTGCCACAAGCGGAAGCCCCGCTATCTTCGGCTCTATCTGCTTCCATACTTCGGGGAAGACCGGCGCACTGTCTGTATCAGAAGCGCAAAGACCATGCACCTGACTGCACCAATAGTTGTAATACTCTGGCTCAGGCTTGATGAGCGAGTAGAAACGATCTACCACCTCACCTCCTCTAACAATAACCACGCCAACAGAGCATACCGAAGAACGCTCATTGTTGGCGGTTTCAAAATCTATAGCTGCAAAATCTTTCATTGTTGCAAGGTCATTTTTTATTTGTTCTACGTTAGTAACGAAATACAAATATACAGTTTTTTTGTGGCACAACTACATCTTTTAGTATCTTTATAACAGATACTCAGGCAAATAAATGTAAGTTTACATCAAATACTCGTGCAAATAAATGTGATTTTCATAAACCCATCCGCTAAAAAGCATAACGGAAAAGCCTCGCTTGCCACTGATTTGCAACAAAACTGAGGTTCTGTTGCCCATGATTTGGAACAAAATTTATAGCTATTGCCACTGATTTGAGACAAAAAAGTTGTATCTTTGCCCATGAATTAAAACAAACGCTATGTTTAAACGCAAGATATTAAGCAAATTAGAAGCATGAAAAAATAAAAGCATGGAGTTATGCAAACCACGGCATAACTCCATGCTTATTTTAATTAACTCTATCTAAAGATGTCAAAAAAAGAGTAAGTATAAAATGCACATAAGCTCAAAAAGAATACAAACTATTTGGCAAATAAAGTTAACGAAAAAAACAACGTCTATTTGATGTAAAAGGTGAAACAATAGGCATTGCCATCCACGGAGACGTCAACAACCACATTCCATTTCTTCAGCGTTGTCCACTTGCCATCGACCTCCGCGGTTTTGAAATGGAACTTGTTCCTTAGTTCTGATTTAATGTAGTTATAGGCACGTTTGTTGTAGACACGGATCGAGACGAAAGGTCCGAAGCCAACGCTTCCTGCTATCAGCACAGAAGAGTTACCCTTACCATATTTAATCGGACTGCCGTCTGCCGCCACCATACAATTCTTATAGTAGACATCCTCATAATAGAAGTCGTTCAACTCAGGGTCGTGATAGCGACCTCGAAACGCATAGCCGCTCCTTTCCGCAATCTCCTTAATACCAACGTTGCCCTCTTTCACACTCTTTATCAGCTCACCAATGCCAATGATATCATTGAAAGTCGTACGCTTCGTCGCGACAGTCTGCTGCGCACCCGTCATAGAGGTCTGGCTATAGCCGCAAAGCGAGCAGGTCAGGAACGTCAGAAAAGATATTAATGCCTTCATATTATATGGTTTAAGTAAATGTTTTTATTGACACTGCAAAATTTGCATTTTTCGGATATAATGGCTGCAGGTTCTCTGCATGTTCTTCAGTGTGTTGCGCTTCCTGCGCTTGGATTCTATCACTATCATTATTCAAAGACTTTTTCGCCAAAACGGTTTATGATATCAGATTCTATTTTATATGGAAGGTTATAACATCCACAAAAAGCACTTTTCCCAATATTTGTCACACTATCAGGAATATTTATATTAGTGAGTGATTCACATCCCCAAAAAGTTTCATCTCCAATATTTGTCACACTATTAGGAATATTGATGCTGGTGAGAGATTTACACAACGAGTATTTGTAAACAGCTTTATATCAACTGTTTATGGCTTAAAAGGTAGAAAGATGATGGCGAGAATTCTGTAGAAGCCTAAAAAGATAAATATTTAACATTTTTAACGTTCCTAAACGGGCAAACGTGAAGCATTTGTGCATTTTTGACTGTATTTGTCCTTCAGTCTATATCCATTAGTTTGTGTCTATGACTTCTGCGAGTATTATAGCACTTCTTATAAACATACGAAAAAAGGATTGTCCTCAGATGAATTAGACAATCCTTTTGTATATAACCTTTGAACTGAAACTCACATTGCAGCAGTAACGAACAATCCATTATTGCCATATATCATTTGCACAAAAGGCAAGTCCTGTGATTGCTGTTCCTCCCACAACTCTTCGAACTGCTTTTTGTCAGTTACGCTTGGAGTGTTAGGCATATTGGGATGTGAATGCCACTCTCCCAAATATCTCACTTGATGATATGTCAATTTCGTTATCTTCTCATATTCCGCAGTTAATCCTTTAAATCCACGAACAAACGACACGGGGCTATGAATGCTGTCCTCTGGGGCTGGAACCATGTAATATACATAAATAATATTATGGTAGCGGTCATAACTACCAAATAGGCATCCGCCTGTTTCCTTATTTAACGATGCAGCTGCCATTGTTTGTATTTCCTTTTCTACGGCATCGGAAATATAAATTTGAATACCGTCCAATACTTCATGACGCCAATTTGTTATTGTCATCGGCAAACTTGACACTGTCCCATTTTCAGCGTCAAAGTGCCAAATATTCAAACAAGCTTTCACCGACGTATAATGTTTCCTTATTTGCTTTGAAATAATTGCCGACAACACACGTACATTCTCATAGTTAAGAATCATCGATTCTGATCTGCAACTGAAAGTATTTGTGCGCACAGTTTCTGTCTGTTCCAAATGTTGAGAAAACCTATCATCAACTATCAGGTTACGATAATAATCCATCTCCAACAAATCGAGACGAGAATTTCTTTCTTTGTCTTCCATTAGCAATACTACATCATCCCCCTTAGGGTTCAAGAATGAGGTACATCTACGGAAAGTGCGTTCATCATTTGCAAGTTTCCTTTCAACCGCTATGGAGGTGCTAAAATCCATTACCAACTCCGTGTTTTTAAATAGACGTTCTCTATCATTTCGGTTTAACGTTAGAAAGTTTCCTTCTATGGCATTTATTTTCTGAAATAAGATGCCATGATAGGTGTCTTTGATGGAACGAACCTTTGCGGTCATCACTTTGTCAGTTGCAAGCGTATGGCGGCTAAGATTATGTGGCAGCAATATATCACAGTCAACTAAATTGATTTCTTCGGAGCATCCTTGTCTCACCCAATGGTCGATTACTGCAGATCCAAGTGTGCCAGTCCCGACAACACTCACTTTATTGAAGCAGTCCTTGATTCCATTATTGATAGCGTTTCCACAACGGGAAACCATGAATTCCAAAAGTGCCACTTCTACAGGCAATTCATAAAACCATTTTTCAAATGCATCCTTAGAAAGAACCATCTTTTTAAGGACTATATCCTTAGGAAGGCAGTTTGTCTTGATGAGGAACAATTCTTGTGAAGCCTTTTTATCATCTTTGCTTGTCTGAGTGATATAGATTGATATAACTAACGGAAGCGTAGCCTTTCCTGCAACACTTTTTGTTAATACAGCCAAGAGACTACCCGTCAAAGAGAATTGGTCTGTTGACTGAACATATTTCAAGTCTCCCATTGTTTGGGGTATCCGTACAAAATTGCTTGCATGGATTTTTTCTGTAGAAATACCGATTAAATAGTGAGTAGCCTTACTTTTCTCAACAAACTCCAATGTAGAAGAATACTTCGTTTTTGGGGAGTACTTTATGTATGGATTCCCACCTAAGCGTTCATTCAAAATACAACAGACCTCTTGAAATCCGAAGAACACTTCCAACGGACGGTTTGCCTCATGCAATTTGTTTATGCTATTCAAGCAGAACCAACGTCTTATTGAATTCAGGAAATCATGCGCATTAAATTGTGGCCGAATATCAGCAAATGCAACATCCGATACACACAGTGATATTGGACGTGTAAACGGCTTTGCGTTTGAATGAGGTAGCTCTGTTGGAAAATCTTTTCTAAGCGCATATACTTCTGGTATATCGACGTCTTCTGGATGGCAAATAATTGCAATTTCCTCCTCATCACGTATGTCAAAAAATGGCTCATCAGGAATTTCAAGATGCGTCAAGCGCATTTTGATAATGGCATAACCTTTGCCATTGACATAACATTGTACATCCTTTGCGTAAGGATGTACAATGGCTGCCTTATAGATTGCCTTGGCTCTAAAAAGTTTTAGGTGTTCACCTCTAATTGTAGAGCCATTTGTTATTTTATGATTATAATCTGTCATCTGCCAGCTCTTGGTGCAGGATTAGAAATAGATGTAGCTCCTGCTACCGTAGTATTCTCTTTCAGTGTCTTCCCGTTCTCGTTAATCTTAAACACAATGGGCTGGGGTATATTCCCCACTTTGCTATGTGTCGCAGTATTAAGAAAATGCGAAGAACCAGACTTCAACTTTTTTATATATTGCTGTTTTGCTTCATAGCAAGGAGGATTGTTGTCATCGTTCTTAATTTCATTTGAAGAAGCTATAATATGAGCAGAATTACCAATCTGCTTGTCCAATATGGCTTCCGCAGACGGTTTAATCTCCTTCTTATTGTCAGGTTCATTGAAGAAAGACCAAGAGCAATGATGAGGCGCAAGGAAAATATTCCACTTCAGTTTCTCATCATCCGCGTTGTTGTCCAAGATGTGCTGCCAAATTTCGTGCTCAGCATCACCTCCCATCAGCACACGGCTCTTGTAACCCGTGTAACTGTCTATTTTAAAACCGAACTGCACAACTACTGATGTTGCATTCTTGTCATCATACTTCTTACTAGTCTCAACATCTTCCTTAAACGGGGCGTGGATGAAAATATCCAACCAAGATAGACTTGATCCATGAACAGTAGTTACGAGTTTGCCAGGAACATAACAATATCTGCGGTCGAACTCTTTGTCTTTATCGTATCCGATAATTCTCAAATAGTTGCCTTTAGATCCAATGAAGTTCTTGTCATCATCGTATAGTTTTCTACGTCGTTTCGCTTCTTTGCGTATATCTTCAGCAGGTGAAGACAAATTATTATTTAAGCCGCGAGGTGTAATCCACAATTCTTCTATGATAATCTCATCCTTATTTTTGTCCTTGTCGTAATCATCCACTTCACCGTGGTAAAAGTTCTCAGCAAATCCCTTGCAATGATCGTCATGAGGGTGCGTGCTAATAAAAAGATCCACAAAAGGACGTCCCAATCCATCCTTTTTCAGTTCTTTCAGCAAATCTGCTTTTACATCAAACATCACTTGCTTTCCATGACCATCGGTAAGGTCTGCCAATATTTGGCAATCCACTATAATGGTCTTGCCGTTATCTAACTTAATCAGCGTGCAATCAGCGTTGCCTACTGGATAATACTTAATAATGTGCTCCATAACTTAAATTTTTAGTAGTTATTCTTATCATCATCTAAATTCAAGAAGACGTTATATAATCTCCTAGCATATCTTCTGCCATTTGTATATGCAAACCATGTGGTAATAAGCGAAACCACAATACAGGTAATTCCTCCCCACAAGAAAAAACGTCCAAGTGGTAATGAAATGCCCCACCTGTTAATAGCTGCAAGGGCAAACAAGACAATCCCGTCCATAAATATTGCCGCAGTTAGGTTGCGATAAAAACCATAAATACAGTTGTAGTCGAACAGTATATCATCGAATCTAGTTACGTCCAGCAACCAATTAACAGCTTCATCAACACGCTTTACATATTTCTTATTTTTGTAAGTCTTGTGTTTTAAAGACTGAAGGTCTATTCCCCTTTTGGATTTGATCTTTTTTCGTATAGTGGTTTTATTTTCCTCAGTAAACTCATCATCAGCAGCCTAAAGCATCGCGGTTGTCGGTTTCAACCTGTCGCAAAACAAAATCTTGCCAGGATAAACCAACGAAATGTCTCTTAGCACAAGTCGCAATAAGAAAAACAGTGCAGAACTGATAGTACCCAATGACAAGACATATACCAAGGCCTTGCCCCACATCTTAGTTTCAATGAACTCGTCTATTCCCATGGCGAGTCCAACAAAGATTGGAACCACGAGGAAAATATAGGCAGGCTTTATACGTGCCTTGCTATAATAAACCTTGCTACGCTTTTCTTTTATCTCTTTATCTATCTGTTTCATAGTCTATTTCCCTACTTCTCTATAATGAAGGCACCAATATCCCATATTGCGAGAGTCTTTAATTGCACCTACCTTCTTGAAATATTCAAGACGATACGCATCCGCAAATGATTTATTGGAGCAACTCACATGCATTTCGCCATTATTGTGGATGTCAATCAAGATGTTTGCTCCTTGATTGTTCTGGATGTGCTCTAACCCTCGACTATTCCACTCGTTGTATGCCAAATGCTGGCACTTGGCATTTCCAACAAGCGTTAACTTAGGTTTCATGACATCAAGGAAGGAAAAGTCTTTGTCGCTATCCCTACCATGATGAGGTGCAATCAAAACATCCAAATCAGATATGTCAGTCTGATGCTTTTCAAGCAGATGGCTTATTGTCCCCATCCCAGCATCTCCGCAAAAAAGGATTTTTCGCCCCTGAACACAATAGAGAATAACATACGAAGAATCGTTCCAATCCTCTGCCGACTCTGCTGATTGTATCAGCTCTTTAGTTGGAGATAGTATTTTGAGATAGTCGTCAGATAATACGCCATTATCATCCTCAGCAAAGTATTTAGCAACAGTTCCATCATAGAATATCAAAGATTTTGGATTATCTACACTATTGCGTAATCGCTGATAGCAGTCCCAATCTTCTTTCTTATAACGTCCACAATTGCCGTGCTCGTCAAAACTCTGCACCTTAGTGTTTGCCGTATCCCAAAAATTCATGATGGATATAGTGTTTGAAAGATTCTTCAATCCGTCCATGTGATCCATATCCGGGTGAGTCTGAATGTATCTAAAAATGCTTGGCATATGCCATCTTTTTATATATTCCACGGGATTCGTTGGATAGGCCTTCATATTGAAGTTTCCTTTGACAGAATTGGCAGACTCTTTGCAAAAAGCAACGATAGAGGGCTGTTGCTCAATAATATTTCCGCAACATATGTCAATCATGGTAACCTTTCCATTGTCATGCTGAATAATAGAACAATCACCTTCATCAACGTTCAAAAAATGAATTTTAGCCATAGGCGATAAACTTTTATTGGGAGCAACATTACTCCTAAATAAATTGAAGCAAAAACAAAGCCAAATACTTTGATTATAAAAGTTGTATCGAAATGGGTCACAGCAATTTAAAACATTGTCAAATTGGCAGACATTTGTCATGGATGCAAAGAAATAATGTCACAGAAAACAACATCGTTTTTCACTAGTGTCCCATTTAAACGAGACACTAGTGATTCTGTTTTGTTAATATTTTGGAATTCTCGATTGACTTGATTTGCTTTCTCATGACGCTATCGCTATTGGCCTTCATCCATTCGCAATTGGTACCATTGAATAGAGGCTTACCAAAAACATTATCGATATCCGTATTAGTTGCTTCTGTAAATAATAGTAAAAAATCGAAAATTGGCTGAGCAATTGAGTATGAGCGGAAATATAACTTACCATCGTCGCATTGTACTCTTCACGACTTGCCGCAAAATTTTCTTTCTGCGCTTTCACCCGTTGGCGGATGGAACCGAACACATCCACCTGCCAGCTCATATTAACCGTTGCATCATAATACCCCACTCTGGATTGAGGCTGTCCCGTACCGGTATTGCCACTAGTCTGTTGGCGGTTCCACCCGGCATCCAATGACAAAGCCGGATAATAGCCTCCTCTGGCTATCCTCAGATTCGCTTTCGCCATATCTATACGATTCAAGGCTGTAAGGACAGACGGATTCTGCCTGACAGCCACATGAATCAATGAATCCAGTGTGGCATCCTGAAATACAGTCCACCAATGGTCATCCACCGGAAGCAGTTGTTGAAACATCGCATCCTCTTCTTGCCAATGTTCCGGCAAGGGTACATTCAATAATTTTTCGGCCCGCTGCTGGGCATTCAGTGCCAAAGGAATGATTAAAAGGAGCCATACTCCCCATCTACGTATTTTCCTCATAAGTTTATCACATTAAAAAACATTAGGAAAACACATGAAACAACGTTTTGTTTAACCCTTTGACTTTCAAAAACAAGACAGCCTCTCCTTCTGAGAAGAAAAGGCTGCACCATACAATATGAAAAAAGAAGTTATTTCCCAAACATATTATTTATTAATGACATAGAACCGGTCAGCATACTTCCCAAGACATCCTGGTTGAATGCAATGGAATAGTTTCCGGGAGATAACTGTATATCCATTTGTACGATACCGTTTTTGCCGATTTTCTTCAATTCTTTAGCCTTTATATTATAATAGGCAAAACGGCGGAAACTTTGATACACATCACTCATCTCCACATCTACATGCTGCAATACAGAAGCGCCGCCTGCTACCGTAGGCAGCTCTAATGCCTTTCCATTATCCAACGTCAGGACACACTTACTGTCATTAGGAATTTCCACCTCATGCCCCGACCCGATAGTAACAGCCAGCGAATAACGTATGGTACTTTTATACTGAAATCCAGCGAGTGCCACATATACGTCCATATTATTGGAAACACCCAGATTCATACCCTCGCATACCACTGTACGCACTCCGGTCTGGTTGGTTTCATCATAAATTACCTTTTGTGCCATAGCTCCTATACCCAGAAGCAAAAAGGCGAATAAAAACAATACTTTCTTCATAATTCTTCAGTTATTATTTCATCATACAACAAAAACAAACTCATAATGATGACAATATTAACAAAAACTTTTCATACAACATATATCACAACGCATCATTTATACGTTTTTATCCGAACAAGCATAGAACTATAACCTTTCGCATCTCTTATTTCAATCTACTCTACCGATTCGATTCCAACGAATTGAATTTTGCTCTTCATCTTTTGAAAACCAAATCCATTGTACTACACCCACAATGAAATCATCAGGCACCAATCCCCAATGTCGTGAATCCAATGAATGGT
>ENA-UEOM01000140-UEOM01000140.1-human-gut-metagenome-genome-assembly--contig:-NODE-140-length-32730-cov-7.602119_pt1 | contig 32730 bp, 31 predicted proteins | sample MGYA00242993_ERZ507994 | MGnify/ENA primary metagenome ERZ507994 (study PRJEB26167, sample SAMN06115536) | human gut metagenome | host: Homo sapiens | place: China:Neimenggu | collected 2014-11-07... | reverse complement strand
CGATAGCTTGACGAATCAGAGGCTACCGGGAATCAACGCTACAAAGATAGTGTTTTTTCTTGTTACAACCAAGTAAACGAACAAATATTTATGGAATATTTAGAATTTGAGCGGATTTTGTCTGCCAAACGAATACAGAGATACAAAGATGCTGCGAATGGTGACACTCGCAAGGCTATGGCTTTGTATCGTTACAACTTGCGCTTGTCGCAGGAGATGTTCACTATCGTTAGTTGTTTTGAAGTTGCTTTGCGTAATGCGATAGATAGCCTTTTAGTGCCGAGCTTGGGAGAGGATTGGTTGAAAGATTCCGTTCAAGACAATGGAATATTCTCCAATGGGCGCATGAACGAAACACGGAAAATCATAGAAAAGGCATACAACCGTTTGAATAGACAAGGCAACTATTCTCATTCCAAGCTGATTGCCGAAATGGAATTTGGAGTTTGGAAATATATGTATTCTTCACTACAGTATCGTGCAACAGGACAATGTCTATTGAGGGCTTTTCCTAACAAACCTCGCTCATCGGCTGCTGTTCAATACAACAACACCTACATTTTCAATGAACTTGACAAGGTGAACAGTCTGCGAAACAGAATTGCTCATCACGAACCGATATGCTTTAGACTTCATGAGGCTGAGATTGATACAAGTTACATTATCAACGAATACCAGAAAATTCAAACCTTGTTTTCGTGGATGGGCATTGATTCACATTCAATGCTTTATGGACTTGACCATGTGCAAAGTGTCTGTGCCAAGATAAATAGTTTAAAAGTGTAATTATAGAGTCTGCTTATGAGCAACGACAAAAATGACTTCTTCCTCCATTCCAATGAGGTAAATCACATAGCGAAGGAGGATTACGACAAGATAGAATTGTTGGTGAATACGGCAATGGCTTTTGCTCGCAGCACCTACCAGTGCGTCTATATCATTGACTACTTCCACCAGGGTTTCATCTATGCCTCTGATAACCTGGCGTATCTCTGCGGCTTGCAACCTGAGCAACTCTTGGAGGCTGGCTATCAGATGTATATCGACCATGTGCCAGAGCAAGACTTGCAGATGTTGTTGGAAGTAAACAAGAAAGGTTTCGACCTATTCAACGAACTGCCTGTGGAAGACCGGCTGGAATATACCATATCGTATGATTTCCATCTAACCAACGGCAAGCATAGCCGACTGATTCATCATCATCTCACCCCGATTCTCCTTTCCGATGACGGCAGGATATGGCTTGTCTTCTGCACCGTTTCGTTGGCGGCGACCGATGAGCCAGGACATATCATCATGCAGAAGAATGGCGAGCGTGGGTATTTCGAGTATTCCACAGACCGCCACAAGTGGGAGAGGAAAGAAGGTATAACCTTGAGCGAGGCTGAGAGAGAAGTTTTGAGACTGTCTGCCCAAGGCTATACGATGAATGAAATTGCCGATAGACTGTGCAAGTCGGTGGATACCATCAAGGCTTGCAAGCGAAGCCTCTTCGCCAAATTGGGTGTGAAGAACATTGCAGAGGCTCTATTCCATGCGGTCAACTATCAGATGATATAAACTATACCTCTTCCAGCAGTGGCGAGAGATAGAACTTAGGGAAATACTTTACCTCCTTGCCTTCCGCAAGTCTGCAAAGGATATTCACGCAATAGCCTGCGGCAATATATGCCCCAATGCTCAGTTGTGGGAAAGATTTCTCTGAATAGTTCTTGATGGCTTCGTCTATCCAAGGTACAGGCTTCTGCCAAAACATACCATACTGCGAGATGTACTTGCCAAGCTTTCTTTGGAATATATCGGCATTCCAACTATCAAGAGCAATCCTATCTTCATTCTTTTCGATAGAATCCTCTTCATGCTTCCCAATAGAACCCTCATCTGAATTTCGCTTTTTTACCTCGCTGAAAGGATAGCCTTTCGGTTTTTCCACGGCGAGGAAAGCTGCCTTGCCAAGGTTGACGGCATGGATGACAGGAATGCCCTGCTTCTTGCATTTCTCATCGAAGGCAAACGAGGCTTCTGTATCGTGCAGCGTGGCATTCACGACATACTCTACCCCCGACAAATCACATTGCTCCACATCTTCCATCGTCAGCGTGTCCTTTTCGAGACGAGAGATTCGGAATCTATCTTCTTGCAGAAGACGATTCTGGAAGTCATAGTGCAAGGCACAGGAAGCTATCAAGCCTCCCATGTCTGCACCTGCTATCATAACATTAACTTGATTATTCATATCGTTGAGAGATTAAAAACGGTTTATTTCCTCATTACCTGCACCTTTACCCTTATATCGGTTTCTTGAAGTATTGAAGTTGCACTGCAATGTCAAGAGCAAGGCACGAGTATCACTTGTCATGTTTTGCCTAAGTGTAACATCCTTGTTGTAGAATGTAACATTACGGTAGCTCTTGTTGAAAATGTCATTGGCTTCAAGCGACACGGAGAAACGATTTTTCCAGAAAGCCTTGTAAAGTTTGGCATTGAGGTACGAGGAAGAACCGAGTTTCATGTTGTCCTTGTTGCCACGGCTATTCCATTCCATATCGATGTTCATCCAAATGTCTCCAGGCAGATGGATAGCATTTTGGAACTGTACGATTCCCAAAGGATTGCTAAAGGATTTGCGTTCACCCATATACTCGCCTGTGAACCACTGTTTGATGATGCCAGCATTCACTTTGGGTTCCCAAATGCCAACCTTAAATTGTGCGCCAACAAATGCTTGTAGTTCATCTATCTTTGGAGTGTTCTCCATGGTGATCAATTTCACCTCTCCGTCCTCGCAATACGATTTCGTAGTCTGGATAAAGGCATCCTTTCTATGTTCGTATGAAATCTTCGCAAAGAATTGCTTCCATGCACCCATCAACTCCACAGAATGAATCTTCATAGGGGATAGGTAAGGATTGCCACTTTCCAAGGTCAAACGATTGACATAGTTGACTGTTCCATCAAGGTTATCGTACGAAGGACGCTGGGTCTTGCTTGTATAGCTCAATGACAATTGCGTTTTTCCAATCTCTGTAGAAATAGACAAAGAAGGGAAAACGTTGTTGTAAGTCTTGCTTTGGTCTTCCTTGAGTTGGCCATTTTCTGTGTATTTGAAGTTGACATGCTCGTAACGAAGTCCTGCCTCTACGGCAACCTTTCCGAACTGCTGACCTATGGAGAGAAAACCAGCCATGTTTTTCTCATCGCTCTTGGTGTTGCTATTTCCGATAGTAGCCATATTGATGTTGAAATCATTCAATGTCTGTGAGGCGGTGTACTCATTGCCCACTTCAAGTTGTCCTTTCCACAGAGGATAGCTCAAAACCAGCTTCTCGGCAAACATTCGTGAGTGCCCGATACCATTGGATGTAATCGAATTGTCCTCATTGTTGAGGTTTATCTCCGACAGATCGGAAGTCTTGCGCTTTTTTCTCCACATGTAGTCCATGTTGAAGTCAACGCCAAGTTTGCCCACTTCTCCATTGTAATAGATATTGGCATGATGCTTAGGCATGGCATGTGTCCTGTTGAGTCCTACGGTGGAAACCATATCTTTCAGAGTTCCATCTGCATACGAAGTGGTTTTATAATCAGGATGTTCCTTTTGCAGTCCCACTCCATTCACATAATAAGCGCCAATGGAATGATGCTCATTGAGCATCCATGACAATCCAAACTTGCCGAATAACTCATTGTTTCGCATACGACCGATGCTTTCTATGTTCTGAAGCCAATTGGTAGAAGCTTTCGTTTCCAGGTCCGTGACTCCATAGCTATAGAATTTGCCGGTATAATAATTGAGATTGGAGAATAGTTCCAAGCCTCCTTTACGATATTTCAAGTTTGCTTGCTCCATGCTCGAAAAATAGTGTCGGAAACCATTTTGGGCACGAAGTGTTCCACCAAAGCCTTCACCTTGCGATGGTTTGGTACGAATACGAATGACAGACTTGACCGAAGCATCATACTTGGCACCAGGATTGGTGATGACTTCCACATTCTTGATGTCTTGTGAGTTGAGTTGTGCAAGCTCGTTTTTGTCTTGTACGACACGCCCATTGATATAGATAAGTGGTGTACCCTTGCCAAACACCTCGAAGTTGCCGTCTCTTCCTGTAACCATTGGCACTTGGCGCAACACATCATTTGCTGTGCCAGCATGAGAAAGTTGGGAGTTGGCTACAGTCGTAACCAAGGCATTGCCTTTGATGGCAGTAACGGGGCGTGATGATTTCACCACCACTTCGCCGAGCATCTTACTGTCTTCTTCCATCTTGATGATGCCTACATTCTCGCCTGTGCAATCCTTGCAGATTGTCTTATAGCCTACGGATGTCACCTTGATGATTCCGCCATTGCATGAAGAGTCGATGGAGAAGCGTCCATCATTTCCACTCACTGCTCCCTTGACGAAAGCAGAGTCTTGTCGGTTCAAAAGCACGACATTGGCAAAAGCTAAAGGCTCACCCTTGACATCCACTACTTTTCCCGTGATATTCTGTGCCATCATCGGAGTCATTGCCGAGATGCACAAGGCTGTAATAATCATTTTCTTTTTCATAACTTTTTATATTATGGATTTTTCTGAGTGCAAAAGTAAGGACATGACTTAAAAAGACTTTGACACAAAAGTGTATTTCTGAGGTGATGGGCAGAAAAATTACACTTTTGTGTATGTTAAGAGAGAGAAACGATACACATGTTGCTTGATTTTCTGACTTTGGAAGAAAATCTACATTTATTTTCGAGAGTAACTCGAAAGGTTTTGAGTAACTCAAAACATACCTTGCTGTGTCTTTATGGACACCATGTTTTGGCAAGAGTAAATCTAATACCATTGAAAACACTGCGGAGGTTCGCCCAGTGGCTGGAGGCGCAAAGCCTCCAAGGAACGGCTCATTTTCTTTATGCTAAAGGATGAAAACAAAAAAATCCCGAAGAATGAGTTTTCCTTGAATGCCATTCCTCGGGATGAACAAAAATGTATTCCTGCATGTCATACGTTTTATATGTCATACGATAAAAATGTAAAACGTATGGCATCAATGCATATATGCTTACACACTTCTTTGCATGGATACTTCTTTATCAAATTGCAACTGCACTTCCATACGACAATGAATCAGTACGTCAATAAGTCAATACGACAGCGAATCATCGAAGCGTCAAAAAAGCGACCATTCTCAACTAAAGGAATTAGTCCCTCCATATAGTTGCAAGACAATGTTTGTTTTCTCTTTTGCTCCGTACAATCTCTTGATGATGGCATCACGAAGTTGTGCCGCACCATTAGAGTTTAGACGGAAGCAAATGGCAACAACCATAGGGAATCCATACAACGTTTGCCAAATACCCTTGGAAAGTTCTTCCCTTCGTTGGACTTCCGACATAGACAACATACCCTCTTTATATATAGCTCGTATCACAGCATTGAGTTTCGGAGCGGTAACATAAAGTATATCAACCAACTCTCCCTCACTCATCCACAGTTCCTCTAAGTTGGACGGAATGGAAAGTATCCCATTTCCGTCCATAGTGATAGTTGTCTTTTTCATGCCATTCCTCCCATTACAGGCAAAGGCCCCTTGATTCGACTTTCAAAGACAGAAATATCATGGTCAAGTTTGCTGCTTGTCACCTTGGCGTATATCTGTGTCGTGGTGATATTCGTGTGACCGAGAATTTTGCTAACGCTCTCTATTGGCATACCATACTCCAATGCTAAAACAGCCCAACTATGGCGGGAGACATGAAATGAAACTTGTTTCTTGATGCCACACATTACCGCTACTTTTTTGATGCGCTTGTTGATGCTGTCAAGGTTGCCGATATTGAACAAGTGGTTGTCTTTTCTGAAAGACTTGTATCTCTCAACAATCTGCATGGGAATATCCATCAGCTTGATTTGGAACGGTACGCCTGTCTTCTGACGCTTGGACACTATCCAAGGAGCACCGTTTACCATGCTGATGTTATCTTCCGTCAAGTTCTTGATGTCGATGAAAGCTATACCTGTCCAACTGCCAAAGATAAAAAGGTCTCTCGCAAATGCCATGTTGGGGTCTTCCAACTTTATCTCAGTCATGGCGGTAAGCTCGTCCAAGGTCAAGAACTCACGTTCCTTATGGTCTGGATCAACGTGGTACATGGCAAACGGATTTCTCGGTATCTTGCCGTTGTAGTGTGCCGCCGTAACGATATGTTTCAGAGGTATGGAGTAAATCCAAATGGAGGACTGCGCAAGCCCTACCACATTTTTCAAGTAAAGGCAATAGTCACGGATAAACTCCTCGGTAAGCTCATTCATGGACATATCGCTGCGCTTGTACTGATACTTGATGAACTCGGCAACGTACTTTCTCACCACAAGATACTTGTTGTAAGTGTTCTTGGCTCTGTCCTTGCCTACACGCTTGGCAAAGGCTGCGTTCTCCTTGTCGAAAGCTCTGAGCAAGGTCTCGTATTCGGTGCCTATGCCTTGATAGGCGTTTCTCACCATTTCAGCGGTAACGAACGCCTCACGGTCGGAAAGTCGTTGGTAATGCTTGGCGTGTCCGTATACCAATAGAGCGGGCAGACAGCGCCCGTCTGCATGAGCAGCGTCTCGGCCTGGTGCATGAGCGAATAGCGCTCGGCCGTGTCGCCGCTGCTCTGGATGCGGTAGAGCAGCGCATCATACGACTCGGCCCAGGTGCAGTTGTCGCGCGTGCGGCCGTCGAGCGTAATGCTGTAGCCCGCATAGTCCGCGTGCGCGCCGCGGCCGAGGGCGACGCAGTTGCTGCCCGCACCGCTCGCCCAAAGGGAGAGAAACGGCATGGGATCGTCCACATCGGCGCTGAAGCTGCTGCGCGTGATCGAATAGCCTCCGGCGGCGCGGCTGGCGAGGAAGGTGTCCATGTCCTGCGCCGTGACCGCGAGCGAAATACCGTAGCGGCCGTAGAGCTCCGTGAGATAGTCCGCGATGGCGACGTGGCCTGCCGCGTCGGACGTCAGGTACGTCAGCTCCGGGAAGCCAGCGCACACGCCCTGCGCGCTGACCGTGAACCGGCCGGACGACTCCGCCGCCTGCCGCAGGAGCGCGATGGCCTGCTTGCAGTTGGCCTCGTGATCGCTGCCATAATAACCGCCGCCCTTGCCGTCCGCGCCGTTGTGCGCGGTGAAGGCGCTGCCGTCGGCGTCCGAGACGCCGGGCGGGATGGGCGCGTTCGCGCTCTGCTGCGCGCCGGGCGTGATCTCGCTGCAGAGATAGCTGCGGTCGATGAGCAGGGCGAGCGCCGTGCGGATCTGCGCGCGCTCCGTCTGCGAAAAGGCGCTCAGCGCCGGGTCGCTCATGGAAAAGCAGAGGCTGTACGTGCCGAGCTGGCTGACGGTGCGCAGCTCGGGCGCGTGATTTGCACGCAGGTCGTCGAGCGCGTCATCCGGTACGGGCCAGCTGAGCGCGTATTCGCGCGCGAGGAAGGCGGACGCCGCAGCGTTGGCGTCGCTCTGAAAGACGAAGCGCACCGTCTCGGCCGCGACATTGTCCGCATCCCAATAGGCGGGATTTTTCGTGTAGGTGAGGCCCTCGGTCGTCCACTCGGCGACCGTGTACGGCCCGCTGACGGCAAAGCCCGCGCCGTCCGCAGTCCGGCGCATCGTATCTGCCGCGCCGGAGGGCACGGGCGCATACGCAGGCTGGGCACAAAGCTGCAGGAAGGTCGGCATGGCCTCCGTGAGCACGACGGTGAGCGTGCGCCTGTCGGGCGACGCCGTGACGTTCAGGCGGCCGGTACCATACCCGTCAATGCAGGCGAAGAGATACGGCGCCGCCGCATCGTCAAGTGTGCACGCCCGGTTCCACGCATAGACAAAGTCCGCCGCCGTGAGCGGCGTGCCGTCCGACCACGTGAGGCCGTCACGCAGCGTGAACACATACCGCACGCGCCCGTCTGGCAGGGCCTCCGGCTCCGGCAGGGACGCGCACAGCTCAGGCGTGAGCTCCGCCGTCCCGTCGCCGCCGGTGCGGTAGCCGGTCAGGCCGGCAAAGAGGTTGACCACATACGTCGCACCGATGCCGTTTTCCGTGCGCGCGGGGTCGAGCGTTGCGGGTCCGGCGCCGAGACACAGCGTCAGCGGTGCGCCGGCATCCGGCGCGCGCACAGTGCTCTCCGATGCGCGCGAGCAGGCGCTGAGCAGCAGCGCTGCCGCGATCAGGGTGCACAAAAGGGCTCGCTTCATGCCGGTCACCTCCTGTCAGGTGCAAGTAAGCGGTAAGATTTTCCGTGCAGGCGTATCTTACCATACGCGCCGCGAAAATGCAACGGTTTTGCGCGCAAATTCCCCACTTTCAAAGAAAAATGGTGCGCTCTGAAATCGGAGCGCACCACAATTCGCGGTATTTCGACGAAAAAGTGGGATTTCGGTCAAAAAGCCCACGTCCCGTCCCGGAACACGGGGACGGTGCGGCCGTCGCGGCAGTGCGCCGTAATGGCCAGATCCGGCGTGCCGATCATGAAATCCTCGTGGATCATGGAGTCGTTCACGCCGAGCTTGCGGCATTCGTCCAGCGTCTTGTTCTGGAAGTCCTTGATGGTGTCCGCAAAGCCCATGCCGAGCGCCAGATGGCAGCAGGCGTTCTCATCGAACAGCGTGTTGTAGAACAGCAGGCCCGTCTGGTTGATGGGCGAATCGAACGGCACGAGCGCGCATTCGCCCAGATACCGGCTGCCCTCGTCCATTTCGATGAGCTTCGTCAGAAGCTCGTTGTTTTCCTCGGCGTGCCATTCGACGGCCTTGCCCTCATGGAAGCGGATCCAGAAGCCGCTTATCAGCTGGCCCTGATAGCTCAGCGGCTTCGTCGCGTAGACGATGCCCTCGGCCACGCCGCGCATCGGGGAGATGAAGCATTCCTCGGTGGGGATGTTGGGGTTGAAGAAAATGCCCTGCAGGCTCGTCTCGCCGCCGCCGCAGAACTGCGCCTCGGGGATCATGCCGACGGTGAAGTCGGTGCCGTTGGAGGATTTATAGCGCAGCTCGCGGATATGCAGCTTGTTGAGATATTCGCAGCGGTCGTGCAGATCCCGGTTGTGGTCTTCCCACGCCTTGATGGGATCGTCGGTCACGCGGGAGGTCTTCAGAATGGCCTCCCACAGCTTTTCCACGGCCTGCGACGCGCGCAGCTCCGGGAAGAGCTTCTTGGCCCACTTTTCACCCGGCACAGCGGCGATGCACCACTGATATTTGTTCTCGATCTGGTCGCGGTAGCCCTTGATGATGGGGTACTTGGCCTGCTGGGACTTTGCCATCTTCTCCTGGTTCACGCCGCGCAGGCCGTCGGGGTCCTCGCTGATGAGATAAATGCGGCAGGGAATGGTGTCCACATAGTGCTGCCAGCGGGCCTCTTCATAGTTGTCGAGCGTGGACAGAGTCTTGACGGAGCGGTAGCGCACGTGCAGCTTCGTAAGCGGCTGATAGCTCCAGTCGACAACGACCTTCTTCGCCTTCAGCTTATAGCACTCGTCGACCACCATCGCGACGAATTCCGGCTGGTCAAGCTCGGCCGTGATAAAGACCTCCTGTCCCTTCTGGACATTCGCTCCGGCCTTGGCGATCAGCTTTGCGTATTCCCGCAGGACTGTTTTTTTCATAAAAAAGCCTCCATTGCTTTTATTTTTCTATAGTTTAGCACATTTTTCCCGCATTGAAAAGAGCCGCGCGAAAATTCGCCCTTGCGGGCCTGCGCCGGGCGCGGTATACTGAAAGAAAACGACACATGGAGGGTTCTTTCATGCTTACCGAACAGCTTTTCGACTTTCTCGCCGCCAGCCCCAGCTGCTACCATGCCGTGCAGGCGCTCGCGGAGCGGCTGGAAAGAAGCGGCTATGCGCAGCTGCGGGAGCAGGACGCATGGGCGCTGACGCCGGGCGGGAAATACTTCGTCACGCGCAACGGCTCGTCGCTCCTGTCCTTCCGCATCCCGCAAAGTGCGCCCGCAGGCTTCCTGATGGCCGCCGCGCATACCGACTCCCCTACCTTCAAGATCAAGCACAACCCGGAGAAAAAGTCCGGCCCGTATGTGCAGCTGTCGACGGAGAAATACGGCGGTATGCTCATGGGCACATGGTTCGACCGGCCGCTTTCCGTCGCAGGCCGCGTCGTGACGGCGAAGGACGGGAAGCTGGAAACGAAGCTGGTCGATGTGGACCGCGATCTGGCCGTGATCCCCTCCGTCGCCATCCACATGAACCGCACCGCAAACGAGGGCTTCAAGTTCATGGCAAACATTGACACACTCCCGCTCTATGGCATGCAGGAATCCTCCGGCAGCTTCCGCAGCGTCGTGGCCAAGGCTGCAGGCGTGCAGGAGGACGAGGTGCTGGGCGAGGATCTGAGCCTGTATGTGCGCACGCGCGGCACGTGCTTCGGCGCAAAGAATGAGTTCATTCTCGCTCCCCGGCTGGACGATCTCGGCTGCGTGTTTGGTCTGCTCGAGGGCTTTCTGGCAGCGAAGGCCTCTGGCAGCGTGCCGGTCTTCTGCGCGTTCGACAATGAGGAGGTCGGCAGCGAGACGAAGCAGGGCGCGGCGTCGAGCCTGCTTTCCGATACGCTCCGGCGCATCGCGCTTGCGCTGGGGCTGAATGAGGAAGGGTATCTGCGAATGCTTGCGCAGAGCTTCCTTGTCTCGGCGGACAACGCCCACGGCGTCCACCCGAACCATCCGGAATACGCCGACATGACCAACACGCCGCGTCTGAACGGCGGCGTCGTCATCAAGTTCAACGCCAACCAGCGCTACACGACCGACGGCGTCTCCTGCGCGCTGTTCACGGCAGTCTGCCGCGAGGCGGGCGCGCCCGCGCAGGTCTACGCGAACCGCTCCGATATGCCGGGCGGCTCGACCCTCGGCTCCATCGCCACAACGAAGGTCTCCGTTCCAAGCGTAGACATCGGCCTTGCACAGCTGGCCATGCACTCCTGCGTGGAAACGGCAGGCGCGGAGGATCTCGACGCGCTGGTTAAAGCCATGACGTGCTATTACGGCAAGACACTGAAACGGGATGGGGAGCAGATCACGTTCTGAGTGTATCCAAAGCCCCCTTGGGCACAAGAGGAGCCTTAAACGTACACACCATACATAAAAATAAAGGAAAGAAAAAGGAGGCAGATCCATCATGGGCATGATCCTGACGGACGAACAGCAGGCCATTCTGGACGGCGCCAAGGGTGAAACCATGGCGAAGGTCATGAAAACGCTTGTCATGTTCGGCGAAGCATTCCACGCGGAGAAAATGGTTCCGGTCACGAGCCGGTACAACCATCTTGTCACATCCTTCGGCCTCGGCGTTCTGCAGCCGGTGTACGATCTCATGCAGCAGCTGATCGACGCGGGCGCCGTCTCCGGCCAGAAATTCTCGGCGGACCCCCGCCCGCTCGACCCCAATGTCCCGGCAAATCTCCTGCAGCAGCTCGTGTTCAAAAAATTCATGTACAACAAGCAGGACTTTTATGAGGGCCAGCTGGAAAAGCTGGGACTTCTGAACAGCGACGCATTCACCTGCACCTGCTATATGTCCGAGGTCGGAAACAAGCCTGAACAGGGTGAGGTGCTCTCATGGTCGGAATCCTCCGCCGTCGTGTACGCGAACTCCGTGCTCGGCGCACGCTGCAACCGCAACTCCGGCATCATGGACATCATGGGCTCCATCGTGGGCTATGTGCCGTATTTCGGACTGCTGACCGACGAGGGCCGCAAAGCGACCTGGATCGTGAAGATCGAGACAAGCAAAAAGCCCGAGGCACAGCTGCTTGGCTCGGCCATCGGCATGAAGGTCATGGAGGATGTGCCGTATGTGGTCGGCCTCGACAAATGGCTCGGCACGGAGCTGGACGACGCGGCCTGCACCTATCTCAAGGACTTCGGCGCGGCGACTGCGTCCAACGGCGCAGTGGGCCTTTATCACATCGCGAACCTCACGCCCGAGGCGAAGGAGCAGGGCGAGGCGCTGATCGCCGAAGACGCGAAGGTCTATGTGATCGACGACGCGGAGCTTCAGCGCGTCAAGGACAGCTATCCCGTCGTCTGGAAGAACAGGGACGCGAAGCCGAAGCTCTGCTTCATGGGCTGCCCGCATATGTCGCTTGAGCAGCTGAAGACATGGACCGACCGCGTGGAGCAGGCGCTTGCAGAGGCAGGCCGCAGCAAGGTCTGCATCCCGACGGTCTTTACCGCCGCGCCTGCCGTTTTGAAGGAATTCGAGAAAACGCCGTATGCCGCCCGGCTCAAAAAGACAGGCGTGATCACATCCTATATCTGTCCACTCATGTACATGAACAATCCGCTCTGCGGCAAGATGCCGGTCATCACCTCCTCCAACAAGCTGCGCACATATACGACCGCACGCTATTACACCGATGATGAGATCCTTGTCCAGATCACGAAAGGAGGCGCACGCGCATGAAGACCTTCCAGGGCCGCGTCGTTACGCCCGGCTGCGCGCAGGCTGAGGCGCTTGTGACGCACGGCGGGCTGAATACGCTCGCTTCGTTCCAGAAATCGCTCCAATTCGGCGATAAGACCGCCAAATGCGGCGACCAGAATAACCCTGATCTCTACGGCAAGCCCATGGCGGGCAAGGCGCTCTGCCTGCCGCAGACCATCGGCTCGACCACGGGCGGACTGGTGCTCTACTGCGCCTGCGCCATGGACCGGCAGCCGGCGTGTATGCTGTTTGCCAACCCCATCGATTCTCTGGCAGCCGCCGGCGCGATCCTCGCCGACGTGTGGCTCCAGCCGGGCAAAATGCCGGTCGTCGACTCGCTGGGCGAGGAATTCCTGTCCTATGTCAAGGACGGCATGACCGTCACCATCGGCCCGAACGGCACTGTAACCGTTGAATAAACGCACCGAACGCCGTCCCCGGCGGGGAAGCCTTGGGCGCTCCCGCGCCGGTGCATCAATCAGGTCTTCACGAAAAAGAGATCCCGCTGTGCGGGGCCTCTTTTTCCTGGTTCTCAATCGATCTTACCGGTTCGGGACGATCACGGCCAGGAAGCGCGTGACGGAACCGGTGTGGTTGCGGATGGAATGGGTGTGGCCGTCGGCACAGAACTCCGCGTCGCCGACGTGCAGCTCGCGGCTCTCGCCGTCTTCGGTGACGGTCGCCGCGCCCTCAAGGATGTAATACGCCTCGCCGTTCGTCTCATGCGGATGGACGCCGACGGATTCGCCGGGCCGGAGCGTGATGACAGCCATCATCTCCGCGCGGTTTCCAAGCTGCTCGGCAGAGAACAGATAGCGGAAGCTGGGGCTGCCGTCGCCGCCGCGGATGTTGTGCTTGACCGCGGTCTGCATTTCGTCCTTCATCTGAAACATGACAAATTCCTCCTGTTACTTGTGATATTTGCTGCCCGCCTGAATGGCCTCGGCGCGGTAGAGCTGCTCAAGGACCATGACGCGGGCCAGATGGTGCGGAAAGGTCATTTTGCTCATGGAAAGCTGCAGATCGGCAAGCTTTTTCAGTTCCGGCGCGATGCCGAACGACGAGCCGATCAGAAAGCAGGCGCTGGAACGGCCGCCGCTTTTCGCCTGCCGCAGCGTATCTGCCAGCTGCTCAGAGGACGACAGCTTCCCCTCCGGCGTCAGGACGCAGAAAAAGCAGCCCTTCGGGAGCTTCGCGCGGATAAGCTCCGCTTCTTTTTGCAGACCCTGCGCGATCTGCGTGTCGTTCGGGTCCTCCGGCAGACGGCACTCCGGCAGCTCGATGAGCTGGAAATCGCAATAGGCCCGCAGGCGCTTGGCGTATTCCGCCGCGGCCTCGGTATAGAAGCGCTCCTTCAGCTTTCCCATACAGATGAGCGTGATGGAAAAAACAAACACCTCCGCAAATCCCAAAAGCCTGTCCGCGGCGGACAGGCTTCTGGATGAACACCTTACTCTGCTCCGTAGGGACGCAGGGCGATCTGACGGGCGCGCTTGATGGCGACCGTGAGCTGACGCTGATGAGCGGCGCAGGTACCGGTTGTACGGCGGGGCAGGATCTTGCCGCGCTCGGACAGGTAACGGCGGAGCTTGACAGTGTCTTTGAAATCGATGTGCGTCACCTTATCAACGCAGAAGGAGCAAACCTTCTTGCGCTTGCGAGGATGAACACGATCATTAGCCATTGCCATAGTGAATCCTCCTATCTTTGGTCTTGTGGAAAAATGTTAGAACGGGAGATCGGGATCGTCGTCAGAGAGCATGGAGAAATCAGACGGAGCGGCAGACACGTTCTGCGGCGCCTGATACGCCGGCTGCTGCTGCGGAACCTGATTGAAGCTCTGCGCGTAGCCCTGCGACTGGTTGAACGAGCCGCCGTCGGCATTGTCGCGCTTGCTGTCGCCGAAATAGACGTTGTCGGCAACGACCTCCGCCGAGCGGCGCTTGTTGCCTTCCTTGTCCTGCCAGTTGCGGATCTGCAGCCGGCCCGTCACGACAGCCATACGGCCCTTGGCAAAATACTTGCTGACGAACTCAGCGGTATTGCGCCATGCGACGATATCCACGAAATCTGTTTCCTTCTCCGCGCCCTGTGCCGCGTAATCGCGGTCAACAGCGAGGGTAAAGGATGCGACCGCGACGCCGCTGCCGGTCCGGCGCAGCTCAGGGTCGCGAGTCAGTCGGCCCATGAGAACGATGTGGTTCAGCATGTGAGCGCCTCCTTACTCTTCAACAGCGACGATGATGGAACGCAGAATGCCGTCGGTGATCTTGAAGACACGATCAAGCTCAGCCGGCATTTCGGGCGTTACTTCGCAGGTCATGTAGACGTAGTAGCCCTCAACCAGGTCGTTGATCGGGTACGCAAGACGGCGCTTGCCCCACTCGTCAACACTGGTCAGAGTGCCATGAGCCTCCACGATACCCTTGAATTTTTCCACGAGAGCCGCGATACCCTCTTCACCCTGCGCGGGGTCGATGATATAGAGAACCTCATACTTTGCGGAAAGTTTTGCCATGATGTTGCACCTCCTTCTGGACTTATGGCCGCAGGTCCCGCCTGCGGCAAGGATCATCCGCGGATACGTCCGCAGACCAGAGTATTATATCTGAGTTTATTTGTGTTGTCAACCTTTTTTACCGGAAAAAGAGGAATTTTCCTGACGGAAACGCCGAAAACAGCGGAAAAGCCGCCCTCCGCGTGGAAGGGCGGCCCGCAAGGGAAAAAAATTACGCTGCCGACGGGATTCGACACACTTTTCCCTGCCGGTCTGGTAAGATGTGGTCACAGCTTATCCAATACGAGCGCACTTCATGTCCCGGCGCTGCGGCCCGTCCGGGCAGCGGCGTCAGATCCCACAATCCATCTTTCCCCTGACCGCATCGGTCAGGGGCGCTTTTTTGGCCGTCCTGTCGAAATGCGGCGAAAAGTTCCCGTTCAGTAGCGGAGGCAGCGGCGCATCCGGCGCTCGGCGCGCTGGATGGTGCGACAGACGGTGGATTTGTTGACGCAGCGCTCCTCCGCGATTTGGCGCATGCTTTTCTTTTCAAGATAGTAGGCGACGACAGTCTCGCGCTGGCAGGCGGTCAGCTCATTGTCCATGACGCGCTGGAGCCGCCGCAGCTGCACGTCCCGGCTCAGACGCGGGCCGAGGTAGCCGTCATAATCGGTATTTTTCATTGCGGTAATATCCCCCTTCGTAGTAATGCTCCAGCAGCTCGCTCAGCTCGTTCAGCTCATGGAGCATGGTCGTCAGCACGGCTGTCCGCCGTGCGATCCAGAACAGCTCCTCACGGTCCTGCGTCTGCTTTTTCGCCTGCCGGAGCTGGCGCAGCCGCAGACGGATGGGCGCGGCGGCCGCGCGGTAATCCTTCGCCAGCTCCTCAAGGGACATAGACGCGCCCTCTCGGCATGGCGGTGCGCAGATCGGCCAGGAAATACTTGCGCGCGTAGTCCGGCAGACAGTCCATGCAGATCTTTCCGTCCTCGGTCTCATAATAGGACTGACCCATATAGATCTCTCCGGCGCACCAGCTGCACCGGCAGTAGACCGGCGCAAGCTGCCGGTCATACGGCATGAATTTCGGATACTTCTTTGACGTTTTCCATTCTCCTCTCTGATGATATGCAGAATGTGCCAAGATGTAAATAACATTATTTACCATCTGACGGTATCAGTCTACTACACGAAACGTGTGATGTCAAGAGGAAAATAGAAATAAATGGAAAATTCGAAAGGAGCGGAAACGATGCTGGGAATGCGGATCTCTGCCCTGCGGCGGCAGAAAAACTGGAGCCAGAAGGAGCTTGCGGAACGGATGGGCGTCCGCCCGAGCACCATCGGGATGTATGAGCAGGGACGGCGGGAGCCGGACTGCGCAGGGCTTGTGCGGCTGGCGGAGCTGTTCGGCGTGACGACGGACTATCTGCTGACGGGGACGGCTGCGGACGGAAGGGACGACGCCGCGCTGCGTGCCCTTTGGGCGCAGATGCGGGAGAGGCTGGATGGAACGCTGCTGCTGCGCGATAAAAGCGGCGCGGAGCGGCCGTTTGGAGAAGCGGAGCTGGCACTCCTGCTGGCGGCGGCGCTTGGCGAGGCGGATTGACGGCGGACTACTCCTCTGGTAAAATGACGGTAAGAAACGGATCAAAATGCGCCGCAATGCGCTTGCGGCGTCCGGCGATATCGGGCAGAGACACGGAGGGGACGGCATGGATGACGAAAAAATGATGCGCGAGGCGCTGCGGCTGGCACAGGAGGCCGATGCGGCGGGAGAGGTGCCCGTCGGATGCGTCGTCGCGCTGGGCGATCGCATCGTCGGCATGGGCCGTAACCGTCGTGAGGAGGGAAAGTCCGCGCTGGCCCATGCGGAGATCGAGGCCATCGCTGAGGCCTGCCGGACGCTGGGCGGCTGGCGGCTGTGGCAGTGTACGCTCTACGTCACGCTGGAGCCGTGCCCCATGTGCGCGGGCGCGATCATGAACGCGCGCATCCCGCGCATCGTCTACGGCGCAAAGGATACGGTCAACGGCTGCTGCGGCTCCGCCGTCGATCTGTTTATGCTGCCGTGCAGCCAGAAGCCGGAGATCGTCTCCGGCGTGCTGGAGGAGGAAGCGGCGGCGCTGCTGTCGGGCTTCTTCCGCCGGCTGAGAGAGAAAAGAAAAAAGAGTGACGGGGTGCTTCCGCAGGAGTGATATTCAGCCCCGTTTCATATGCGCTGAGGGCGCGGTGCGGTTTGCGGCACAGCGGCCGCCGCTCCGCGGGCTCGTCCTCGCAAGCTCCATATTCTTCGTTCCGCCGCAAGCGGCAGAACTCATACATTTCGCTGCTCGTCCTCTCCAAATTGCAACCGCTGCGCTGGGTTGCAATTTGGTTCCAGCCCCTCTTGCGGGAAAAGATATGGAAGAAAAGACCGTTTGGACGCGAAATAGCGCTTACGCGCCTGAAAAAGCATTTTGCTTCTGCGTACCATTCGCCGATAGCACGTCCCGTAAGGAACGCCCTTCGGGCGGCCGCCTGATCGGGCTTCCCAATCGCACGGCACGCCGTGAAGTCGTTCTGTTTGCGCCCGTTGAATATTTGGCGTATGGAATTCGGACGATGTTCGTTCTATTGAGAGCTGTAGTGGCCGATGCCCACATCGGCCATATAAAAAGATGTACATGTGGGACGATGCAGGTATCGCCCCCTACAAATGCGGTGCACTTGAGGTCAAGCCGTTTCTTATCCGCAGTTTCTATTGGCTGCGGGAGAGAAACGAGCCAAGCAAAGAGACCGAAGGTTAGAGAATCAGGCGCGTAAGCGCTATTTCGCGTCACCAGCGTCTCTTTTTTGCATACTTTTTTCTGACAAGCCAGAAAAAAGTATGTCCGCGAAGCGATGCCGCACCAATTGATGCAGAAAAAATGGGCCGTCGGAGACATATGCGCCGGATGGCGCAAAAAACCGGAAAGGGGTCTCCCCTTTCCGGTTTCTCAGTTTTCAGAAAGCTCACGGAAATAACGGTCGATGCCGTTTGCGATCCCGACGGCGATCAGGCTGCGGTAATCGTCCGTGGCCAGCAGCGCGTCTTCTGCGGCGTTGGTCATATAGCCGATCTCCACGATCGTGACCGGCACACGGCACCAGTTGATGCCGCTCATGGTATCTGTCTCCCAGACGTACTCCTTCCGGCAGCCCGCGTTGGCGGTCAGCTCGTCAAGGACGGCGTCCGACAGGGCGCGGCTTTTTGCGTAAAGGTCGCTGTTATAGGGATTCGCGGCGGTCTGGCAGATGGTCAGCGCACCGTTTGCGCCGGAATTCTCCGAGCCGTTGGCGTGGATGCGGACGAAGGCGTCGGCGTTCGCGTCATTGGCGACGGCGGCGCGTTCGGAATTGGAGATGTTCACGTCCTGCTCGGTGCGCGTCATGAGGACGGTATAGCCGCGCTGGATCAGCTCCGCTTCGAGAAGCTTCGAGACGGCCAGCGTCAGCTCGCTTTCCGGCGAGCCGGTGTTGCAGCTGGCGGTGCCGCCGGAGACCTTATACTTCGTTTCGGCAGCGCCGGGGCCGATCGGCTCTTGTGTGAGATCTGCCGTCAGCTGGTGGCCGGGGTCGATGACCACGACGAGACCGTTCGATGCGGAGGGCGCTTCGTTGGAAGCGCCCGCTTCCTCGGCGGCAGGCTCCGGCAGCTCCGGATCGGCGGGCTGCGTCTCCGCTTCGGCGGGAGCGGCTTCGCCGCCGGCCGCCTCCGCCGCCTCCGCCGCCTCTGCGGCATGGGCGCGGGCGTTATAATCGACCTCGAGCTGGCGGGTGGGCGGCTCCTCATGCACGGCGGCTGCGGATTCCTCCGGAGACGGCGCGGTTACTGCCGGGGCCGGCGCTGTGTCCGGGACCTCGCCGGAGGGCTGCGCGGCTTCCATATCCGGCGATGCGGACGGCACAGCCGCCGAGCAGCCGGTCAGCAGGAGCGTCAGCGCCAGCAGCGCGGTGCAGACGCGATGTTTCCAAATGTGTTTCATCAGCGGTATCCATGCTCCCGTTCGTAGTCAATGATCAGACTGCAATTGGCACGCTCATAGCTGTTGAATACGTTATCGTTGAAATCAGACGGCTCGATGGTGCCGTTATACCAGCTGAGCGAATCGAAATAGCGCTGGAGCGCGGGGTCCTTGAACCGGCGGCCGTGGCGGGCGTAGATCTCGTTGCGGGCAAGACGGCACTGCTCGGCCGTGAAGCCTGCCAGATCGTCCTCTGTCAGATAGCGCGAGTCGCTGTCGGCCAGGAGATATTCCGAATCGCTCTCGCTGGCGGCAGACAGGCGGGAAAGCTCCAGCCGGAGCTGGGCATCCTCCGTCAGAACGCGTTCCTCCCACTTGAGATAGGCCGAGGTGGTGGCCTGATCGTAGTTCGCGGCGGTGTTGGAAACGGCGGTATCCGGCGTATAGCGCAGACGGATCAGACGGCCCTGACAGAAGTAGAAGCGGTAGCTGTCGCTGCCCTCGTAGTAGGCGAAGAAGAGCACACCGTCCTGATAATAATAGAAGCGGCGGTAGGCGTTGTTTTCAACGTTGGGCTGCGTGGTGATGGCGATCAGATCGTCGTCGGAGAAGTAGTAGACCACGCCGTTTTCGGGGTCGTAGGCGTCGTATGTACCGGCCTGACGGTTCGACTCGATCTCGTTGTACAGCTCGCGGATGTGTGTGATCGCTGCCTCGAATTCCTCTGCGGAGAGCGTGTCGATGGGGGGCGGCGTGGGTGCCACATCATCCGGCAGGGAGTCATCCTGCTTGCTGCCATCCGGCAGGGTGTCATCCTGCTTGCTGCCGTTCGGCAGGGAGTCATCCTGCTTGCTGCCATCCGGCAGGGAGTCATCCTGCTTGCTGCCATCCGGCAGGGTGTCATCCTGCTTGCTGCCGTTCGGCAGGGTGTTATCCTGCTTGCTGCCATTCGGCAGGGCGTCATCCTGCTTGCTGTCATTCGGCAGGTCGCCGTCCGGCACAGTGGGCGGAGCATCCGGCGTTTCCGGGTGGATGAGGTCGTGGACGAAATCCGTGACATAGCCCAGATTACCCGTCACATAGAGCGCGCCGACCACGACGCCCAGCAGCGCCAGAAGCGCTGCGGCGGCCATCAGGATATTGAACAGGAGCTGCTTTGCGTTATGCGGCTTCCTTTTGGACTTGGGAGAGGGCTTCGGCTTCGGCACAGGCTTCGGCTGAGGAGGTGCGGGCTCCGGCTGTGGCTGCGGCTTGGGCACGGGCGGCTGCTTCGGAGCCGGTGCGCCGCAGACCATGCAGAAGGCCGCGCCGGAGGTCAGAAAGCTGGAGCAGCGGCTGCATCTCCCGGCAGAGGCGCTTGCAGGGTAGGCAGGAAGCGGCTTTCCGCAGAAACGGCAGAATTTCGCGCCGTCCTGAGCTGCATTTCCGCAGGATGGGCAGAAAGACATAACACGCATCTCCTCTCGTTTCAGAATTCTCCTATATTGTATCAGTTAATGTGCGAAGAGTCAAATTCCCGCAGCGGCAGAACGTCGGAAAGCTCCACCAGCTCGTGCGGATAGCCGCCGGTGTAGTCGATCCCGGCCGTGGGACTGCGGAGCTGAAGCTCGGTCGTGGCGGGCGTGTTCAGGGAGATCGACAGGACGACGGAGGTCCCGCTGCCGGGATCGGACTCGAGAAAGATCGAGCCGCCGTGCAGCTGGGCAACACGTCCGGCCAGCGAAAGCCCGAGTCCGGCACCCCAGCGCGGGTCGCCCAGCGGAATGTCACGGGTGTAGGCATCAAAGGCGGTGGCGAGCAGGTCCGGGCCGATGCCGTCGCCATTGTCGCGGATGCGCAGACGCGCGGCCTGCGGCGTATATTCCAGCTCGGCGGAGATGTTTCCGCCCTTCGGCGTGAATTTGATCGCGTTCGACAGCAGATTCCAGACGGCGCGCTCCAGCCGGGGCCGGTCCATCCATGCCGCAAAGGGCCTTGCCGAGCAGGAATAGGTGAGCGTGATGCCGGCGGCGCGGCACAGCGGAACGGCGCGCTCGAACAGATCGCGGAAAAAGACCGTGACCTCCGATTTTTCGCGGCGCAGATGCAGCGAGCCGTCCAGCACGCAGCGCATATCCGTCAGATTGCAGGCCAGACGCAGGAGCTGATAATAGGCGCGGTTCATGGACGCGATCTGCGTCTGAAGCGCGGGATCCTCGGCCTCCTCAAGCGCCGGGAACAGCGACGAGGCGACGGCGAAGAGGTTGGACAGCGGCGTGCGGATGCTCTGCGCGGCGGCAAGCAGCGCCTGCGGCGGAACGCTCTCCGAGACTGCGGGCGAGAGCAGGAAAAGATAGCCGCTCTCGGACGGAAGGACGCTTGCCGAGGCCAGAGCGTCGTGCAGGTTCAATATCACCTGACGCGGCGCGCCGCCGGGCGCGGGAAGCTCCGCACCGGCTCCAAGCAGCGACGCAGCGCTGACGCCCGTTTTCAGACCACGATCCCGCGCGGGGCGGTTGCAATAGCAGACGACGCCGCCCTCCGTACAGAAGGCAGGCTGCGCCAGAAGGTCGAGCAGCGGCGTCAGATCATTCAGTTCAAATTTCATATTGAAATCCTCCAAGGATAGTGTGTGCCGGAGATATACAGTTATGGTGGAAAATTATGTATACATCATAGCGACATGGAGGAAAGAAAGCAATGCTTTTCCGCAAAAAAAGTAGATTTTTGATTCTTTTTTCATTTTATCGGAAAAAGAGGCGTCTTGTGTCCCTCCGGATGCGCCCGCCGGAGGCCGTTGAGGCGGCAGACAGAGCGATGAGACGGCGGGGGAGGGCCGCGCAGGAGACCAGGAGAAGTGCGCGTATGGAAGGAGCCGTGCAGGCAACTGTGAGGTTTGTACAATATCAACAGGAAACATTTATGCACAACAAATAAAAATGTATAATATGCTGTTTTTTCGCCCTAAAGTGCGGTTCATTCACCTTGTCAGGTAAAAAACCGCGTGATAAAGTAAAACTACGGTACCAAACCGTGCCGAAAAAGAAATAAGGAGAGAAATCATGAAAAAACGGATCGCATTCCTGCTTGCAGTTGTCATGCTGCTTTCCATGGCGGCCTGTGCCGCGAAAGAGACTCCCCAGAATAATACCCCGGCAGAAACGCCCGCAGAAGCCGGCCAGACCGAGCTGGCAGATACCGGCGAAATGACGCTTTACTATTCCAACTCCACCGAATGGGCCGATCCTCTGATCGAGGAGTTTGAGAGCAAGACCGGCATCAAGGTCAATCTCGTTCAGGACGGCACTTCCTCCCTCTTTGCCCGCGTCAAGGCCGAGGCCAGCAATCCGCAGGGAGACGTGATCTGGGGCGGCGTCATCGACACCTACCGCGCCAATCAGGATATGCTCCAGCCCTACACCTCCTCCAATGTTGCCGATCTGAAGGACGCCGCAGTCGATCCCAACGGCTACTACACCGGCTTTGACATGGGCCCGATGGTCATGATCTACAACACCGACCTCATCAGCCCGGAGGACGCTCCCACCAAGTGGGCAGATCTGCTCGACGAGAAGTACAAAGGACAGATCGCAACGGCTGACCCGACGGCTTCCTCCTCCGCGTTTGCATGCATCATGTCCATCATTCTGGCCTACGGCACCGACAACGGTGAAGGCTACAACTTCGTGGAAAAGCTGGTCGAGAATCTGGACGGCAAGGTCATCGAATCCTCCTCCGGCGTCTACAAGGGAGTTGCCGACGGCGAGTATCTGGTCGGCCTGACCTATGAAGAGGCTGCGCTGCGCTACATTGCTTCCGGCGCCAGCATCGCCATCGTCTACCCCGAAGAGGGTACCTCCTCCAGCCCGTCCGGCTGCGCCATCATCAAGGACTGCAAGAACCCCAAGAGCGCACAGCTGTTCATCGACTACCTCTCCAGCAAGGAAGTGCAGGAGAAGCTGGGCGATCTGAACCGCCGCTCCGTCCGCAAGGATGTCACCGATCCCGACACCATGACTCCGTGGGATCAGATCAATTTCGTTACGCTCGATCTTGACTGGACCGCTTCGCATACCGAAGAGTTCAACGAGAAATGGCGTGATTACATCACCGGCTAAAATTTGAGTCAGTTTCCGCCGGGCGGGCATTTCCGGTTCTCGGGACGCCTGCCCGGCGCCTGTTTTCCGTGAACGGCAGCCGCCGCTCACCAATCTCACGCAGAAAGGATCAGATACATGAGCAGTCAAAGCGTAAAAATCGACGGCGCAACCAAGGCCTACGGCGACTTTAAGGCTTGCGACCATGTGAGTTTGGACATTCAGAAGGGCGAGTTCTTCACGCTCCTCGGCCCGTCCGGCTGCGGAAAGACTACGCTGCTCCGCATGATCGCGGGCTTCAACACGATCGACGACGGCAAAATTTTCTTCGGTGAGCGGGAACTGAACAGCATCCCGGCGCATCTGCGGAACATCGGCATGGTGTTCCAGAACTACGCGATCTTCCCGCATCTGTCGGTAAAGGACAACGTGGCCTACGGTCTCAAGGCGCGCAAGATCAAGGGCGAGAAGCTGGAAAGCGCGGCCCGCGAGGCCATGGAGATGATGCAGATCGAGATGCTGGCCGACCGTATGCCCGGACAGCTCTCCGGCGGCCAGCAGCAGCGCGTCGCGCTGGCGCGCGCCATTGTCATCGAGCCGGATATCCTGCTGATGGACGAGCCGCTGTGCAATCTGGACGCGAAGCTCCGCGTGACCATGCGCACTTCCATCAAAAAGCTCCAGCGCAAGCTTGGCATCACCACCATCTACGTTACCCACGATCAGGAGGAGGCGCTGTCCATCTCCGACCGGATTGCCGTCATGCGCGCCGGTAAAGTCATGCAGATCGGCGGCCCGCGGGAGATCTATGATAACCCCGCCAATATGTTCGTGGCGAACTTTATCGGCACGTCCTGCTTCCTCGACGGCACGGCAAAGAACGGCAAGGTCCGCATCCTGGATGCGGCAGACGTCAATGCCCGTGTTGACCCGGCGTTTGCGGGCAAGGTGAAGGTCTCCGTCCGCCCGGAGCATTTCATCATTGAGAGCAAGCCCACGGACGGCGCGATCCGCGGGACCATTACGCTGGCGACCTTCCTAGGCGATTTCATCTGTTATGAGATACAGCTCTCCAACGGACAGATCATCGAAGCCAACGAATATACCGACCGGATGCGCATTGTGCGCAGCGTTGGCGATGAGGTCGGGCTTCGCTTCGTGGAGGAGCGCATCAATGTTTTCGACGCGGAGACAGAAGAGTCGATCATGCAATAAGCCGGAAAGGAGAACGCCGCATGGAAGCGAAAAAGAAAAAAGAAAAGCTGTATGAAAAGCTCCATATGGACCGGTTCAATTTCTGGACAAGTATGACGTTTCTCATCATCATTCTTTCACTGGTCTTTATTATCTATCCGTTTGCGAAGCTTTTTATCCAAAGCTTTCAGGACCCCTCGACCAATGCATTCACCTTTGCGAATTACCTGAAATTCTTCCAAAAGAAGTATTATCAGGAGGCTCTGTGGCACAGCCTGTTCATCAGCTTCGCCGTGACGATCTTTGCCACGGCGCTGGGCGTGCCGCTGGCATATCTCGGCACCCGCTTCAACCTCTACGGCAAGCGGATCATCAACATCATGGTCGTTTTGTCCATGCTCTCACCTCCGTTTATCGGTGCATATGCATGGATCACGCTGCTCGGGCGCAACGGCTTCATCACGCATCTGCTGGCGAAGCTCGGCATTGAGCTGGGCAGCATCTATGGCCTGAAGGGCATTTTGCTGGTCTTTACATTAAAATTGTATCCGATGGTCTATCTGTATGTCTCCGGTGCGCTGGGCAGCATTGATGCCTCGCTCGAGGAGGCCAGCGAAAACCTCGGCGTGGCAGGGATCCGGCGCGTGATGAAGGTCACGTTCCCGGTCATCATGCCGACAATCCTCTCCAGCAGCCTGATGGTCTTTATGACGGCGCTGGCTGACTTCGGTACGCCGCGCCTGATCGGCGAGGGCTACACGACGCTCCCGGTCGTCATTTATAAGGAATTCCTGAATGAGGTAGGCACCGATACGGGCTTTGCGAGCGCGCTGTCGGTGGTCATCATTCTGATCGCGGTGGTCGTCCTGATTATCCAGAAGGGCGTTGTGGACAAGAAGCGCTACAACATGACCAGCCTCCGTCCGCCGGCAGTGCGGGAGCTTCCGGTCGGAAAGAAGCTGCTGGCGACGCTGGCAGTGTTCCTCGTCTCGTTCCTGTCCGTCCTGCCGCAGATCACCGTTACCGTCCAATCTTTCCGCAAGACCAACGGCCCGCTGTTTGTCAGCGGTTTCAGCTTTGACAGCTATATTGCTGTCTGGTCGAAGGCCAAGCAGAGCATCACCAACACCTTCCTCTACGCGGTCATTGCGCTGGCGATCATCATTGTCCTGTCGCTGCTTGGCGCGTATCTGATCGTGCGCAGGAAGAACTTCTTCACGAATCTGATCGACGTGCTGCTCATGTTCCCCTATGTCATCCCCGGCGCGGTGCTCGGCATCTGCCTGATCGTCGCGTTCAACAGCGGCGCGATCCTGCTGACCGGCAGTATGTGGATCATCATTATATCCTTTATTATCCGCAAGCTGCCGTATACGATGCGCTCAAGCGTGGGTATTTTGTATCAGATCGACAACAGCGTGGAGGAGGCCTCGATCAGTCTCGGCGTGCCGCCGATGCGTACGTTCTTCAAGACGACGGTGCATCTGATGCTGCCGGGCGTGCTGTCCGGCGCGGTGCTCAGCTTCGTGAGCGTCATCAATACGCTCAGCGCGACGCTGCTTCTGTACACGGGCAAGACCGTTACCATCCCGGTCGCCATCTTCAACTGCGTCAACAACGACGCCTACGGACAGGCTTCGGCGCTGTCCACCATCCTGACGCTGACAACGGTATTGTGCTTGATCCTGTTCAACAAGATCTCCGGCGGCAAGAGCGTCGTCGGCTGATATCGGCAATTCCGGCGGCGGACTGCGGCGATCGGCTGCAGGATGCCGCCGCTGCCGTTTGTTTTGGCTGCGGCGGATTTTCCGATTGCTTTTTGCGCGTGTTTTTTGTATCTTGAGACCGGAGGGAGGCGAGAAAATGCTTCGGAAATGGAAGCAGATGCTGCACAGCGGCTATTTTGTGCGGCTGCTCTGGATGGTTTTGCTGTCGATCATTGCGGCGCTGGTCGTTTTTGCGGCCGTGATCTATACCTCCTATGGTACGCTCTATCTGAGCAGCCTTTCTTCGCGCGGCCAGACAACGGCAGCGGAGATCTGCGGCGGGCTGGAATCGGCGCTCATGGATTACAGCACGGCAGTGGACGAGCTTGCCGCCGGGAGGTTGACGAGACAGTGGCTCACACAGTCGCCGCCGGAGGACGGCGGGCTTTCGCTGCTGCGGCAGATGTACGGCTACAAAAATGATTTTACGGAAGAGGCGGCGATCTCCGTTATCAGCCTGAAAACCGGCGATGTTCTGAGTACAGGCTCCTCCTCGCTGGCCCCCGGCGAGACGGACTCGCTCAATTGGAGCGTGTTCCGGCAGGCTAATGAGACGGACGGCGTGGCCGTCCATCTGACGGCGAAGGACGCCGTGTTGGAGGATACGACGCGCCTCGCACTGGCGAAGGTTGTCTGCGGTGCTGACGGGCAGAAGCTCGGCTATGTGCTGCTGGAGGCTCCGCGCACAACGCTGGCGGCGCTTTATCATATGCCATCGACGGGCTATGCGTCGGAAACGCTGCTGCTCAACCCGTATGATACCGTGATTTACAGCTCGGCAGGAGCGGAGGCGGAGGGCCTCGGAAAACTGCCGAACGGAAAAAGCACCGAACAGGCATGGAGCGGCAGCCGCAGCGGGACGCTCTGGGGCGGAGCGTATGCTTACTGCCGCAGCGACCTGCTGCGGGGGCTGATTCTGGTCGAGCTGCCGAAAATGCAGATCCTGAATTTCCGCAGCAGCCTGCTCGGCGCACTGCTGCTGGGACTGGCGACGGCAGCGCTCGTCAGCGTGCTGGTTGCGTGGCGCGTTGCGCAGACGATCAGCCGGCCGGTGCATCAGCTGCGTGCGTCTATGGAGAAATTCCGAAACGGCGAGCTGGATACGCGCGTGCCGGTGCAGCGCAGCGATGAAATGGGCCAGCTTGAGGCGGATTTCAACCTTATGACGGAGCAGATCGAACAGCTGGTGGGGCACGTTCAGCAGGAGCAGGAGAGCCTCCGCGTCGCAGAAGCGCAGGCGCTCTCGCTTCAGGTCAATCCGCATTTTATCTATAATGTGCTTGACCTGATCGGATGGTGCGCCAGGCTTGGGAAAAACGATGTCGTGGTGCAGGTGACGGTCAACTTCGGAAAGCTCCTGCGCAGCATCCTCAATAACCGCGACGACATGGTCTGCGTGCGCACGGAAATGGATATGGTGCGCGCATACATCGATATTCAGAAGCTGCGCTACGCCGAACGGCTTCAGGTCGAGATGCAGCTGGACGAGTCGCTTGAAGAGGAGCGCATCCCCAAGCTCCTGATCCAGCCGCTGGTGGAAAACGCGCTGGTCCACGGACTGGAAGGGAAGCCGGGCGTCGGAAGGATCCGCATCAGCTCCCGCCGGGAGGACGGCTATCTCGTTTTTCTGGTGGAGGACAACGGCGTTGGCCTGAGTGAGGAGCGGCTTGAGCATGTACGCCAGCTCAAGTCGCAGGGAATGTACAATATCGGCTTGAGCAACGTGCAGCAGCGTGCGCAGCTCTATGGAGACGAGCGCTGCGGCCTGCGCATCGAGAGCAAGCTCGGCGAAGGCACGAAGGTATGGCTGACGGTCCTGCCGCAGCCGGAAACAGAAAAAAGGAAGGAGGATGATGATGTACCGGGTGCTTCTGGTGGAGGATGAACCGCTGATCCTCGAGGGGCTGTGCATGGCCACACCGTGGGCGCGCTACGGCTGCACCGTGGCGGGAAAGGCCTACAACGCCGAAGAGGCGGAGCGGCTGATCGTAGAGCTGCGGCCAGACATCGTGATCACCGACATCAATATGCCCGGCGGCTCCGGGCTGGAGCTGATCGAGCGGATGAAGGGACGCTGCGGCTGCGAGTTCATCATCCTCTCCGGCTACGATCAGTTTGAATATGCAAAAAAAGCGGTGTTTCTCGGCGTCAAGGGCTATATTCTCAAGCCGTTGGACGAGGAGGAGCTGCGCACCGTGCTCGAGAGCGCCATCCGGAGTCTGGAGCAGAAGCGCGCCGGAGCACAGCCGGCGCTGGTCTACAACGAAGGCAACACCACCGCAGAACGCTATTTGCAGCGTGCCTGCGCGTGGATGGAGGAGCACTGCGACGAGCAGATCACGCTCCGCCATGTGGCGAGTGAGCTGAAGATCAGCGACAGCTATCTCGGAAAGCTCTTCAAAAGCAGCGGCGGGCCGATGTTTCAGGAATATCTGACGCTTTTCCGGATGAAGCGGGCGGTACGCCTGCTGACCGAGGATCCGGACATCAAAATCTATGAGGCTGCCGCAAGGTGCGGCTATCAGGACACAAAATATTTCAGCACCGTGTTCCGCAGGATCGTTGGCGTCAACCCGCAGGACTTCAAGAGCGGGTACCGCCTCTCGCCGGGACACATTCTCAACACCATATGAAAGCAGGGAGAGACATGATCGAACAGGTAAAGCAGATCGTGCGTGAGGCAAGCGAGATCATCAAGCGCGCGGGCGATATTGCGGAAAATACCATGGCTAAAGAGGGAACGGCCAATTACGTCACGAAATATGATCTGGAAGTGCAGAAATTCCTGATGAAACGCCTGTCAGAGACGTTTGAGGGCTGCCACTTTATCGGAGAGGAGGCCGGCTGCGACGAAAATCCGGTAGCGCGCGGGCTGACCTTCATCATCGACCCCATCGACGGCACGACAAATTTTATCTGCCGCTTCCAGTACAGCGCGATCTCTGTCGGCGTTGTGCTCGACGGCGAGATCGTGGGCGGCGTGGTCTATAACCCCTATCGGGGCGAAATGTTCTGGGCGGAAAAGGGCAGGGGCGCCTATCTCAACGACACGCGCCTTCAGCCGCAGGACGGCCCGCTTTCCTCCAGCGTCGTGATCTTCGGGACGGCACCCTATCGCCCGGAGCTGCGCGACGACGCCTTCCGGCTGGCACGGGCGATCTCCGACCATACGATGGATCTGCGTGAGCCGGGAACGGCCTCGCTCTCGATCTGCTATGTGGCTGCGGGGCGCTGCTCGGCATATTACTCTCCGCAGCTCAGCGTGTGGGATTATGCAGGCGCGGCGGCGCTTTTACAGGAGACCGGCGCACGCTTTGTCCGCGGCGACGGAAAGGGCGCGCTGAATTTTGCCAGCAAGGTCCCGTTCCTTGCGGGAATGCCGTCGGCGGTAGAGGAATTTCTCCGCGTTGAGCGGGAAACGCTCGGTTGAGACGCAACGCCGGAACGCACACAAAAAATGCGCTTCCCAGCAGGGGAATATCATGAAGAGCGGCTTCGGAGACGGTTCTGGTCCCGAAGCCGCCGCTATTTCCGCGTATCCGCCTTTCGGCAAATTCACGAATGCATATTCGACGGTTTTCGACCGCACGGCGTGCGGCGGCGTGTAGTCTTGGGAAAGTCATAAAATGCAGGACGCAAAACGAAAACTTGCATTTTGAGGCCTGAAAAAAGTTTGGTGCGCCAGAAAAAAGTTTATATTTTGCTGAAAAACGGCTGTTTTTGGCAAATGTCTGTATATTAATCGATAGGATTATTGCGTACCGCATATTATTTTGATGGAGCAGATGCAAAAACAAATACCAAAATGCACGTCGTGCGTGGATAAAACCAACATTTCAAGCTGGCAAACTGGATAAATACTATGAATTGTGTGAATCTACCGCACATCATTTTTGTTAATTTTTTAGCGAAGCAAATAGTTGACATAGGTTTTACTTCCTTGGTAAAATATTCACGCTTAGAGCTGTAGGTATCGGTGTGAAAAACGATAACCTATCAGTTTGGGCGGTAATATCCCGGCAAGGAGAGAAATGCTCTGCGGCGGGAACAAGCCATGCCTGCCCACGCATGGTAAAAGTCTTTTGAAAGAAGGAAAGAATATGAAGAAACATCTCCCGATCCGTCTTCTTTCCATGCTCCTCGTCCTTGCGATGTGCGTCGGACTTGTTGTTCCGTCGTTCGCCGCAGGAAGCAGCCAGACTGCAAGCCTGGAGTTTGAAAAGCTGGACGATCCTGTTTCCGAAAAGCTTCTGGAGTCCGCACTGGACAAAGAAAGCGTTGACGGCGGCAGGGACACGCAGTACGCGGAGGGCGAAATCGTTCGTGTCTCCATCGTGCTGGAAGATGCCTCCACTGTCGAAAAGTTTGGGTCTACTGATCTGAGCTCCGCAGCCGTCGCTTACCGTGACAGCCTGAAGGGCAAGCAGAACAGCATGGTCCAGAAAATCGACGCAGCTCTGAAGGACAGCATCGACGTTGTTTGGAACCTGACCTTTGCCGGCAACATCATTTCGGCAAACGTCCGCTACGAGCAAATCGAAGAGATCGCAAAGGTTCAGGGCGTCAAGAAGGTTTTCATTGAAAACCGCTACGAACCCATGGTGGTCGACAAGAACGAGACCAATGATCCGAACATGGCTACCTCTTCTGCGCAGATCGGCTCCAGCACTGCTTGGGCAGCAGGCTACACCGGCGCTGGCAGCAAGATCGCCGTGATCGATACGGGTATCGATTACGAGCAGCAGTCTTTCTCGGCTGCTGGCTATGAGTACTCCATCGCGCACATTGCCGGTCTCAAGGGCATGAGCGTTGACGAGTACAAGAAGGAAGCGGGCATTCTGACGAAGGCCGACCTGACTGCCGATGTTCTGTCGCAGCTGAACGCTGCCAGCGGCAAGATCAGCGCGGACAAGGCCTATGTCAGTGCCAAGATCCCGTTTGCTTACAACTACATCGACAAGAACTACACCATCGACCATGTGCATGACACGCAGGGCGAGCATGGCTCTCACGTTGAGGGTATCGCGGCGGCCAACGCCTATATCCAGCAGGCTGACGGCACGTTCGCAAGCGCACTGGACACCGTGAAGGTGCAGGGCGTTGCTCCGGACGCACAGCTCGTTGTCATGAAGGTCTTTGGTTCGGGCGGCGGCGCGTATGATTCCGACTATATGGTCGCAATCGAAGACGCTGTCATGCTCGGCTGCGACTCCGTGAACCTGTCCCTCGGCTCCGGCAGCCCCGGCTTCAGCCGTGTCAACGATGACTATGCCGAGATCATGGCGAGCCTCGCCAACTGCGGCACCGTTGTCAGCATGTCCGCCGGCAACTCCGGCTACTGGGCTGAGAACGCACAGCTCGGCTACCTGTATGCGGACGATGTCTCCATGCAGATGGACGGCTCTCCCGGATCCTTCACCAACTCTCTGGCGGTGGCTTCCGTTGACAACGACGGCTTCACCGGCAGCTACTTCACCGTTGGTGACATGAACGTGTTCTGGAACGAGACCGATTATTCCAACGCCAAGCTGGAAACGCTGGCCGGTACGCATGACTATGTCATCCTGCCCGCAGGCGTCGCCGGCAATGCCGAAGACTATGAAGGCATCGACGTGACCGGTAAGGTCGTGTTCGTGCAGCGCGGCGGCATCTCCTTCTATGTGAAGGGCGAGAACGCGGTCAACGCAGGCGCGATCGCAACCGTCGTTTACAACAACGCAGCCGGCGTTATCAACATGGACCTGTCCGACTATACCAAGACCGCTCCGTGCGTCTCCATCACGATGGCTGACGGCCTGGCGATCTGGGACGCCTCCACAAAGGCTGAGGATGAGTCGTATGCGACCGGCTCCATGACCATCAACAAGGGCATCAGCTCTGTGGTCTATGGCTCCGATCATTACACCATGAGCTCCTTCAGCTCCTGGGGTGTTCCGGGCTCTCTGGAGCTCAAGCCGGAGATCACCGCTCCTGGCGGCAGCATCTACTCCGTCAACGGCGCGCATAACGGCGAAGGCGCTCATACCAGCCACACCGCTTATGAGACGATGTCCGGTACCTCCATGGCCTCCCCGCAGGTCGCCGGTATGGCGGCTGTGATGGGCCAGTACATCCGTGAGAACAAGCTCGACGAAAAGACCGGTCTGGACGCCCGCGCGCTGATCAACAGCCTGCTGATGTCCACCGCAACGCCGCTCAAGGGCAACGACGACAATGCTGGCGAATACATCTATTCTGTTATGAATCAGGGCGCCGGCCTTGCGAATGTCGGCAACGCTGTCAGCGCGGCGAGCTATATCCTGATGAAGGACAACCTGAGCGGTACTGCCGCTGACGGCAAGGTCAAGGCCGAATTCGGCGACGACCCCGAGCGTACCGGCGAATACACCTTCGAGTTCTCCATCAACAACCTCTCCGGCACCGTGCAGGAGTACACCTTCTCCGCAGACGTGTTCACGCAGGATATTTTCCAGAGTGCATACAACGCGGCCGGTGATTCCGCCGTCTTCATGGACACCCTGACTGCTCCTCTGGCAGCCGACGTGACCTATGATGTGGACGGCAAGACCTTCGTTCCCACGGTCGGTTATAAATGCGACGTCAACAAGGACGGCAAGACCGACGCGGCGGATGCCCAGGCGATCCTGGACTACACCACCGGCGCGAACGACGGCTCCACCTATGACCTGACGGTCGCCGATATCAACAAGGACGGCAAGGTCAATTCCTGCGACGCATACCTCTTCCTCTCTCAGATGA
>ENA-UEOM01000138-UEOM01000138.1-human-gut-metagenome-genome-assembly--contig:-NODE-138-length-32761-cov-63.163689_pt1 | contig 32761 bp, 24 predicted proteins | sample MGYA00242993_ERZ507994 | MGnify/ENA primary metagenome ERZ507994 (study PRJEB26167, sample SAMN06115536) | human gut metagenome | host: Homo sapiens | place: China:Neimenggu | collected 2014-11-07... | reverse complement strand
ACATTCACCCCTGAATATAAAATCTCAGCTTAAAATGAAAATAATGGTCAAAACATTTGGATATTAACATAGAAAACAGAACAGACTTGCAGAGGATGTTCTCCCACAGATTTCACAGAATTCACAGAACAGACTGGTAGAGGATGTTCTCTCACAGAATTCACGGAATTCACAGAATAGACTGGTAGAGGATGTTCTCCCACAGATTTCACAGATTCTCACAGATGTTGTGTTTTTGGAGTTCTGTGAATTCTGTGTGTTCTGTGGGACCTTCCACGCCCCAGTGAATCTGTGTAAATCTGTGCAATCTGTGGGAGGGTTGTTTTGGTTGCGTGAGGTCTACCCTCCTACAGAATAGACTGGCAGAGGGTGTTCTCCCACAGAATTCACGGAATTCACAGAACAGACTGGCAGAGTATGTTCTTTCACAGATTCTCACAGATGGTGCGTGTTTGGAATTCTGTGAATTCTGTGAATTCTGTGAATTCTGTGGGACCTCCCACGCCCCCAGTGAATCTGTGAGAATCTGTGCCATCTGTGGGAGAATTATTCTGGTTGCGTGGGTATGGCAGGGATGCCATACCCTCCTACAGTGCCACGAAGGCAGAGGGGTTCACGCCGCGCAGCAGGTAGCGGTTGAGCAGTGTGCCGGTGGGGCTGAACTCGTAGACATAGCCGTTGGTGGCGTAGGCGCGGGCATCCGATGCGTACATGTGGGCGGAGAGAGGCGATATGTACAGCGCGTAGGGCGACTGCATGGAGGCAATCGTAGGCTCCGCGTCGGCGTAGCCGGCAAGCCCCTCGGAGGCAGAGAGCGACGGCAGAGCGATGGTGTGCGTGGAGAAGGCGTACTCGCCCGTGAGGTGCGAGTAGGCAGAGCCGAGACAGTAGAACCTGCCCTGCGCAGCGCAGCAGTACGTCGACGGGAAGTCGAAGACGCGGAACTCCTCCGACGCCATGTTCAGCACCACGGTGTGCGGCGGCGTGTTGTACATGTCGCCCGCAGCATTGATGCATAGCCACTCGCGCCACTGCGCCACCTTGCCGTACAGGTTCTTGCAGCCCGTGTCGATGCGTCGCAGCTCGCGCATGGTCTGCGCGTCGACCACCGATATGGTCTGCTCGTAGCCGTGGTCCTGCGTCTGCGTGGAGTAGCCGCCCGTGTTGGCTACGTAGAGTCTGCCGTCGTAGTAGGCGATGCCCTCCGGCTCGTAGCCCACGTGGCAGGTGTCTACCACGAGCTTCGTCGTGAGGTCTATCTTCGCCACATATCCGTGGTCGGCGTACGACGTGACGTAGAGGTAGCCGCGGTGGTCGGTAGCCATGCGTCGGTTGTTGGGTATGTTCTCCGTGGCAGCGATGGCGGTGCCGTCGGGACGTATGTACTGCACTATGTTCGACCAGTTTACGGAGACGGCTATCAGCGTGTCGTTCACCTGTAGTATGTCGTTAGCCGTGTCGCCGAGTCGCTCGCCCGGGTTCTGCTGTCGGAACCAGTGGTTGGTGAGCACGCCGTGGTCGAGCAGCGAGAGCGACGCGTTGTTCATGCCCCACAGACCCTCGCAGAGTATCAGCAGGCGGTCGGCGCTGGCGGAGGGCTTGCTGTCAGTGGGCTTGTCGTTGGCAGGCTCTAACGAACAGGCGGCGAGCAGCCACGCGCATAGCACGGCGCAAGCACCGAGCCTGAAGCGTTGCAACGCACTGAGCGTTATGTGTTTCGAACGCAGGAGCATAAGTATGCGGTTGAGATATTTCACTTGAAAAAATGTGTGTATATAGGTGCAAAGATACTATATTTATGTCAATAAATGTGTAAAAAGTAACATTTTGATGAATAATTTGTTATTATTTCAATTTTTATATTTAACTTTGCAAGTTGTTACATGATTACAGAGCCGTAGGACATTACGGCATACGTTGGATGACTTCTTATTTTTTTAGTATAAACTGCATAATAAAATTACTGGGATTTTAAAAAAGAGATTATGAAGAAAGGTATCTATGAGCAGCCTCGTATCACTATCTACGAGGTAGAGACCACAGCCATACTTGCAGGCAGTGGCGGAGTACCGAGCGAAAAGTCGGGCTTCAGCTTAGACAGAGAGAGCGAGGAGCTGACAAGTGGTGACGGCGAAGACGTTTGGGAGAACTAAGATTTTTATTTGTATCAACACAGAAAAACAATCAATCAACATGAAGAAGATATTGTATTCAGTATTTATGCTGGCTACAATGGTGCTTGCTGCGTGCAGCAGCGACGACACCACGGAGCCGGCTGTAAAGCGTGGAATGGTGCTCAAGGCTAATGTTGAGGACACCGACACCCGTGCCACAATCGACACCGTAGGCGGCAAATGGAGGTTTGCCTTTGCTACGGGCGACATGGTGAAGGTAGGTAATGATAAGGTGACCGACTACTACACATTTAAAAATAACGGCACCGAGTTCTCAAGCGCCGATGCCCTGCAGACTACTAAAGATGCCACTTGGTATGCTTACTTCCCCGACGAGACAATCAGCTTGGTTAATCAGTCGGGTGACTTAGCCGATGTTGCCAATAGGTACGCATTGGCTGGTGCTACCGCGACACCTACAACCGGCTCTAACGGCTTGACCGTAACGATGAAGGCGAAGGCAGCTGTGCTGCGTATCGTGGGCGTGAATAAGGACGAAAAGTTAGACATCAGCGTTAAGACTGCTGACGATGGTAAGTACGTTTCAGGTCTTAAGGCGGTTAAGAACTCGGAAGGCTTCAGCGTGGAGACAAGCGACACAAAGGTGTCGTTGCTCTCTAAGCAAGGCGCAGGAGTGTACTACGTAGTAGTGCCGGCAGGCGTGAAGATTTCTGTGTCTAACGGCGATAAATCTTTGTATAGCGGCGATAAACCCATGAGTACAACTAAGGCAGACGGTCTTAAAGCTGGCAAGTACTATACTCTGACCACTGGCAAGACAACAGGCTCTGCTAAAAATAGCTTAGGCAAGGACATCAGCTGGGTGCAGCTGTGGGCAGGTGGTCCGAAGTTCGCAACAGAGAATGTGGCAGAGAAGATGAATTTTACTGATGCTTGCAAGACTGGTGATGCGTATGTGTGGGGTGCAAATTGGCGCACACCGACAAAGGATGAGATGACCTTTGTTGACGGGCAGACTTTAACTCCAATTAATGCGAAAGCCGAAGTTAAAGTTCAAAATGGAGTACCAGGTGTTTTATGCACAGGTATTCAACCAGGATACACAAATAACACAATATTCCTTCCTTTAGGAGGAGAAGAGAGTTATTTTGACGGTGTTTATTCGACTTCTACTGAAGGAAACAACAGCAACTGTGTAACACTAAATATTATGGGTGGTGGAAGTTATTTTAGTATGCATTTTTATGATGGAAACTCTACAGTGACTGCTAACTTAGTTCGCCCTGTCCTTGTAGAAAAATAACCCCAACATTACCGTTTAATCGGTATTTATAAACATATAAAAAGCGGTGTGACATGAATGTCGCACCGCTTTTTTCGGTATTATACATTTGTTGGTCATTATTTATTGCTATATGGTAGAACTAATAATGTGGTAAAAAGACGTGCTGCGCTCTGCTTTGTCGCTTGCCAGAGCAAGAAAGTCCTCTCTGCATGGTTCGCATCGGTCGACGCAGACATCCGCATCGGTCGACGCAGACATCCGCATCGGTCGGCGCAGACATCCGTATCGGTCGGTGCAGACATCCGCATCGGTCGGCGCAGATGTATTAATAGGAGGGTATGGCATCCCTGCCATACCCACGCAGCCACCCCCACGCAGTCACCCCACGTAGCCATATAATTAGCAGATTGCGTGGAGGGTGTCAAAAGCCGTAAGCGACACGCCCCGAAGGGGCAGAAGCACATAGCCCAAGGCAGCGCCTTGGGTTAAACGACACACACAAACCATACGCCCTGTAAGGGCAAAAGCTTAATTATTAAGGTGTTGCCCTTGCAGGGCGCATTATTCTTTAGGAATACAAAATACCCAGGGCGTTGCCCTGGGCTATGTGGTGCTGCCCCTTCGGGGCGTACCGCTTACGACTTTTGACACGCCCCCACGCAGCCACCCTCCACGCAACCATATTATTAGCAGATTGCGTGGGTATGGCAGGGATGCCATACCCTCCTATAGATAGTGCGAGGGTGTGTGGGTCTTACTGCTTTGCCTGACATTCGAGCATGAACTCGTCAGCGATATACAGATTGCCGTAGAGATACAATCCGGTGTTTCGGTTGTGGAGGTCGGCGCAGGTCTGGCTGCGATAGAAGAGGTCGAGCGCACGGGCTTCAGAGCTGCCACTGCAGCGTGGCTTTCCAGTTGCGTCCGGGCATAGGGTAGCGTTTCACCACCTCGTGGCGCGAGTCGCAGAGGTTGTTACATTCCACGGTAGCCTGCACCGAGTGGCGACGTATGCGGAAACGCTTGTTCAGCTTGAGGTCTACGGTCTGCCATGCGCCCAGCAGGTCGTCGCGGTTGTTGGAGATGAGCGCGAAGCGGTCGCCCGTGTATAGCCACGAGGTGCAGAGGCTCCAGCCGTCGTATGCGAGGTCGACGATGAGCGAGGCACTGTGCAGGGGCGAGTAGGGTATGGTGTTGCGATACTCCGGGTCGTGGGGCGAGGAATAGTCGCGGTCGCGCTGGCAGGTGTAGTTGGCTGAGGCTGAGGCTGAGAACTTGCCCCACGTGCGGTCGTAGCCGGCGGTGGCGGAGAGTCCCAACGACTTCACGAGTCCGAAGTTGACCATCGACCAGCGGAACTGGCTCTTCATCGGTATAGCCACAATCTTGTCCTCGATGCGGTTATAGTAGGCATCGAGGGCGAGGTGCAGGTGGCGGTCCTTGTAGTCGACACCGAGGTCGAACTGCGAGGTGTACTCGGGGCGCAGCTGTGCGTTGCCCACGAGCGTGTAGTAGAGATCGTTCAGTGTAGGTGCGCGGAAGATGCGCTTGTGGAAGGCACGCACGGTGAAGGCGTGGCGGTGCCACGAGGCGAGGAACATCGGCGTGAAGCGCGAGAGCGCGGCTGCGCTCTGTGCGGAGCGTGCCGAGTGGTCGCCGATGTGCGTGTAGAGCAGTGCGATGTTGCCCTCGAAACCGCGGTAGGAAGCGATGGCAGAGAGCAGCGACTTCGAGTCGAGGCGGTAGACATACGCCGAGCGGTAGACGTTGGTAGTAAGGTCGCTCCAGCGCAGGTCGGTGCTCGCCGTGAGCGACAGCCAGCTCGTGTTCCACGCTGCGGAGACCGATGCGTACAGATCCTGCTGACGGTAGTGGTTGTCGCAGTGCATGGCGGCGGCGTTGGTAGAGGGGTCTTGCAGATAGCGCAGCCAGTCGTAGGCGTACTTCAGGTTGGTCTTCAGCGCGAAGCGGTCCCACGTGTGGCGGTAGGTGGACTGCAGGAAGAAGTTGCGGTCCCACTGGCGGTCGGTAGAGTCCCACTGGTCAGAGAGTCGGCGCACCACCGGTCCGGGCAGTCCGCGCTCCGAGCTGTAGAAGTAGGCGTGTGCCGTGAAGCCCTTATAGAAGCCCGTCGCCTCAAGGCGGTAGAAGCTGATGTCGGAGTTGCGCCGTTTGCCCACGGTGTCCTCCGAAGCCGACTGGAAGCGGAACGGATAGCCACCGTCCGTGCGCTGGTATTCGGCATCGACGAAGAAGAAGTTCCGAAAAGAGAAGTACGCCTTCAACTTCTGCAGACCGAACGAACCCGTGCCGTATTCCACGGCGAGCGCGGTGGAGTCGGGTCGGCGTGTCTGCAGATAGACCGTAGCCGCCGAGGCATACTCCGACGCCGACTGCAGTCGCTCGTTGCGGTTGGCGTTGTAGAGTGCCACCGACTCCATGTTCGAGAGCGAATAGCGTCCGAGGTCGATCTGTCCGTTCTGCGCGTTGGTGATGCGTATTCCGTCGAGGTACACGCCCACGTGCTGCGAGCCGAGCGACCGCACGTTCACGGTCTTCAGTCCGCCCAGTCCGCCGTAGTCTTTAATCTGCACGCCCGAGAAATACTTCAGCGCGTCGGCGACCGACGTGGTGGACAGATCCTGCAGCGCAGCCCCGGCGAGCGTTTGCGAGGGGGTGAGATAATGCGGACGCACGCCCACAACCGCCACGTCCCGAATCGTGTGTACGGAGTCGAGACGTGAGGTTTGGGCGTGCGTCGATATAGCGATAAAAAAGAGTAGTATTATATAATGTATGCGCATGTTTACTTAACAACGACCTTCTTAACAGTTCCGTCGCTGTAGCGCACGATGTTCAGACCCTTCTGTGCACCCTGCAGCAGCTTGCCGTCGACAGAGTAGCGAGCCACCTCGCGCACATCAGCGTTGTCCTCAACCGACGAGATGGCAGTGGTGCTCTTCAGAGCGAATACCGGCATCTCCGGGTACCAGTAGTGCTTCTCCATCGGGTACGCCTGCTTCAGCGAGCCCGTTGTAGCGTCGTAGACGCGCAACTCAGACTCGTCGCCCCATGCCGAACCCTTTGTTACGCTCAGATAGAGGTCGCCCGAATAAGGGTTCATGCGGCAAGCAGCACCATAGACGTAAGGCTTCTCCTCGGCAGCGGTGAAGTCGAGCAGGAGCGACACCTGGCGCGAGTCGATATCGAACTTGTAGATGTGCTGACCGTTCGACCAGTCGCCCGTAGCACCGTTCCAGAACAGAGCGTTCTCGGTGGTGGAAGCCGTGAAGCAGTCGGGGTTCCATGCGCCCCAGCTGTTGGTAGGAGGATAAACGCCCTCGGGCAGGTTGACGGTCTCGGTAGAGTAGTCAGACGGGTTGAACTTCACGATGTGTGCGACAGCCTTTGTCGACTTGCTGCAGGTGAGCCAGATAGAGCCGTCCTTAGCCTGCACGATAGAGTTGTACGAGCCCTCGCCCTCGTTGTTCACGGTCTTGAGCAGCTCAGCCTTGGCAGCGTCGATGACCAAGAGACCACGGCGCTGGTCAACGGCATACACCTTGCCGTCGGCGTACACCATGTTGCCCGTCTGGTTGTTAGCCAAGCCGTCGGTGCCGGCGATGAGCGAGCCCACGGTGTTGTCGGCGAGGTTGAACGTGAAGACACCCCCGGTAGTGCTGAGGAAGCCCTTGCCAAGCTCCTTGACGGGGAGGAACGCTCTGCCGTCGGCAGCAGCCGTGCCGTCGGCGTTGAGGATAGTGTTGATCTGAGCGAGCACCTCCATAGTCTTGGCGTCGCACACGGTGAGCGTAGGGTCGTTAGCCTCCTTGTCGGCAACGCTCTTCTTCTTCGATACGATGTACATCTTGCCGTCGTCGATGGTGGCGTAGCAGCCCGTTGTGCCGAGTTCGTAGGTCTCGCTGTTCTTAGCGAGAGCCACGCGATACTCCCATTTGCCCTCCTTGTTGAGGTAGTTGAGTGTAGCCTTCTCCTTGCCGAACGAACCCTCGTTGAGCATGAACACGCCGTCGGTGTACTCCTTCTGCTGTGCAGAAACAGATGTAGTTAGAAACATTCCGCCGATGAGGGCAGAAACAAAAAGTGTAAAGTGCTTCATATTATTTATATAATGTAAGTGTTACGGTCATACGCGCCCAATCCGCGAGGCGCACAGCGATGACTCCATCGGCAAATGAGTTTCGGCAGGTCTTCTGACTCGCCGCCCAGACGCGAACACCTTCCCAAAGCATAGGAGGGTATGGCATCCCTGCCATACCCACGCACTCAGCAAAGAGCTTTATAGGAGGATATGGCATCCTTGCCATACCCACGCACTCAGCACGGAGATGCATGGCTTCAGTGGTTCTCTCGTTCGCGCCCGTAGATAAGGGCGGCTCACAGCTGCGGGACAGTCGGGGACTCTCACCCCATTCCCTTTTAATCGCACAGCTCCCCGGTAGGGTGTTTCAAGTGGGAGTGTTGCGAACCGTTGCGAGTGCAAAGTTAAAGAATAATATTGAGAAAATAAAAAAATATAGCGAAATACTTGACATCGCTTGCGCACATAAATAATTGCAATGTAGATGTTGAAATATGGGAATGTGTGTTTTTACACAAAAATCCATAATAGAATATTGCGGATATTCAGTAGATGTCGGTCAGGTAGAAACATTTGAAAAGAACAGTGAGGGCAAGACTATTCGTAAGAACTTTGAGGTTGACTTCGTATGCAATCTTGGAGCAAAACGGTTCTACATTCAATCAGCTTTGGATATGCCAACACCTGAGAAGGTTGAGCAAGAAACCAACTCGTTATTGCGAGTCAACGACAGTTTTCAAAAGATGATAATTGTCGGAGGTCTTGCGCCATCGTATATCAATGAGGACGGCATAGTCATCATTAATATAATTGACTTCCTGACGAAGCCCGAAAGTTTGAACATATAACAGCCGTGGACTTGTTTGATTTTTCTGCAAACAATAGCGATTTATATATGTATCTACAAATAAACTGAAAAAATATAGCGAAATACTTGACATCGCTTGCGCAAGGTTGTACCTTTGCAAACGTGATCCGGAACACAACACAAAAGTAAACATTAACCAAATCTAAAAAAAAGAAAGGAAAACACATTATGGCAGTAAATTACAAAATCTATCAGAGCACAGCAAAAAATGCAACAAAGGGTCTTTACTATGCACGCACCGCTTATCGCGAGACAGTCGACTTGAAGAAGCTGGCAGAGATTATGCAGGCAAACTGTACGGTGAAGTACTCGGACATCCTGGCAGTGCTCACAGAGTTGGGCGAGGTGATGAAGAACGAGCTGCTCAACTCGAAGCCGGTGAAGATTATGGGCTTGGGCACGTTCCGCGTGAGCTTGAGATCGCGAGGCTGTGCGGATCTGAATACCTTTAGTATAAAGAACAGCATCGTTGGCGCACGTGTGCGTTTCTATCCGGAAACCTACAAGGACCCAGTGCTGGGTAAGAACGTGAAGCCGATGCTTGCAGGCATCAAGTTTGCGGAGCTCGAACAGTATAAGAGCATTAAGCGTGCTGATGTGACTAAGGAATAGAACAAGAGAGTGGGCGTGGTGACAATGCCACGCCCACTACTATAAAACACAAAAACAACCTATAATAATACCATATACAAAATACCATGAAAAAGATGAACAAAGACACTTGGAGAACAATACTGAAACTGATAGTAGCTGTAGCCACAGCAGTGCTTAGCACATTAGGCGTGCAAGCTATGGTATAAGCGAGTTTTGAATTTTGAGTTTTGAATATTCGGAAAAAAGACGTATTTTTGCACGCATAAACATATTAAAAAGCAATTACAGATAAAAGAGAGATTATGAGCATGAGATTCTTTAAGCGCCTGGCATGTCTTTTGATTATGTTGTGCGTGTCGATCAGTGCCGGTGCGGTGCTGAAAGAGAAAAACCTAAATTCGACGCTGTCGGTGCTGCGCGCAGAGCTGGAAACAGCGTTCTACGAACAGCGCAATAGTATGGCACGCTATAAGATGTACACCGAGCAGCAGCACCGGCAGATGGTGGCACTGATGCAGCGTAGCGATCAGGTGGCACTGATGCTCTATTCGCAGAAGCAAGACTTCACGTTCGATATGACCTACGCCTGCCATGAGGCGACGGAGATGTATCGCGAATTTAACAAACGCAGTATGCCATACAACAATATTATGAAGCGTATGGATGCGGAGTTGACGCGATACAAGTACCTCATAGAGACGCTGAGCATGATTCCACCATCGATGAAGCGTATGGGGCAGGCAAAGCAGGGACAACAACCACCGAAATATATAATGGACAAGAACGGCAAGCAACGCAAGCTGCCGTTTATGCTCGACGGGCAGGGACTGCACGACCGAAAGGCGTGTCTGGACTATGCCACCGCCTTGGCACGCAATCTGCAGAACATGCGCAACAACGTGGAGAAGGACGAACAGCACTATCAGCGTATGTCGGCGAAGCTGAAGAAGATGAACGACTACGCCATACTACGCTATAACGACATTCAGCACACCATATTCGTAAATGGTGACCAGAGCTATCTGGAGATAGTGAAGAACATGCCGATGCAGTATCGCTCAGCTAAGGCTGACGTGAACGAGAAGTACGACGAGGAGAAAGTGAAGATTGCCAACGGCGGCGAACGCAAGGTTTACTCGCAATGGCGCGGTCCGATTGTGGGCGGTCTGAGCGTCTTCGTGCTGCTGTATATGCTCATTGCTGGTATGCTGAGCAACGTGCTGGTGCGCTGGCTCGTACCAAAGCGTTATCGTACAGAGGCGTTTATGAAGAAAAAGGTGTGCCTCATACTGTTTGTGGCTATGCTCATCTTCGCCGTGTCGGTGATGGTGGCACGCACGTTCATGTACCACAACTTCTTCCTCATGGCATCGAAGCTGCTCATCGAGTACGCCTGGCTGCTATGCGCTATCTTCTTCTCGCTGTTAGTGCGCCTGCCAGGCGAACAGATAAAGAGCGGTTTTAGAATCTATGCCCCGATAATGCTGATGTCGTTCATCGTCATCACGTTCCGCATCATATTCATTCCGAACAACCTCGTGATGCTGATATTCCCACCGATACTGCTCGCGTTCACCGTGTGGCAGTGGCGTGTGGTGAAGCGCCATAACGCCAATATCCCGCGCTCGGACATATTCTATACGTGGATATCGCTGGCGATAATGGTGTTCTCTACGGCTTCGGCACTGTATGGCTACGTGCTGCTCGCGGTGCAGGTGCTCATCTGGTGGATGTTCCAGCTGAGCTGCATACAGACCATAACATGCGTCTACGACATGCTGGCACAGTATGAGAAACGCTACCTGGCGCACAAGATACACTCGGAGGCTGACGCGGAGAAGGCGAAGAAAGGTTCGATGCTCAGCATCATAACTATAAGTCACAACAAGCATATCAATGTGACGTGGTTCTACGACTTCGTGTACATGGCACTGGTGCCAATGCTCAGCGTGTTCTCCCTGCTGCTGTCTATATGGTGGGCGGCAGATGTGTTCGACCTGACCGCTACGGTGTGGAATATATTCATGTTCAACTTCCTGAACGTGACGGGAGTGGTGCAGCTGTCGATAGGCAAGATGGTGATGGTGCTGTCGCAGTTCTTCCTGTTCAGATACATCAACTATCTCGTGAAGTCGCTCTACCACAAGTATCATAAGTCGAAGGTGGTGGTGAACGGCAAGCCGAACTTCACACTCGCCAACAACATAATAGCCATCTGCTGCTGGGGTCTGTACTTCATCATCTCGATAAAAATGCTGAAGATACCGTCGACCGCAATCTCCGTTATCTCGGCTGGCTTGGCAACAGGTGTGGGCTTCGCCATGAAGGACCTGCTCGAGAACTTCTTCTACGGCATATCGCTGATGACAGGACGTGTGCGTGTGGGCGACTACATCGAGTGCGACGGCATACGCGGAAAGGTGGACAGCATCACATACCAGAGCACGCAAATCATTACGGGCGACGGATGCGTGATAGCGTTCCTCAACAGCTCGCTCTTCAGCAAGAACTTCAAGAACATCACACGCAACCACTCGTACGAATGGGTGAAGGTGCCGGTGGGTGTGGCATACGGTTCGAACGTGGAAGAGGTGCGACAGATGCTCATCAAAGCGGTGAACAACCTCGAAGAGAAGGCTCCCGACGGAAGAGACATAATCGACACAACACGACCCGTGAGCGTGGTGTTCGACGAGTTCGGAGACAACTCGGTGAACCTATTCGTGACATACTGGGTGCTCGTGGAGGAGAAGTTCACTAAGACTGGTCAGGTGAAGGAGGCTATATACAACACACTCAACGAGCATAACATCGAGATACCGTTCCCACAGAGGGATGTACACATCATTGCACAGTAGGTTGAGCTTGGTGGAAATTATCAAAGATAAGGGCGTTCGCTATCGTTTTGTACTAAAAAACTAAAAAAGGAAGGTCTATGTGTTGATTATCTCAAGTAAAATGTATAATTTTGCTGACAAATTGTAATCATAGACAAAATTTCATTAATAGAAGATGGACAAAATTGATAATCTTGACAGAAAGATACTTAGTATTCTATCAAAGAACGCCCGAATTCCATTCAAAGATGTAGCAGCAGAGTGTGGTGTATCACGTGCTGCAATTCATCAGCGTGTACAACACCTCATACAGGGTGGCGTAATCGTAGGCAGCGGCTTTGAAGTGAATCCTAAGAGCGTTGGCTATAGCACATGCACATACGTAGGACTCAACCTGGAGCGCGGAAGTATGTATAAGGATGTAGTGAAGCAGTTGCTCGACATACCGGAAATCGTGGAGTGTCACTACACAACTGGTCCGTACACAATGCTGCTGAAGGTGTATGCTTGCGACAATGAGCAGCTCATGGACTTGCTCAATAACAAGATGCAGATGATTCCGGGCGTGGTGTCTACAGAGACACTCATCTCGCTCGACCAAAGCATCAAGCGCGAGATACCGGTGCACATGGAGGAAAAGAACGAGGAATAACACTTCGTTGTTTGACAGAATTAAGAGTAGAAACGTCTCCCACAGAGATTGCATAATACACACAGAACGTACAGCCCACAACGGGGTGGACGTTCGACAGACAATGTATTCTGCGAACTCTGTGGGAATATTTTTATAAGCATGAAATCATCCAACCAAGCATGAAATCATTCAACCTAAATACTCAACTCGCCTACTTCTACGACAATAAGCCACAGACAAGCAGGCGGCCTATCATAGGTATCACAACCAACTATGAGGGGGTGGACGCGACGGTGCGCGACCGCTACTATCATCAGATTATAGCAGCAGGAGGTACGCCCGTACTCATTCCGCCAGTGGCTGACCGCAATGTGCTGCTCGATACGCTCGAAACGATTGATGCGCTGTTGCTCACGGGCGGCGGCGACTTCAATCCGCTGTGGGCTGACGAGGAACCGTCGCCAGCGTTGCATAACATAAACAACGTGCGCGATCTGCCGGAGCTGCTCATAACACGCTTGGCGTTCGACCGACAGATACCGATGTTAGGCATCTGCCGTGGCGTGCAGACTCTTGCAGTGGCACTCGGCGGACGTGTACACCAGGACATATCGCACGAGCCTACCAACTATAAGCACTCGCAGGATGCCGACCGCTCGGAGCCTACGCACACGGTGGAGATAGAGAAGGGTAGTGTGCTTTATAATATATATAAGGAGGAGAGGATATTCGTCAACTCGTTCCACCACCAAGCCGTGGCTGCACCTGGCGAGCGTTTCAAGATAACGGCGCGAGCGTTAGACGGTGTGGTTGAGGCTATAGAGAGCAGCGAACACAAGGCGGTGCTCGGTGTGCAATGGCACCCGGAGTGGCTCGGCGAGGACGGATTGCCGCTCTTCAAGTGGCTTGTGGAGGAAGGCGACGTGCTGCGACGTGCGAAACTGTTCCACCAACGTAACCTCACGCTCGACTCACACTGCGACACGCCGATGTTCTTCCCACAAGGCGTGTGCTTCGAGCAGCGCGACCCTAAAGTGCTCTACGACTTGCACAAGATGAACGAGGGCAGAACGGACGCTGTGACAATGGTGGCGTATCTGCCGCAACCGAAACCAGAGCAGACTTTCGCTGACGTGGCACCGTTCCCCGTGCACACGCCGAAGGCTTATGCTGACCTTATCTTCGACAAGATTGATGAGATTGTGCTTAGCGATTCGCGCTACATCGCACTTGCCCGCAACCGTGAGGACTTGCTGCGTAACAAGCGCGAGGGACGGAAATCGCTGATGATCGGTATAGAAAACGGTTTGGCGGTAGAGAACGACTTGCATAACGTGCAGCACTTTGCCGACCGTGGTATCGTCTACATTACTCTGTGTCACAATGGCGACAATCAGATATGCGACTCGGCACGCCACACGCTCAACACTCACGGCGGTGTATCGCCATTCGGCGCAGAGGTGATACGCGAGATGAACCGCCTGGGAGTGATGGTGGATATGAGTCACGCCGGCGAGAAGTCATTCTACGATGCGCTCGACATTTCGACAAAGCCTATCGTTTGTTCTCATAGCAACAGCAAGGCGTTGTGTGATGTGCCACGCAACCTGACCGACGACCAGATGCGTGCGCTTGCTGCAAAGGGCGGTGTGTGTCAGATAACGCTATACAATGGTTTCCTGCGTACTGATGGCAGGGCTTGCATCACTGACGCTATGGAGCATCTTGAGCACGCTATAAGCGTAATGGGTATCGACCACGTCGGACTTGGAACCGACTTCGATGGTGACGGCGGCGTGCCCGGACTTGCCGACGCTTCTGAACTGATAAACTTCACTAAGGAGCTGCTGCGCCGGCGCTACTCGGAAGAGGATATGGCGAAGATATGGGGCGGTAACTGGCTCAGAGTGATGGACGAGGTGCAGAGAGGGTGAGAGGTTGAGATGGTGAGGTGGTGAAAGGTTGAGGTGGTGAGGTGGTGAGATGTTGACAATAGTACATATCTCAACACCTCACCATCTCACCATCTCACCATCTCACCCCCATTACACCACCTCCACATGCTGCACATTTACGTCTTCATGCAGGAATATGCGTGCTGTTTCGCGGAAGCGCTCTTCGCTTTCGGTTGTGAAATAGCGGCATGTTCCGCCTTTCGTCAGTTTCTGTTCCATCTCGGGATGGCGATTGAGATAATCGGCTAAGGAGTCGGCTACGTAGGTGCCTTGCGCCATTATGCGCACACCGTCGGGCACGTTCTTCACCACCGAACTCATAAGCAGTGGGTAGTGAGTGCAGCCGAGTATGACAGTATCGATGAGCGAGTCTTTGCGCATGAGCTGATCGATGCGCTTCTTTACGAAGTAGTCGGCACCTGGCGAGTCTGCCTCGCCTGCCTCTACTATCGCCGCCCAAAGCGGACATGCTACTCCCGTAACCTCTACATCGGGGAATAGCTTCTGTATTTCTATCTTATACGAATTGCTTTTGATTGTGCCTTCTGTGGCGAGGATGCCCACATGGCGCGTCTTTGTGAGGTTGCCAACCTCTTCTGCCGTGGGGCGTATTACGCCAAGTACGCGGCGGTCGGGGTCGAGCACGGGCAAATCGCGCTGCTGAATGCTGCGTAGTGCCTTAGCCGAAGCTGTGTTGCAGCCCAATATGACGAGGTGGCAGCCCATGCTGAAGAGCTTCAGCACGGCTTGACGCGTGAACTGATAGACCACTTCAAACGAACGCGAGCCGTAGGGAGCACGTGCATTGTCGCCAAGATACATATAGTCGTACTGTGGGAGGAGCTGACGGATGCCGTGTAGGATGGTGAGTCCACCGTAGCCAGAGTCGAAAACACCGATAGGACCAGGAGAAGAGGGGAATGGCATATTAATCATTTATTAAGAATTGATTATAGATAATTGGCTTATAAACAGAAGATTGATAATTGAAACGTATGACCACCATTTGGTTTATGATCGTCTGCATTTTCAATTATCAATCTTCTGTCTTTCTAATATGTAGCAGCTTTTACTACTTTGTGTTTTATGTAGTAGCTCTTACTATTTTGCGTTCAGTGCTTCTTTGACAAATTCTGTTGCGTTCTCGCCCATTTCTGGGTTTACGTAAGGGCAAGCGTTGCCGTCGGTGTTGAGGATGAAGGCATAGCCTTTTGCCTGACCGACCTTTGTGAGTGCCTCGTTGAGCTTCACCTTAACGGGAGCAAAGGCATCAGTTTCTGCTTGCTGCAACAGACGCTTCGACTCGTTCTTGAAGTTGATGTTCTTCTGCATCATCTCCTGAAGCTCTGCCTGACGCTTGCGCAGGATGGCAGGTACGAGGTCTTTCTGTACTTCGAGGAACTCCTCGTATTTACTGTTGAACTCCTCTTCGGCGCGCTTCAATTCAGCGTCGTACTTCACTCGCAAATCGTCGATGCTACGCTGTGCTAATACATAGTCGGGCATTGATTTGAGAACTTCTTCATAGCTGAAATAGCCGAAGCGTGTCTGAGCGCCTGCTGTGAGCGACAGTACGCCGAGGACGATGAGAAAGAACAATTTCTTCATGTTTATTGCTGCTTTATATTGTTGTTATTTGAATGGTATAAATCATAGTAGGCATCGTTAGTAATGGCTACTATGATTTATTGTAACGTCTTACTTTGTCTTGTTGAGCTCTGCCTTAACTTCAGCTGTAACGTCCTTGCTGAGTGTCTCGCTGATGTAAGGTATGCCGCTTGTTGTGTCCATGATGTAGACATAGCCACCTGCTTTGCCTACAGCCTTGATTGCTTCAACGAGCTTGTTTGTGATAGGACCAATCTTGTCCTGCTGGAGCTTGCCGAGAGCCTGCTGGTTGTCCTGAGCCGACTGCTGTATCTTCTGATACATCTGAGAGAGGCTATCCTCGGTCTCTTTGCGCTTTGTCTCGTTCATTGTAGACTTGTTCTTCTCGTAATCTTCGTACTTGCGCTGCATTTCTTCCTGCATTGCCTTGAGGTCGTTGTCGTACTGCTTTGCCTGTGCTTCTACCTCGCCACGAGCCTTGATGAACTCTGGCATTGAAGCCATGACTTCCTGTGCGTTTACATGACCGAACTTCTGTGCGAATGTTGCCATTGGCATGAACAACATAAGCATTAAAATCAATTTCTTCATTTTTGCTTTTATTTTTTTTGTTATTAATTGTTCTTTTTCTAAGCCGAACTAAGCCTTTTTAGGCCTCTTTAGGGCTTTTGGGGAACTGCTAACTAAGCCTTTCTAAGCCTCTTTAGGCCTTCTAAACCTTTGAAAACTCAAAAACTCTTTAGTTGGCGTAGCCTAACTTCTGGAGCACTTCGTTGCTGATGTCAGCCTTTGGTGAGCCGTAGATTACGCCAGTGTCGCTTGAGCGGTCGAGTACGAGCGAGTAGCCGCGTAGCTCTGCTATCTCCTTGACGGCGGTGTATATCTCCTCCTGAATAGGCGACATAAGACTTTCGCGCTTCTTGAAGAGTTCGCCCTCTGGTCCGAAGTACTTGCGCTTGAGGTCGCTGGCATCCTTCTCCTTCTTCATGATTGCCTCCTGGCGAGCTTTCTTTTGCTCCTGCGAGAGGAATACCATCTCGTTCTGATAGTTCTTGTACATTGTGGAAGCCTCGGTGTTGAGAGCTTCCACCTCTGCCTGCCACTTCTTCGACACCTGATTGAGCTGTTCGTTGGCACGCTCGTAGGCGGGGATGTTCTTCAGTATGTACTCCATGTCGAGGAGTGCGTACTTCTGTGCGCTTGCCGTCAGCGCTGCTGTGAGCGCGAAGAGGCATATGAATATGAACTTCTTCATTTGTTTTCTGTTTTGTTTTTAGAATTCCTGACCGAGTATGAAGTGGAACTGCGATCCGCCCTTCGTTCCGAATACCTTGTCGAAGCCGTAAGCCCAGTCGATACCCATGAGACCAACCATCGGCAGGTAGATGCGCAGACCGACACCGGCAGAGCGCTTCATGTCGAATGGGTTGAACTTGCGTGTCTCTGTCCATGCGTTACCGCCTTCGATAAATCCGAGACCGTAGATGGTGGTGTTGCCGAGCAGGAACGGGTAGCGCAGCTCGAGTGTCATGCGGTCGTAGGCGTAGCCTTCCTGACCGTAAGGAGTGAGCGATCCGTTCTCGTAACCGCGCAGACCGATAGTCTCTTCGGCGTATGATGTAGAGTAGCCCGTCATACCGTCACCACCCATGTAGTAGGTTTCGAACGGCGACTTCTTCCACTTGTTGAATGAGCCGAGCAAGCCGAACTCGAGTCGAGCCATGAGCACTAAGCACTTCTGTCCGCTTGTGAGGGCGGTGAACATGCGTCCCTTGAACTTCCACTTGTGGTATTCTACCCAACGATACTTCTCCTGCTGCTCACGGTTGTAGTTAGCCGACTTCGAGTCGTTGGCGAGGTTCTTGTAGTCCTTGCCGTCCCATGCCGACCATGGCGGAGTGATTGTGAGCGATGCCGCGAACTCCGATCCGCGACGTGGGAAGAGCTGGTTGTCGGTAGAGTTGCGCGAGAGCTGTATGCTGAGGTTGAGGTTGTTAGAGTTACCGTTGGTCATGAGGAAGTAGCTCCAGTTCTTCAGCATGTAGCGTGTGTACTGCAGCGAGAGCGACAACTGGAAGAAGTCGTCTGGCCAGCGCAGCTGCTTGCCCCATCCGAGCGAGAAGCCGAACAGCTTCACGTACTTGTCGGGGTCGTAGAAGTTCTCGTAGTTGTTGTAGCCGTTATAGTTGCCGTAGCCGTACATGTAGTTATAGTAGTTGTTGAAGTAACCACTATTATAGTAGTTGCTCGACACGTCGGTCTGCTTCGAGAAGTAGGCGCCTACGGAGAACTGTATCGGTCGTTTGCCTCCGAACCAGTTGGTAGAGTACGACATGTTGTACGACTGGTAGTATGTACCGTTGGTCTGTGCGCCGATAGAGAGCACCTCGCCGTCGCCTACGGGCAGGAATCCGCGGCGCTCCTTGTTCTTGCCGAAGAGATTGCGCATAGAGAAGTTGTTGAGCTTCAAGCCGATGCGTCCGATTACGCCGGTCTGTCCCCATCCGAGCGAGAACTCAATCTGGTCGTTCGACTTCTGTACGAGATCCCAGTTGATGTCTACGGTTCCGTTCTCCGGGTCGGGCTTCACGTCGTGGTTTACCTTCTCTGGGTCGAAGTGTCCCATTGATGCAATCTCACGTGCCGAACGCTGCAGGGCTTCCTTAGAGAAGAGGTCGCCCGGCTTTGTACGCAGTTCGCGGCGCACAACGTTCTCGTACAGACGGTCATTGCCGTTGATGCGTACGTGGTTGATGTGTGCCTGCGGACCTTCGAAGATACGCATCTCGAGGTCGATAGAGTCGCCCACGATGTTCACCTCTGTCGGGTGGAGCGAGTAGAAGAGGTAGCCGTTGTTCCAGTAGTTGTTGCCCACAGCGTCCTCGTCTTCGGTGAGTCGCTTGTTCATAAGCTTCTGGTTGTAGACGTCGCCCTTCTTCATGCCGAGCACGGCAGCGAGGTAGTCGGTGTTGTACACGGTGTTGCCTACCCATGTGATGTTGCGCACGTAGTACTTCTTGCCTTCGTCCACCTTCACACGCATACTGACGTGCTTCTCGTCCACGTTCCACACTGTGTCGCTCACGATGTATGCGTCGCGGTAGCCCAGCTCGTTGTACTTCTCGATGAGTTTCTGCTTGTCGTTCTTCCAACGCTCCGGTGTGTACTTCTTCTTGAACTTCAGGAGTGTAGCCATCTTGCCAGCCTCGTGAGTCTCTTTGAACACACCTTTCTTTATGATGTTACCCTTAATGCTACTTGTAGCCAGTGCGCTATTACCCTCGATGATGATGTCGCGCACCTTCATCTTCTGCTTCTTATCGATGATAACGTCGAGTATCACCTGGTTCTTGTTAGCCACGTCATCGCGTTGCACGATCTGTATGTCGGCGTTCTTGAAGCCTTTCTCGTCGAAATAGCGTTTAGCGAGAATCTTCGCACGGTCGATCATGTTAGGTGTTATCTGTGCGCCCTTGAGCAGTCCGAGCTTCTCCTCCATGTCCGTACGCTCCGACTTCTTCAGTCCGACGTAGTTGATGGTAGACACGCGTGGGCGCATCTGCAGGTGTATGTGCAGATAAGCCTTGTCGTTCACGAGCGAGTCGACGGATATAGATACCTCTGAGAAGAGTCCATACTTCCAGTAGTGCTTCACAGCATTTGTGATAGCCTCGCCAGGCAGTTCGATTTGTTGTCCGACGGTGAGTCCGGAGATACCCGTGAGCATGTAGTCCTCGTAGCCTTCGGCTCCTGAAACGGCGAGTCCGCCGAGTGTTACAGTGCGCGGGTTTCCTGCATACGAGATGTCGGGGTATGTAATCTTGTCCTGCGCTTGGGCTGCGAAGCTGCTTGCAAGGATGCAGGCTGTTGTCAACACCTTTATTATATTCATCGTTTTTCTCTTGATTGTTCTTTTTCTGATTATTATTGGCTGCGTTTTTTCTAAGCCGAACTAAGCCTTTTTAGGCCTTCTTAAGCCTTTTTACTAAGCCGAACTAAGCCTTCTTGAGCCTCTTTAAGCCATGGCTGTTTTTTCTAAGCCTTCTTAAGCCTTGGCTAACTAAGTCCTCCCCGACGGGGAGGGTTGGGAGGGGCTGTTAAGGTTGGGAGGGGCTGTTAGGGTTGTGAGGGGCTTTGTTCAGCCTCTACTTGCGCTTCTGTTTTGCCGAAGCGTCGCTGGCGTCGCTGATAGTCGGCGATGGCTTTGTGTAAGCCTTCTTCGTCGAAGTCGGGCCAGAAGGTGTCGCAGAAGTAGAGTTCTGAGTATGCAATCTGCCAGAGCAGGTAGTTGCTGATGCGCTGTTCGCCACCGGTGCGTATGAGCAGGTCGGGGTCGGGCATGAAGCTTGTGGTCATGTGCTCCGAGATGAGTTGCTCGTTGATGTCCGTAGCGGCAATCTTGCCTGCGGCGAGGTCGGCTGCAATCTCTTGCGTAGCTTTCACAATCTCCCAGCGCGACGAGTAGCTGAGTGCTACAACCATCGTCATTGCAGAGTTGTTAGCCGTATGCTCCATAGTCTCCTGCAACTTCTGCTGCACTTCCTTCGGCAGGCGTTCGATGTCGCCGATCACTTGAAAGCGCACGTTGTTCTTCATGAATATCTCGTCCTCAAGCGATGTTAGCACGAGTCCCATGAGTGCAGCCACTTCTGTTGCGGGGCGGTTCCAGTTCTCAGTAGAGAAGGTGTAGAGCGTGAGGTACTTCACGCCGAGACGCGTACACTCCGATGTGATGCGTCGCACAGCGTCTACTCCAGCCTGGTGGCCGTAGCTGCGCGGTTTGCCTTGCTCTGCAGCCCAGCGTCCGTTGCCGTCCATGATGATGGCGATGTGCTGGGGTATGTTGGTTGTATCGAGTTGTGTCATATTCTGTTTTTTCTAAGCCGAACTAAGCCTTTTTAAGGGTGCGTTTAAGCCGAACTAAGCCTTCTTAGGCCTTTCTAAGCCTTGACGAACTATTTTCTAAGCCTTCTTAAGCCTTTCTAAGCTAATCAGAGCCCTCCCCGACGGGGATGGTTGGGAGGGGCTATTCATCCGCGTTGTGGCAGGTGCGGCATTTCGCCATGAAGCTGTACGTCAGTGTGAGTTGTAGGGCTGAGTAGCAGTCGGTGTTTTTGAAGAGTCCGCTGCTTTCTATGCCGTAAGGGTCTTTCACACCGTCGAGTTTGTCGCTCAGCGAGAAGTGTACTGCCCATTCGAGTCCGAGGTTCAGACGTGGTCCTATCTTGTATTTCACGCCCAAGCCGAGTGGCAGATTCGCCGTGAAGACGTTCTTGCCACCACCGGTGACGAACGTAGCACCCAGTCCGCCGAAGATGAACGGTGTGAAGCGTTTCGCTCCGCGGTAGTCGCGTCCGGTGCCGTATGGCCAGAAGTTGTATTCGTAGGTGACGCTGGCGTCTATGAGCGTATTGCTGAATGAGTATGGATTGTTTACGAAGTCGGGGTAATAGGTCTTTACATCCTTTGATGCCCCCGTCAGTTTACCGTACATTGCCGACATCTTCAGCCCCATGTACGGGTTGAATACGCGTCGTAACACTACCGACCCCCCGAACTGCATATTGCTCAGCACGCTACCGTTGAAGTCGCCTTCGTATGCCACCAGCCCTACTCCCGCACCTATCTCCATGCGGTACTCCTCGTCGGTTTGTGCCTTTGCCGACACAAACATCAGGGAGATGATGAGGATGGTGAGGATTTTCTTCATTATTCAGTGAAATCAGTCTGTTCTTTTTTCCAGCCGAGGCGGTTTATTCTTCCGCGCCACGTGTTGCCTTCTGTTGCATTTACTATCCAGATGAAGTTGCTGCTGTCTACGGTGAGTGCCATGTTCGGCGTGTTCGACGCATTCTCTTTGTTGGATGTTATCTCTGTCGGAACGGTGAGTGTTGTGTCTTTTGCCCAAGTCAGTCCGCCGTCCTTAGAGCTGTAGAGGTTTGCATTGCTATCGTTCATGCCGTCGGGTGTGCCGAGGGCGTATGTCTTGCCGTCGTATGTTGCTACGCTCATGTTGTTGAGCTTCGGGAGGGCGTGTTTGTTCTCTGTCGACACCTCGTAGTATGCCCACGGTTGATTCTCGCTATACTTGTTGCCTTCGTCCACTTTACCCCAGATTGCCATTGCGCCAGTTGCTGTTGTGCCGTATATAGTCACGCGGTAGCTGTTGCTATTGGTGCGCAGTGCTGTGCAGGTGTACGAGAGGTTGTTTGTCGGCAGGAACGAAGCGTCGCTGTCGATGGTAGCCAGTGTCCATGTAGCACCGTTGTCGTCAGAAGCGAGCAGGCTACCCTCGGTGTTGTATCCATAGAGACGCAGCGGACTTGCAGCTACGAGTGTCTTGACGGTAGTAGCGCCACCGGTCTGTTCCCATGTGTTGCCGTCAGTGGTGCATAGGATGTTGCCGGCGTTGCAGATGTACACCTTTTCGTTCTTTGTCACGATGCTCTTGCAGACATTCGCGTCGAATGTGAGGACTGCATCGTTCAGCTTAGGTGTGGCAGCTGTCCAAGTCTGTCCGTTGTTCATCACGTACAACTTTGTGTTGTTGCCGTCCGTACCGAAGAGAAAGAGTCGGTCCTTGCCCTCAGCTGTCTTTATGGCGCAGGTCTTCACGTTCTGGAGCTGCTCTATGTCTGTGTTCTTTGTCATGGAAGCCCAGAAGAACGAGTCTGCTTGCTCCTTGTGCACGTTCACTTTCACCTTGTATGTGCGCAGGAATTTGCCCGAATTGCTCATCACCTTCAGCTCGCGCACCTCCGAGAAGTCGAGCGAGTCGGTGTTGCTCACAATCTCTACATTATCGTCCTTGAGGTTCTTGATGTACACCGTCATCGAGTTGAGTCCGTACACGTTGCACACGAGTTTCTTCGCGTCTATACCGCACGGCAGTGAGTCGGGATTGTAGATGGTGTTGTTGTTCTGGTCGATGACGAACTTGTAGCTTGTGTACGATGAAGTGGTTGTATAAACGCTATCCTTATCGCCTTTTTTCGTCTTTGTATGGATATATCGTTTTGCCCCCGTCACCGAAAATGATGTGATGGCGCTGTCGTCGGTGTACACGTAGTCGGTGTCGTCATTAAGGCACGATGCGAGTGTAAAAACCGCCATGAACAGCATGGCAAAAGCTGCAAACTTATTTTTCATTCTTCTTAAACTTATTATTTTTAGCTGCAAATTTAATCAGAAATCTTCAATTTCAGTGTGTTTTCACCTTACAATTATGCTATTTATTGATTAATAGCCGCATTTTTAAGGTTGTTTAGTGATTAGTGATATAAAAAAAAGCATTGCTTGCCCAAACGAGCAAACAATGCTTTCCTATTGTGTCTTAGTTATTTCTGTTCGTGGCGGATTACTCCTCCGGCAGCATAGTCACGGTGATGTGATTGCCAGCCTTGTTGAACTCCTTCATGAAGTTGCAGATGTCCTGAGTAGTGAGTGCCTCAAGAGTGCTTGAGTAGTCGGTGTAGCCGTCGTAGCCGTAGTGGTAGCTATCGAAGAGCACGCCGAGCCAGAAGCCGTTTGTCTTCACGCGGTCGCCGTTCTGCTTAACCATGAACTCCTTGCACTTCTGGAACTTGGCAGCGTCGCATGTGGTCTCGATAGCCTTCATCTCTTCGTTGAGGATGCGGATAGCAACGTCCTTCTTCTCAGGCTTCATCGGGCACTGAGCGAAAATCTGGAACATGCGGTAGTTGTCGGCACCGAGGTCAGCGCTTGCGTAAGCGCCTACAGAGTAAGCTGCACTTTCCTTCTCGCGAATCTTGTCGAGGTATTCCATAGAGAGCACCTGGCCTGCGATGTCGCAGCAGAGAGCGTTCTTCAGTGTGTATGGCATCTCGTCGTTGAACCAGAGCATGACAGAGTTTGCCTTCGGAGTCTCCTGCTTGCGCTTGAATGTGTTCTCCACAACGCCCTTAACCGGATTGAGTTCGCGCTTGCTCTTCATAACCTTGCCCTTAGCTGGCAGTGCGCCGAGATACTGGCAGATGAGCGGACGGATTGTCTCCTCGTCGTAGTTACCCACGATGTTGAACACCCAGCCCTTAGCCGAAGCGGTGCGCTCCTTGGCAATCTGGAGGATACGGTCGTAGTTCACGTCCTTCAAGCGGTCGATAGTTATCGGCGCAACGCGTGGGTTGTGAGCGTAGATAGTAGCCTGTATAGAGTCGCTGAATGCTATGTCAGGATTGATTTCGCGGTTCTTCAGCGCTACCTCGAACTGCTGCATGATGTTGTCGAACGACTTCTGGTCCTTGTTGATGTTTGTGAAGTAGAGGTACACCATCTGGAGCATTGTCTCCACGTCCTTCGGTGTAGAGTTGCCCGATACGTTTGTAGAGAGCTGTCCGAGTGAGAGGTCAGCGTTGGCAATCTTGCCGGCAAGAGCCTTCTGCAGTTCTGTAGAAGAGAATGCGCCGAGTCCGCTGTAGCTGATAACGTCGTTGAAGAGCTGGAGGTTAGCGTAGTCGCTTGCGCCATAGAGTGTGGTGCCACCCTCGCCGCGACCGCTGAGGAGCACCTGGTCCTTCTTGTAGTCGGTCTTCTTGAGGTTTACGACAACGCCGTTAGAGAGTGTGAGAGTGGTGTAGCCGAGCTTCTCGTTCTTCACTTCCTTCTTCACCTTGCCAGCCTTCGGCAGAGTGGTGATGAGCGGTTCGTTCTTCACGTTGTCCACGTAAGCCTCGATGTTAGCGTTGCGTGCGTCCTTGACAGCACCGAGCAGCTCTGCCTCAGTTGGATATACGTTGCCCTCAGCCTCGTTGAGGAATGCGAGCACGATGAGGTTCGAGTCGTTAGCCGGCACAAGTTCTGCCATCATCTGGTTAGCCACCTCAACAGGGAGAGCCGGTACGATCTGGCTCATAGCCTGATATTCAAAGTCGATAGACGGCATCGGGTCGCCTTCGAGGAAGTTGTCCACGAGGTCGCGGTAGAGCTGACTGTTCGGACGCTTGTCCTTGTTGCTGTACATCTTGTCGAGCGAGCTCTTGTAGTCTTCCTGGAAGCGTGCGTACTCTGTAGCGGTGAAGCCGTGGCGTGCAGCACGCAGAGCCTCGGTGTAAGCAGCCTTCAGCGCATCGGCAGTCTTGCCGAGCTCCTTCGGTGCAGCCGAGAGGTTGAAAGCGTCCTTAGTCTTTGCGAAGATGAATGTGCCGTCGTTAGCGTTAGCACTTACGTATGGGCAGTCGGCATCGAGAGCCTTCTCCTGCAAGCGTTTGTTGAGCATTGTCATGGCAGCCTGCTTCACGTAGTTGTAGATGAGGTAGTTGAGGTTGCCCTTCTCCGAAGCCGGGAACACGTCGTGCTTGATCATCAGCTCTACGCCGTTGGTCTGCTGCTCCTTGTCCTTGTCGATGATAACGATAGGCTCAGCGTTGTCTGGCACCTGCTCGTCAACGATAGGAGCTGGGTTCTCTGGGTTCTTGAATGAGCCGAAGAGCTCCTTAATCTTGTTCTCGGTGTACTTCACGTCGACGTTGCCCACTACGATGATAGCCTGGTTTGTCGGGTGATACCACTTCTCGTAGTAGTCGCGCAGCTCTTTAGGCTTGAAGTTGTCGATGACCGACATCAAGCCGATAGGATAGCGCACGCCATACTTAGAGCCCGGGTAGAGTTTCGGCAGGTTGCGCTCGAACATGCGGCTTGAAGCCGATGTGCGCAGACGCCACTCCTCGTGGATAACGCCACGCTCCTCGTCGATTTCTTTCGGGTCGAGTGTGAGCGCGTTCGACCAGTCGCTCAGGATGAGCAAGCAAGAGTCGAGAGCCGACTGGCGGTCGGTCGGTACGTTAGAGATATTGTAAACAGTCTGGTCGATGGCTGTGTAAGCGTTGAGGTCGCGACCGAACTGTACACCGATGCTTTCGCAGTAGCGGATTACACCATTGCCAGGGAAGTGCTTTGTGCCGTTGAAGCACATGTGTTCGAGGAAGTGAGCGAGACCACGCTGCGACTCTTCCTCCTGGATAGCGCCCACCTTCTGTGCGATGTAGAAGTCGGCACGATTCTCCGGCCAGTTGTTGTGGCGGATGTAGTAGGTCAAACCATTGTCCAGCTTGCCAACCACTACGTCGGGGTCAGCCGGAATGGGTGGCATCTGCTGTGCCTGAGCAAGTCCTGCGAAGAACGCGAAGACTGCAACCATCAGTTTTCTTAGTTTCATAAATTATTATTTTTAGTTGATGTATAATCTGTCCGTACAATATGCAAAAGTAGCTTATTTTTCCGCTTCTCATGTTAAATGTTTATGATTTTTAAGAAATAAGCATCGTTTTTTGCTACATTCATGTGTTTTTCATGTTTCTTGGGTGGTGGTTGAGTATTTCGTTGCGCAGAGTTGTTATGTCTATGTGTGTGTAAATCTGCGTTGTAGCTATGTTTTCGTGTCCGAGCATTTCCTGTATGGCACGCAGGTTCGCTCCGCCTTGCAGCAGTGCGGTGGCGAAGGAGTGGCGCAGCGTGTGTGGCGACACTGTCTTGGTGATGCCTGCGTCGTGTGCCGTGTTCTTTATCATTATCAGGATCATGGTGCGTGTGAGGTGTGCTCCTCTGCGGTTGAGGAACACGTATTCTTCCTCGCCAGGCTTTATGTTCATCAGGTTGCGGTCGTAGAGCCATAGTTGTATCTCGTGCAGTGCGTTGTCGGAGATGGGTACGAGGCGTTGTTTGTTGCCCTTGCCCGTAATGCGCAGGTATTTGTCGTCGGCGAACACGTCACCGAACTTAAGGTTGACGAGTTCTGACACGCGCAAGCCGCAGGAGAACAGCACTTCGATGATGGTACGATTGCGCTGTCCCTCTGGTTTGGAGAGGTCGATAGACGCTTCCATGCGGTCTATCTCTTCTGTAGAAAGCACTTCGGGAAGGTGTTCGCCGAGCGTTGGCGACTCAAGAAGCTCCGACGGGTCGTCTTTGAGCGTGCCGTCGAGCAAAAGAAAGCGGAAGAAGGAGCGCACACCGCACAGTATGCGTGCCTGGCTGCTTGCAGCAATGCCGAACTCATGCAGCAGGGTGGCGAATTGCTCCAAGTGGGCAAGTCGCACTTCCTCAATGGCGAGTCCTTCGCCGTTGAGGAAGTTGAGCAGATAGTCGATGTCGTGCGAATAGGCATCGACGGTGTTCTGCGAGTAGTTGCGCTCAAGGCGCAGAAAGCGTACGTAGCGGCGCTTTATCTGAATATAATCCATGATATTGTGTTGTTGTGTTGAGATGTTGAGATGTTGAGGTGTTGTTGTGTTGAGAGTTGAGAGTTATGATTAGTTCGGTAATCTCACCATCTCACCATTTCACCATTTCACCATTTCACCATCTCACCATCTCACCATCTCACCATCTTTACTTCTTCAGTCTGAATCCTAAGCGCATACCATTGTAGCTCTTCATCAGCGTGTTGATGGTAGCGGCTGTGGAGTTCTGCTTTGCAGCGGTGTTTGATATGGTCTGCAGCACGTGCATCAGCTTGTCGGCGTTGAACACGAGTGTCATCTGGTTGCTTAGTATGCTGACATTGGCAGTGTACTCCTTGCCGTAGTGGGGCTTGAAGGTGATTGTCTTCTTCTTGCTGTCGAAGGTGTACGTGCCCTTGATGGTGCGCTTCTTGATCTTCGTGGTGTAGTTGCCCTTGCCGTCGAAGGTGTAGACGATGCCCTGCACACCGTACTTCTTCAGCACGGGTGTTATCTTATTCTCTATTTTTGTAGACACCGCCGAGCCGCCTGCTTTCGACAGCAGGTTGTCGCTCTCGAACTCACATGCCGGACCGGTGTATGTCCATGTGCCCTTGAGGCTTGCGGCTGTTGTGGCTTTGTCGCCCACGAGGGTCTTACCCAGACCGGTGAGCAGGTCTCCGATACTCTGTGCCTGCACTCCTGAGGCACTGATGAGCAGCATCGCTGCTACTAAGAAAAACTTAATTCTTTTCATAAACTCTTGTTACTGTAATTGTTTATATGTGTACAAAGTTACAAAAAAGAACAATACTAAGCCTATTCTGTTAACATTTATTCTTCACCCGTGCCGTTATAGTCCATCTGCATCTCGCTGCTTCCGTCGCCCTGCTTGTTCTGTGGGCGGCGTTTCTGATTCATGTTGCCGAAGTTCCACGTCACGGTGAAGTTGACGCGGCGGCTTCCTCGGCGGTTTATCTGGTGGCGTGTGAAGTTGTTGCCACTGGTGAAGGTCTCCCACTTGCGCGAGTCGAGCAGGTCGCGGCAGTTGACAGCTACGGTGATGAGTTTGTTGAAGAAGTTCTTGCGTGCGCCGAAGTCAACGCTGTACGACGGCTTGCGGTAGCCTTGCGTGATCACCTGGCGTGCCTCGTAGCGTCCGGTAGCCTGTACGGATATGTCGTAGGGCAGTATGAGGCTTGCCGTCATGCGTGCGTTCCATGTGAAGCGGTCGTCGGCAGCGCCCGTCACTATCTGTCCGTCGATGGGGTAGGCAAATCCGTCGAGCTTGTAGTAGTAGGCGTTGGCGGAGGTGGTGAGGTCGAGTATGCGGAAGAACTTGTTCTTCAGCGTCAGCTCCAAGCCCGACGATTGGCTCTTTGCCACGTTCATCGAGGTGGAGTAGAAGAGTCCGTCCTCCGAGTTTTTGTAGCTGATGCGCTGTATGACATCGGTTGTGGGGCGGTAGTAGGCACTCACGAGCAGCGAGTGGTCGCGCCAGGTCTTCAGATAGTTGAGCGAGAACGAGTGGCTGTACTCTGGTGTCAGCTCGGGGTTACCGAACGACACGGTGGTAGCGTCGCGTGTGTCGCGGAACGAGTTGAGCTGTCCGCCCCACGGACGGCGCAGACGGCGTGTGTAGTTGAGTTGCAGCTGCTGCGACTCGGTCAGCTGATACGACAGGAAGAGCGAGGGGAAGAGCTGGAAGAAGTCTTTCTTGAACGGCTTTTCACGCAGCGACGGGTCGTGCTCCTGCTCCCATGTGTAGCTCTCGGTGTTCACCTTCCAGTATTCGCCGCGCAGACCTGCCATCACGCCAAAGTTGCCCAGCTTGTAGTTGAACGAGGCGTAGAGGGCGTGCAGATCCATGTCGTAGATGAAGCGGTTGTAGAAGAGCTTGTCCTCGGTGGCAGCCGTGCCCTCCCACGAGGTGTTGTCGATGTACGACTCCTGCGGTGTGTTCTCGTGCGAGAAGTTGGCTTGGTAGCCTGCCTCCACCTTCATGTCCTTCGTTATCTGGTTCTCGTAGTCGAGCTTCACCTCCCAGCGGCGGTTGTTGATGTGCTGCGGACGGTACTGGTAGTCGTAAGCATGAATGTCGTTGCCCTCCCACACCGTAGAGTCGCGGTAGAAGTTGTCGCCGTCCGACTTCCAGCGACTGTAATCGACGGTGAAGTCGAGGAAGTGGCGGTCGGTGAACGAGTGGCGGTAGTTGAACTCCGAGTAGAACATATTCATGTCGTTGCTCGAGCGTGTGAGGCGGTCCATGCGGTAGTCGGTGAGTCCGTCAGCCACGGCGGTGTACTCGTACGGTGTGAAGCTCTTCGACTTGCCTTTGCCCTTCATCAGCATTCCGCTCAGGCTGAGGTCGTCCTTCTTCGAAGCGTGGAACGTCAGTCCGGCGCGTGTGAAGAGGTTGTTGCCCCAGCGGTCGTTGTCCGCCTTGTAGCGTTGGTCGTAAGTGTTTGAGGTCTGTGTGCTCTCGGTGTAGCCCGTGTTCTTGCGGTGACGGTAGCCTATGTTGGCGTATGCATCCAACAGCTTGCTGTTATAGTTGATGTTGAAGCTGCTGTTTGCGCCGCCCTTGGTGTTTGCGCCAGCCTGCAGCGAGCCGTAGTAGCCCGCCTTGCGGTCTTTCTTCAGCACGATGTTGATGATGCCGGCAGAGCCTTCGGCTGAGAACTTCGCCGACGGGTTGTCGATCACCTCGATGCGCTCTATCGACTCGGCAGGCAGCTGCTGCAGGATTTGTGCGCGGTTGTCGGTGGTGAGTCCCGATGCCTTACCGTTTATCCACACCTCCACCGACGAGTTGCCACGCAGCGATACGTTGCCGTCGTTGTCCACCTCTACGGACGGTATGTTGTCGAGCACTTCGGATGCCGACTGTCCGGCGTTGCCTATGAGCTGCGCCACGTCGAACGTCTTGCGGTCTACCTCGAGCTTCATCGCCGAGCGTTGTCCGGTGACGGTGACACCCTTCAGCATCTTTGCGTCCTCCGACATATATATAATATTGTAGTGCTGGTTGGGGTTCGAGGCGTTTATCTCGAACTTGCGTGTCTCGCTTTTGTAGCCCACGAAGGTCAGCTCCAACGTGTACTGGGCGTTGGCGAGTCCTTGTATCTTGAAGTTGCCGTTGGCGTCGCTCATACCGCCGCCTACAAACTTGCCGTTGGCAGTCTGCGTAACCTTCACGTTCACAAAACTAAGTGGTTCTGAGTTGCGTTTATCCAGAATCTTTCCTTTTACCAAACCTTGCGCCCATCCCGTCGCTGTGCAGAGGATGAGCATTATGAATAGTGCTATTTGTTTCATATTATCTAAGACGCATTTAGCGTGTGTGGGTTTAATCGTGTGCAAAAATAATCTGCGTCGACCGACGCAGACGTCCGCACCGACCGACGCAGATGTCCGCATCGACCGACGCAGATGTCCGCATCGACCGACGCAGATGCTCGTATCGACCGACGCGGATGGTGTAATGTCAACTTTCTCAGGTTGAGTTTAAGCCGAACTAAGCCGAATTAAGCCTTTCTAAGCCGAGCTAAGCCTCTTTAAGCCTTTCTAAGCCTTTGCTAACTCAAAACTGAATAATTCACAATCGGCGAAGCCGACAACTCAAAATTCAAAACTCAAAATTCAAAATTCTTGAGCCTTTCTAAGCCTTTGCTGACTAATCTTCCAGCAGTTCGTCGGCTCCGTCTATGCAGCGGCGTATCACCTCGTAGCCGAAGCCGCGTCCCAAGGCGTACTTTGTCAGCTTCTGGCGCAGCTCGTAGTCGTTCTCTGCCTTCACCGAGCGTCGCTTTGTGGCTAATAGTTTCTTCAGTTCCGCCACATACGCCTCGTCGTCCACCTCGTCGAGCACACGTCGGCTGATATTGCTGTCCACGCCCTTGAGGTATAGTGCCTGCTCTATCTTGCGTCGTCCCCAGTGGTCGAAGCGTATCTTCTCGCGTACGAAGAGTCGGGCGAACCGCTCGTCGTCAACAAACTGCTCGTCGATGAGTCGGTCGAGCACACGCTCGCGTGCGTCGTCGGGCAGTTGCCAGCGGCGCATCTTCTCGAGCATCTCGCCTGAGGAGTGCTCCGCACGGGCGCAGAGCGCGGAGAGCTTTAGCAGGGCTTCCTGCTCGGTTATGGGTTGTTTCTTTTGTAGCATGGTTGTTGTTGTAATTAAGCCTTTCTAAGCCTTCTTAAGGTGGCGTTTAAGCCGAACTAAGCCTTCTTAAGCCTTTCTAAGCCTTGGGGTGGTAAGCCTTTTTAGGCCTTTCTAAGCCGAGGAAGAACAGCTAACTAAGCCCTCCCCGACGGGGAGGGTTGGGAGGGGCTGCTGATTGGGAGGGGCTGCTTCCCCTCACAAACCTGGGCAGCCCGAAGCAGTCGTCGCTGATCGTTACCTCCTCGAAACCCATGTCGCTGAGCATCTTCCCCGTCGCTTCGGCATAGCGGGTGTTGCACTCGAAGAGCAGGGTGCCACCTGGGTTCAGCGTGAGTAGAGCGTAGCGAGCGATGGCGCGGTAGAAGCGCAGAGGGTCGTCGTCGGGCACGAAGAGGGCTGTGTGAGGCTCGTGCAGCAGCACGTTGTCGTCCATCGCGGAGCGTTCCGAGTCGCAGATATATGGCGGATTGCTCACTATCAGGTCCCAAGTGGCGGCGAGGATGTTAGCTTCGCTATAATTTATAGAATCCTTAGTCTGCCCGGTTGGTGCACTTGAGACAAGTGCACCTTCGTTAGAATTTATAGAATCCATAGTCTGCCCGGTTGGTGCACTTGAGACAAGTGCACCCCCTTGGAGACACTCCTCCTCAGAGCAGCCTTCCTCCTCTGCCTTCAACGCATCCCTCTTCCTGAACACCACCTCCGCCTTCAGCGCGTCGGCGTTGTCCTGAGCTGTGCGCAGTGCCTCTTCGGAGATGTCCCATGCTTCCACGTATGCGTCGCCAAGGCGCAGCTTGAGACTGATGGCTATGCAGCCGCTGCCCGTTCCGATGTCGAGGATACGTTTGGGGGAGTGGGGAGCCTTATGCTGCGTCTCGTCGGATGCAATGCAGCCGTCCATCAGCTTCGCACCCTCGTCCACGAGCCATTCCGTCTCGGGTCGGGGGATGAGCACAGAGCCGTTGACGCAGAAGCGGTTGCCGCAGAAGTCGGCATATCCGAGCACGTGCTGCAGCGGTTCGCCCTGCTCGATGCGTCTGACGGCTGTGTCGAGGCGCAGCGTGTCGTCGGCAGACAACTGCTCGGTGGCACCGCAGACGATGTCAGCGTACGACAGACCGAACAACTCTTCGATAAGGATGCGTGCTATGGCACGTGCCTCGCCGTCGTCGTAAGAGGTGGCTATACGATGCCATATTTCTGAATAAGTCATATTTCTGAGTGGTTTTAATTTATAACCTGGTGGCGTAATTTATAATACGAGGTGGTATGTGCTTAATAAAGAATTATAAATTATCAATTTCAAATTATAAATTGAGAATGTGTGCCGCGAGCGGGACTCGAACCCGCACAGCCATTACTGGCCAAGGGATTTTAAGTCCCTCGTGTCTACCAATTCCA
>ENA-UEOM01000133-UEOM01000133.1-human-gut-metagenome-genome-assembly--contig:-NODE-133-length-33298-cov-6.409921_pt1 | contig 33298 bp, 18 predicted proteins | sample MGYA00242993_ERZ507994 | MGnify/ENA primary metagenome ERZ507994 (study PRJEB26167, sample SAMN06115536) | human gut metagenome | host: Homo sapiens | place: China:Neimenggu | collected 2014-11-07... | reverse complement strand
AAGGCATTCGCAACGAAAGCCCCACTCTACCCTGACACTGACAAAGGGCAATGGAGCTGCCGGCGCCCGACGGCGGATTAGCCCACAGCTAACATTGTCTTATCCACCATTGCCTCTGCGAAATAAAATAACAGGAGGAAACAGGGCACTTAAAACAACAAAACGCACGTTGGCACATCTTCCAAAGGGCTAACACAGCAATATACAAACATGCATTTGGCCAACGCATCGCCTTGAACCGTCTTTAACACTGCAATGTTAAAAAGGGCGGCATGAGCCTTGCCACCTAACAACGTGGCTGTCAGCAAGTTGCAAAAGAGCCTTTTTTAGCATCCAAAACGGCACGTATTGCACTATGAAATGTGCCGTATTGCAATGCGAAACGCCTCGTTTTGCACTGCAATACGGCACAGCCCCATGCCCAAGGCCGCACAGGCCGTTTTCAGTTGCATATATGCAAGCACGGCATGACGGCATGCAACCTACGGCCAGAGGGCCGCTGCGGCTCAGAGACTCACGGTCAGCGCCCTGCCGTCATAGCGCACAGTGCGCCCCTTGGCGGGCACGTCGCCGGCCGGGGTCGACCCGCCTACGAGCACGATGTTGAACTTGCGCGACTTGAGCATGCCCTTGAACTTGCCCTTGCGCTCACCTATCGTCAACGTGCGGGCGGCCTCATCCCACTCAAACTCGATGGTGGTGTAGGCGCCATCCTCATAGTTGTAATTGTCGTTTTCATCCTCATAGAGGGTAAACCGGCCATCGGCACCGGGATAGACGCGCACCTCCAAGTTGTCCCAACGCTTCTCCGTGGCATACTGCACGTCGGGGCCGAAGGGCACAATCGAGCCGGCGCGCACATAAACGGGCATTATGTCGATGGGCACCTCGCGCATCACAGTCTGCCCGCCGCTGTGTTTACTGCCCGTCCAGAAGTCGAGCCAGTCGGCCCCCGCGGGCAGATACACATCCACCGATGCCACGTCAGCCATGTCTTTCTGGTGGCCGTTGCGCCTTGCATCCTGCCATGTGTACAGCGAATCGGTGACGGGCCGCACAAGGAAACTGCGCCCGAACATATACTCCGAGCCCAATTCCAGCACCCGGCTGTCGCCGGCAAAGTCCATCACAAGGGGCCGGATGATGCTCCCGCTGCCGCTCGTCACCTCCCACGCCGTGCTGTAAAGGTAAGGCAGCAAGCGGTAACGCAGCCTCGTATATTTCTCGATGGCATCATAAGCCCAATACCCTTTCTTGCCAAACTGGTATATCTCGACCGCCACCGGGCTTGAGTTATGGGAGCGCATGATGGGCTGGAAGACACCCCACTCATACCAACGGACATGCAGTTCGTGGTAAGCCACGTTGTTGATGTCGTTGTTATATCTACTTGCAAAGAACCCGCCGAGGTCTGTCCCCCAGTAAGGTATGCCGCAAAGGCTATAGTTCAGCCCGGCCGCAATCTGCCTCCGCATGTTGTCCCAGGTGGAAGTGACGTCGCCGCTCCATGAATGCGAGGCGTAATGCTGCTGCCCCAGGAACGACGAACGCGTGAGCAGAAAGACCCGCTTGTCGCTCGTGGCCTGCCGCTGGTGCTCGTATACGCCACGGTTCGTCACGAGCGGGAATGCATTATGCACACTGCGGAAGCTGCCCTGGTATGTCTTGACGTCGAAATCGCTGTCTTTGATGTCGAAATGGTCGGGCTCTGTCGAGTCAAGCCACCACGCATCCATGCCCAAGTCGAACATGTTGCGCTTCATCTCAGCCCAGTACAGGTCGCGGGCTACGGGGTTGAACGGGTCGTAAGGCTTGACCCCGGCGTGCCGTGGCCACGTCTCGAAGTCGTAAAGGGCCCCAATGCTGTCCATCCTGTGGTACATGTCGGTCCACGGGCCGAACGAAGCCCACACCGAAATCATTATGTGCGCGTTCCGCTTGTGCACATAGTCAATCATCTCCTTGGCTGTCTTGATGCGCGGCTCCGCCCCCGTGGCGTCTGCCTTCTCGCCTTTGGGCAGGAAACGCATATAGTCCGGGTCGCCCATCTTGTTGATGTAACGCGGGTTTTCAAAGCGCATAGAGTTCCAGTTTGAGTCGCATCCCCAGTACTGCCAGTCCTGGATGATGCCGTCGAGCGGCACTTTCAGTTCACGGTACTTGTCTACCACCTCGCACAACTCGTCGGGACTCTTGTACCGTTCGCGGCTCTGCCAGAAGCCGAGCGTCCATAGCGGGTACATCGGAGCCTGCCCCGTGAGAGCCCTGACGCCGGCTATGACACCGTCGGCCGTGCCTCCGTATATGAAATAATAGTCGGCGCAATCGCCCACTTCGGAATCAAACGACATCTCCTGTGGGTTGTCCGTGAACGTGGTAGGCGAGTAATTGTCCCAGTAAAGACCGTATCCCTTGGCCGAATGCACAAACGGTATGCAGATGCTCATGTTCTGGTTGCGCAGCAACAAGCGCTGGTTGCGTTGAGAAACGAGCCCCGTCTGCTGCTGGCCCAGGCCGTAGATCACTTCTGCCGAGTCGAGCAAGAACGCCTGCCTCACCTCGAACGACGGCCGTCCGGCGTCGTCTCTCGGCGTAAACTGCGTGCCGTAGTCCTTGTCGCGCAGCATTATGTTGCCCTGTTTGTCGGCAAACACGATGCCGCCCGTCTCTGTGTCAACGCTGACGGCAACCCTCTCGCTGGCCACCGTGGCCACGCCACCACCGCCACCGAAACTCAGCTCCACTCTACCGGGTTTCATTATTACCGGTATGCTCACCTTTTTGCAAGGCCTGGACACGGGTTCCTTATATACCCTGACAATGTCGGGAGAGTAAAACTCGACCCGCACGTTGAGCCCCTGGGCCTGAAACGCCAGTCCGCCCTCCGTGCGGCTGGCCTGCCCGGCCGTGGCCGATGCGGCGCAGCAGATGGCCGCCGCCGCAACAAAGAAGATTTTTCTGAATGTCATAACAATGTATATGTCTGTATGTGCAACAATGTTTTTGGTGCTGCAAAGATAGCCAAAAATCATCCACACGGCGGCAAACAAATGTTGACACGAAGCGCGCAAATGTTGAAAACCTGCCAAAAGGCGTCAGCCACGCCGCCTGCCGGCAGCCTGGTAGTCTGACGGGCGGCACCCGAACTCGGCCTGGAAACACTTGCTGAAATATCCCGTGGAACCGAAGCCCGTGGCCTCGGCCACCTCGGCAACGCTCATGCCACCGCCGGCCAGCATCTCTGCGGCGCGCCTGAGGCGTATGCTCCGTATGAAGGCCACGGGCGACTTGTCGAGCAAGGCCGTCAGCTTGCGGTATAGCCCCGTGCGCTCCATGCACAAGTCGCTTGCCAGTTGCTCGACCGAATAGCCCTGGGTAGAGATGTTACGCTCTACAACGGCGGTCACACGGCTGACAAACTCGGCCTCGGCCGGCGTCAGGCGCTGCCGGCAGTCAGACTGTCCGCTGCCCTCGCCCAGCACCACCCGCCCGTCGCCCTCGTAGGCGCTGAGGCGCTCGGCCAGCGTCTTGACACGCTGCATAAGCTCGTCTTCACGGGCCCGGCGGGCAGTCTTGCGCCTTACCACGCGCCCGTAAGCCACAAAGGCGGCGGCCAACAGCGCAACGGCCAGTACTGCATAGGCGGATAGAGCCACAGGCGTGGCCCACCATGGCGGCAGCACCCGGAACACCAAACGACGCACCTCGGCCCCCTGCCATTGCCCGATGCCGGTGGAAGCCATCACCTCAAGCACATAGTTTCCGGGCGGAAGGCCCACAAATGGCAGGTAGAGAGCACCACGGTCGTCTACAAGTCCGAGGGCAGAGTCGGCCGTCAGCGTGTGCCACCGGCCGCCGTCGCCCGAAAAGCGGTATCGGTAACATGTGCTGCGCGGGCGCACATAATTCATTGTCGAGAAACGGAAGGCAACCGAGTTCTGGCCATACGACAGGGTTATATCGTCGACATAAGGCGGGGTGACGTCGAGCACCACCCTGCCACCATAGCTCCGCCCCGGCACCACCTCGCGGCCGTTGAGGTAGACCGAGGCCAGAATCGGGGTAAGGCGTATGTCGACGGGCGACGTGTCGAACAATCCGCTGTAGGGCGAAGTGTACAGAAGGCCGCTGGCATACGTGCCGAGCCACACCCCACCCTCGCGGTCAAGGCACACTGTGTTGATGCCCGTGGCAAGCATCGACCCGTCGGGCAGCCTGAGCTCACGGTGCTGCCTGCACTCGCCCGTCGACGGGTCGATGCGCAAGAAGCCGTTGGGGCAGGTGGCATAGATTATCCCCTGCGGAGTGACTGTGAGCGTATGAAGCAGTGTAGGCACCTTCATCACCGTGCGCCACGCCCTGGAACCCAGCATGTAAGCCAGCAACACCGAACCCCGGCCGCCCGTGCGCACCTGGTAAAACACCGAGTCGCGCCATGCGGCCAAGAGCGACGTGCGACGGTAACCGCGCCACTCGTCGCTCGCGAATGGCGTGCACTCATGAACCATCCTGCCGTCTTCGCTGTATTCAACAACCCGTCCGGTGTCAAAAAACGCATATACCACCCCTCCCACGGCATCCATGTCCTGCAGCCGGCCGGCACCTGCCGGGAGCCCCAGGGCAAGCCTTCCGCCGTCTAAGCACAGGCTGTCGGCCCTCACCACCCACCGCCTGCGCCGGGAGTCTACAAAGAAGTCGGCGACATCATCGCCAAGCCTTCGGGCCAAATCGCGGCATTGGCGCATGCGCCTCAAGTCAACGCACGTCATGCGCCTGTGCTCCTTTATCCACAACATGTCGCCTGAGTCGACGTAAAGGTGGGTGTGTCCGCCATAGGCCGGCAGGCCAACCCATCCCGAGTCGGCCACCGGCGCACGGGTGAACCGCTGTCCGTCGTAGACATCTATGCCACTGCCGGAATACACCACGATGCGCCCGTCGTCCAGCTGAGCCATCTGCAACACCCTGTTGCTGCTCAACCCGTTTGCCGTGTTGAGCGTGTAATATGTGGCATCGGTGGCATCCCGCGCACCATGCGCAGCCTGAAATGGCGCCAAGGCAAGCACCACGGCCGACAATATACCAAACAAGTTGTTGCGCACAAGCGCTGCCCTGAATCTATACATAAATTAATATACAAATCAACCTGCCCGGAGTGGTGTTTTTGCACTCATTCCGCCACGACGGAACGGCATGCCGACAACATCCCAAACAGAACAATCCTGTAGCACACGAAAACGGCTGCCGAGGGCCGGTTTCTGCTACAATAAATGTTTACATCAGCCGTTCTGCACCACCAATCGGGCCTCATCGCGTTCCAACATGGGCCGTTTGACAGGCCCGAACGGGCCATTTGAGAATGCAAGACAGGCCGTTTGGCGAGACAAAATGGCCGCGACAGAAACCCATTGCTGCCCAATCCGTTAGCAGCGGCCGCCTTGACATGAATCAAATTTTACAAAAGTCGGCAACCGCCACTGCCCCATCAAAACATGCGACAGGCCCGACGGACGGCCCGGCCAACGGGCGTCGCAACGCAGAACGACGCAGACAGCCGCCCGACAACCGCATTCTTTATCTGCAAAAATAAAATAAATTATCTACTGTTGCAATTAATTGAGAGTATTTTTATTAATTTTGCACCGTAATAAATCAACACTACAGAAATGAAGAAGCTCATATCACTGATGATCATGCTGGGAGTCGCCATAGCCATCAAGGCCCAGATGGTAGACCCAGTTCACTTCACCTCGCAGTTGAAAATGCTCGGTGGCGACGAAGCCGAGATAGTCTTCTCGGCAAAGATAGACAAGGGTTGGCATCTCTATTCAACCGAGCTGGGCAGCGACGGCCCCATCTCGGCATCGTTCAACGCCAACAAGATGGACGGAGCCGAGACCGTAGGAAAGCTGCAACCGCGCGGGAAGGAAGTGAAACAGTTTGACAACATGTTCGGCATGGAGCTGCGCTTCTTTGAAGGCAGCGCCACGTTTGTGCAAAAGATACGCTTCACCAAACCAACATACGACATCGACTGCTACCTGGAATACGGCGCGTGCAACGACGAGATGTGCCTGCCCCCGTCGCAGGTGGCACTTGTAAAGAAGGGCAAGTCGCCCGCAGTGGCAGCCGCCGCGCAAGCCAAGGAGCCGGAGGAAAAGGCAGGCCAGGAGACTGCCACGGACACAGCTGAGGCCGCTCCGGCCGACACCGCCAAGGCCGACACCGCTGCCGCAGCCCCCGCAATGTCGCAAACGGAAGGCAAGGAGCTGTGGGCGCCGGTGATCGACGAGCTCAACGCCTTTGACGAAGGCGCCCAGAACAACTCCCTGATATACATCTTCCTGGCCGGAATAGTGGGCGGCTTCCTCGCACTGCTCACCCCGTGCGTGTGGCCAATCATCCCCATGACGGTAAGTTTCTTCCTCAAACGCAACAAAGACCGCTCTAAAGCCATACGCGAAGCCGTCACCTACGGCATCTCGATAGTGGTCATCTACGTGCTGCTGGGCCTTGTGGTGACGCTGCTCTTCGGCGCAAGCGCGCTCAACGCCCTGTCTACCAACGCCGTGTTCAACATATTCTTCTGCCTGCTCCTCATCGTGTTTGCCGCCTCGTTCTTCGGAGCGTTCGAGATAACGCTGCCGTCGTCGTGGAGCAACAAGATTGACCAGAAGTCGGAAAACACGAGCGGCATGCTCAGCATCTTCCTCATGGCGTTCACGCTCACGCTCGTATCATTCTCTTGCACAGGCCCCATCATCGGCTTCCTGCTCGTGGCCGTGTCTACCCAAGGCAGCATTGTAGGCCCCACCCTTGGCATGCTCGGCTTCGCAATCGCCCTTGCAATACCCTTCACACTGTTCGCAATGTTCCCCAGCCTGCTCAAGTCGGCACCGAAGTCTGGCGGATGGATGAACGTGGTCAAGGTGGTTCTGGGCTTCATCGAACTGGCTTTCGCCCTGAAGTTCCTCTCGGTTGCCGACCTTGCCTACGGCTGGCACATACTCGACCGCGAAGTGTTCGTGGCCCTGTGGATAGTCATCTTCGGCCTGATGGGCATCTACCTGCTGGGCTGGCTGAAGTTTCCGCACGACGACCCGGAGCACCGCACCAACGTGCCGCAGTTCTTCCTGGCCATGATTTCGCTTGCTTTCGCCATCTACATGGTGCCCGGACTGTGGGGCGCGCCGCTGAAAGCCATCAGTGCCTTCGCCCCTCCGATGAACACGCAAGACTTCAACCTGCACGAAGAATCGGTTGAAGCCAAATACACCGACTACGATGAAGGCATGGCAGCAGCACGCTCGCAGGGCAAGCCGGTAATGGTAGACTTCACCGGTTTCGGCTGTGTCAACTGCCGAAAGATGGAGGCTGCCGTATGGACAGACCCCAAAGTGGCCGACATGCTCAACAACGACTACGTGCTGATATCGCTATACGTCGACGACAAGACACCACTGCCGGAGCCCATCCAGGTCGAGGAGAACGGACAGAAGCGCACGCTTCGCACCGTGGGCGACAAGTGGAGCTACCTGCAACGCACCAAAGTGGGCGCCAACACGCAGCCCTTCTATGTGCTGCTCGACAACAACGGCAAGCCGCTGGCAGGCAGCCGGTCGTACGACGAGAACCTGCAGGAGTACATAGACTTCCTGAAGAAAGGCCTTGAAAACTACTCAAAACGATGAAACGCCATGCTTGACAAGGACACGAGAAACCGGATTATCAGGCTGATACACAAAGAAGTGGTACCGGCCATAGGCTGCACCGAACCGATGGCGGTGGCATTGTGCACAGCCAAGGCAGCCGAGACACTGGGGCGCACGCCCGAAACAATCAACGTGCTGCTTAGTGCCAACATCCTGAAAAATGCCATGGGGGTAGGCATACCGGGCACGGGCATGATAGGACTGCCCATAGCCATAGCCCTCGGGGCGCTGATAGGCAAGTCCGACTACAAGCTTGAAGTGCTCAAAGACCTCACGCCCGAAGCCCTCGAGGCAGGCAAGCAATACATTGCCGGCAAGCATATCGACATCAAACTCAAGGAAGGCATCACCGAGAAACTGTACATCGAGGTATGCTGCAAGGCCGCCGGGAGCGAGTCGACGGCCATCATCGCGGGCGGCCACACGTCGTTTGTCTACCTCGGCAAAGACGGCAAGGCACTGCTCGACAACCGCACCGACACCACCGCGGGCGAGGAAGAGGAAGACATAAGGCTCAACATGCGCCTCGTATACGACTTTGCCACCACCGCCCCGGTGGAAGAGATAAGCTTCATAACCGAAACCAAGGACTACAACATGAAGGCTGCCAGCGAGGCCATAAAGGGCAATTACGGCCACAACCTGGGCAAGACCATCGACCGCCCGCTGAGCCAGGGTATCTTCGGCCGGAGCATATTCTCGAAGATAATAGCCCGTACGGCCTCGGCATGCGACGCTCGCATGGGCGGCGCCATGATACCGGTGATGAGCAACAGCGGCAGCGGCAACCAGGGGATATGCGCCACCAACCCGGTAGCGGTGTACGCGACAGAGAACGAAAACACCGAGGAGGAACTCATCCGGGCGCTGACCATGAGCCACCTCACGGCCATATACATCAAGCAAAGCTTAGGAAAGCTGTCGGCACTGTGCGGTTGCGTGGTTGCCTCGATAGGCAGCAGCTGCGGCATAACCTACCTCATGGGCGGCAACTATGAGCACGTATGCCACTCGGTGAAGAACATGATAGCCAACATCACGGGCATGATTTGCGACGGGGCAAAGCCAAGCTGCTCGCTGAAGATATCGTCGGGCGTGTCTACCGCCGTGCTTTCCGCCCTGCTATCAATGGAGGGCAAGTGCGTCAGCAGCGCCGAAGGGATAATCGACGACGACGTCGACAGGAGCATACGCAACCTGACTTCCATCGGTGCCGACGCCATGGCGACCACCGACAACATGGTGCTCGACATCATGACGCACAAATGCTAACAAGCGGAACGATTCGCAAAATTATCATAAAAAACGAGAACGGCACTGCCATTCTCGTTTTTTTTATTTATTTTTGCTACGCATTCATAAGATGCATCTAATAAAGATCTACCTAAAACAGAATAGAAATGAAAGATTTGAAAATGTACATCAACGGCAAGTTCGTTGAGAGTCGGTCCGGCAAATGGATCGAAGTGTTGAACCCCTCGACCGAAGAGGTGATAAGCCGCCAGCCGGAAGGCACAGTGGAAGACGTGAACGAAGCCCTCGACGCCGCACGTGCTGCACAGAAAGCATGGGCAGCCACACCTGCAATCGAGCGGGCCGCGTATCTGCGCAAGCTGGCTGACGGCATACGCAAACGCAAAGACCAGTTCGTCGACATCATCATGCGCGAGCAAGGGAAAACGCTCAGCTGGGCAACGACCGAGGTTAATGTGACAGCCGACTACTTCGACTACATGGCCTCATTTGCGCGCCACATCGAGGGCGAAGTGATACCGAGCGACCGCCGGGGCGAAACCATCATACTGACAAAGCGTCCCATAGGCGTAGTGGCAGGCATCCTGCCGTGGAACTTCCCGTTCTTCCTCATCGCCCGCAAAGCCGGCGCCGCCCTCATAGCGGGGTGCACCATAGTAATCAAGCCGTCGCAGATAACACCCGAGAACTGCACCGAATTCGCCCACGTGGTTGAAGAGTCGGGCCTGCCCGCAGGCGTCATCAACATCGTGACCGGCCGCGGCAGCGTGATAGGCAACGAAATGGCAGGAAGCCCCAAGGTTGACATCGTGAGCGTGACTGGCAGCGTGAGCGCAGGCGAGAGCATCATGAAAGCCGCCGCCAACAACATAACCAAAGTGTCGCTCGAGCTTGGCGGAAAGGCACCGGCCATAGTATTCCCCGACGCCGACCTCGAAGCCTCGGCACAATGGATACTCGACAGCCGCATTGGCAACAACGGACAGATATGCAACAATGCCGAGCGAGTATACGTGCACAAGGACATCAAGAAGGAGTTTACCGACATACTGCTGCGCAAGTTTGAGGCCGTGAAGGTGGGCGACCCCAGCAAAGACCACACCGTAGACATGGGCCCGCTGGTAGAGAAGCGCGCCCTGGAGAGCGTTGAGGCCAAGGTTGAAAATGCAATAAAGCAAGGGGCTAAGGTGCTTTGCGGCGGCCATCGCGTGGGCGACAAGGGATATTTCTATGCCGCCACGCTGCTTGACAACTGCACCCAGGACATGAACATCATACACGAAGAGACGTTCGGCCCGGTGCTGCCCATCGTTGAGTTTGAAGATACCGACCAGGTGATAGCATGGGCCAACGACGTTGAGTACGGACTGGCATCGTCGGTGTTCACCAAAGACATCGACACGGCTGCCAAGGTGACGCGCGGGCTTGAGTTCGGCGAGACCTACATCAACCGCGAGCACTTCGAGGCCATGCAGGGATTCCACGCCGGCGTGAAGAAGAGCGGCATCGGAGGGGCCGACGGAAAGCACGGCGTAGAGGAATATCTCGTTACCCACGTGACCTATCTCGACACTCACTACGAGTAAGCCGAAGGCACAACCGACACGGCAAAGGCCGCAACACTCGCTTTGAGGTGAGTGTTGCGGCCTTTTTGGTTGCAGTCGACAGACGTGGCGGCGGCGCCTTGAAAGCCGGTGGCTGGCAGCCCGTCAGTGCAAACGGCGGGCCCCGCCGTCAGAAGTTGACGCCGAAGTTAAGGTAGAAGCACCCTGTGTGCGACGTGTCGAAGTCGCTGTGGCAAATGTTGGCCAGGCCGAAGTCGTAGGCCATCTCGGCATAAATCATCTGGTATTCGGCACCGCAACCTATGCGCAGACCGCCATCGAAGCGCTTGAAAAAGCCGCTCGAGAACGACGAGTAGACAGCCCTGTCGTCGGGGGTGAGCCCGTAGTCCTTCACCTTTCCGCCCACACCGCAAGCTATGTAGCCTCCGGCAAAAGGCTGTATGCAGAAGTTGCCGTCAACATCATACTTGTATTTGGCCAAGATGGGCAGCTCGAGATAGTTCAGGTCGTAGGTAAACTTGGCCCCGTCGACCTTTCCGTTGCCTCCCTTCTCGGTATAAAACAAGCCTGTCTCAAGGTATACCGGAGCCGCGGGCGACAACTGGAAGCCTATGATGGCACCGAGGTTGAGCCCTGAGCGCACACTGCCGCCGTCGAGCACATCGTCGTCTGAGTTTACGGTGGCAAGCGCGAGGCCAAGCCTCAGGCCGTAATATATGTTGTGCTCTTCGGTGTATGCCGAGTTGAACGGATAGCCATACTGGGCTACCGAGGGCAATGCCATGATGAAGGCAATGGCCGACAGGAGTATCTTTTTCATATTTTTGGTTGGTCGTTAAATGATTATAGGGTGCAAAGGTAGACGTTATTTCGCTAACAACAAAATGATTTGTATTAAAAAGTCTTGCAGGCTGCCCAACTGAAAGGCGCTGGATTACAGCGCACAATGCCGCATGCAGCGGCCGGCCACAGCTGGCGCTGACCTCGCGCCGAGCTATCTGCGCAAGTGACTGTGGCCCAACCACTTCGGAAAACGGGCCGTTTTGCAGGCTGAAACGGGCCGTTCGGCATTGCAATATCGGCCGTATTGCAACGCCGAACGGCCCATATCGCAGTGGCAGGCCGCCGGAATGACGTTGGCTGAAGACTGCCGACGCCGCCACGAGCGGCTCGCGGCCCTACGCCGCCACGCCAGCAACAGCCGGCCGGGAGGCACAAAAAAGGCTGCGCCATGCGGTATGGCGCAGCCTCGAAAGCCGTTTGGGCAGCCGCAGGGGCAGCCACGGCAAGCGGTCACTTGAGCTTGGGCTTAAGCTCGTCGGGCGAGTCGTTGGTGAACATATTCACCGCCGGGGCCTCATTTTCAAACAAGTTTGTTATCACCTCCGGCTCAAGCGTGATTGACGGACGGAAGTCGTCGCTCTCCATATAGCTGATGATGGCCTTGCGCATCTGGCGCGCCACCGGCCTCGAGTCGAGGTTGCTGTCGATGTCCATCGTGGTCATGAGCAGTCGGCCGCCAAGCACATTGGCCTCGACAAGCATACCGAGCTTGCGGCTTATGTGCCATGTGTCGATGGGCTGGATGGGCGGCTGGTAGGCAGCGGGGAAGTCGCGGAGGTTCATCACCTGCGCCTTGTTGAGCAATTCCCACCAGTTCAGGTTGCTCCAGTCGTCGGTCGGGAACTCGCCGAAGAGCGGATGCGACGTGTCGATGGCCGCCCCCGTGGTGTGTGGCGGGCGCATCTTAAACCAGCTCGTGTTCCAGAACACGGGCAGGTAGGTCTGCTTCACGTCGTTGCCAAAGCGCACCTTTCCGGCCGCCGTTATCAACACGCGCCCCCCTTTCCGCAATGCGGCCACGGCCCGGGCGTCGAGCGTGTCGGTCACAAGTATGCCCTTGGTCTCGGGCATGGCCTGCTCGGCCGGATAGACCCAAAACTCCCAGCTGTTCTCTATGCGCTGCCCAACATTGTTGGTAGGCGTTGTTGTTACGGTGAGCTTCAGCTTCGACGGTTCGGCAATGGCCGACAGCGGCATCGACACCGTGCCCAGAGCCCTGTTCTTGCCCACGGTTATGTCGCCGGCATACAGCTGCCCGCCGGCCACCTTGTTGCCGTTGGCATCGGTGACGGTATACTTCGTAGTGGCGTCGCGCAGCGTCTCGCGGTATGCGTTGTACATCTCGACGTCCACGCTAAGCGTCTCGTCGTTGGTATAAACAAACTTCGGGAACTTTGCCAGCGGCACTATGGGCGAGCAGAACTGCGTCCACCGCTCGGCAGTGCAGTAGCCCTTTTCGCGCCAGAACACATTGAGCACACCCACGAGCGCCGTGCCCTGGCCGCTGTAGTCGTTGAGGGCAAGCATCTGGAAGCCCGCGTAGTCGGGCGTGCGGAGGTTGCGCTCCACGTCATACTTGTAAGCCAGAGTCTGCAACTTGCCGCTGGCCATCAGGAATTTCCCGGCTTGCGAGGCCATGCCGTTGTCTCGCAGCAGGTCGGCAAATATCTCGAAGTTGCGCGCTTTGTACGCCCCGGTGTACTGCGAGGTCTCTTTCAGGTCGGGAAATGCACACCACTGGCCCAGCTCATGGCTCAGGTAAGGCTCGTTGACGTCGAACACTATAGGCTTGCGGCCCTTCTGCGTCACCTGCATTATGTTCTTCAGGAAGTCGTCGGTCGACTGTGGGGCACGCCTGTCCCAGTCGAGCCCGCGTGCACCGCCCTTGACGTGAAACTCGCTCTTGGGGTCCCAGGCCCATCCGCCGCCCACCGACGCTCCGCAATACACGCGCCGGCGGTCGCCCGTATGCTTCCAGTGGTCTACAAAGTCGCCCACCCAGGGCACCCAGTCGCCTGCCGGCTCATTGCCGGCGGCCAGCATGCAGAACGACGGATGGTTGCCGTAATGCTCCACCATGCGCTCCGTCTCCTGAAGCAAGTAGTGGTCTATGTTCATGCCGCGGCGCAGGCGCACACCATGGTTTGGCCACGACGGCCCCTCGGGCTGCAGGTAGAAGCCAACCTTGTCGGCCGCCTTGAACGCCGCCTCGGGCGGACAGAACGAGTGGAAGCGCATCATGTTGAGCCCGTACTCCTTGCATTTGCGGAACACCCTGAGCCACGAAGCCTCGTCGGTTGGCGGATATCCCGTCAGCGGGAAGCAGCAGTTCTCTACCGTTCCGCGCATCCAGATGGGGCGGCCGTTAAGGTAGAACTGCCTGCCGCGAACCTCAATCTTGCGCATTCCGAAGTCGGTCTGCACGGTGTCGGCGCCGAGCACCGACGTCAGCGTGTACAGATTGGGCTCAAACTCGTCCCACAGCTTTACATCGTCTCCCATGGGCAGCGTCACCCTGACGGCCCCGTCGGCCCCGGCCACAAGCCTCTTGTGCTCAAAGTCGCGCCCGGCCACGTTGAACTTAACGTCGTATTTGCCTTTGCCGCCCACTACCTTAAGCACCACGTCGATGGTCTTGGCGTCGATGTCGGGGTAAACCTGTACGTTGCCGATGTACACCTCGGGCCGCGCCTGCAGCTCCATGCGGCCCACAATGCCGTTCCAGTCGCCCTGCGTCTGGTCGGTCACACTGTGCGAGTCTTGCCCCACGCACACATTCTCTATGCCGTTGTACACCTTGATGGCAATGTTGTTGTCGCGCCCCGGGGCCACGTAGTCGGTCACGTCGAACACGTGCGGCACGCTGAGCGACGAGTCGCGGCCCACCTGCCTGCCGTTGATGAACACCGTGGTCTCTATGTGCGGGCGCTCAAGATAGAGCAGCAGGCGCTTCTTGCCCCACGCCTTTGGCACGCTGACCCTACGGCTGTACCACGCATTGCCCACGTAGTGCTTGTCCGGAGTGAGGAAAAAGGGGAACTTCATCTTGCCCGGCTGGCGGTATTTGGCCATGTACGGGTTGAAGAAAAACGACGAATCGTAGAGGCTGCTCACCCATTTCGTCTCGACGGTCACCTCGTTTCCCTTGCCGTTGGTGAGCATAGAGCCGGGCAATGTCACCCGGTCGTTGTAGTCGGGGGTATCGCCCTGCACGAAATTCCATTCTCCCGCCAGGTCGATTTTGTCCTGCGCATGGGCCGACATGGCCGCAAGCACAAGCAAGATTGATAATATTCTCTTATTCATATAAATAAAATGATGTTGCTTAAAACTTATTGTTGGCTGCCTGGCAGCCCTGTTCAATACTCTGCGAGGGTGAGTGTGGTCACGCCGTAAACCTGCTCGCCCGGCTCGCTGACGTTGGCCTCACGCGGGAAATACACCGGCATGTCTTTCTGCAACGGCAGTATGCGCAGCTCCAGCCGGCTGCATCCGGCCGGCAGCCGCCACAGTCCGAACAGGAAGGGGCGGCCGTTGTAGAAGTTGTCGGCCACGAGTTTGCCGTCGGCATAAAGCCGTGCCACGTCGCCCCGGTAGTCAATACGCAGCAGGCGGTCGGCTCGCAGGCTGTCGGCCGGCAGGCCTATGGTGTATACAGCTGCCGCATTGAAGTCGTCGTCGGTTGGCTCTTCGGCCACTTTCTGCACGCCGATGGTTATCTTGCGCGGCTCGCCTGCCTCGCGCACCTTGGCAAGCTCGACGCCCACCTTCATGCCTGGGCGGGCCTCATCAGGCAAGAAAAGCCTTCCGGCCGTCTCAGAGTCGACGAGGTAAATGTTGCGGTAAACGGGCTTGCCAATGCCCTTTGGCTTGACGTTCCTGAGCGTCTTGCCGTCGACGCATATCTCTGTGGGCACGCCTTTTATCTGCTCCAGGTATATCTTTCCGTCGCGCTTGGCTATGATTTGCGCCGTTGCATACCTGATGCCGTCGATGTTTACCGGGAAGATGCAGGCCGTGCCGGCCGGTATGGTCATAGGCTTGCGGGGGAAGGTGACGCCGCATACGCTGAACTGCACGCCCCGCTTGTCGGTCAGGTTCTGCAGTCTCTCGTAGTTGTTGACAAAGACGAAGCCGCTGTCGCCCTGCGAACGGTAAGCCCACCTGAGGTGGCTGTCGTCGCCTTTCTTTATGTCTTGCGGGCACGGAAACGAGGCATCCATCGGTGCCAGCGTCTCGGCATAGTCGTGCATAAACATGTGCAGCTTGCGCAGAGTGTAGAAATGAGGGTTGCGCTGGCCAAATTCGCCGAGCGGAGCCTGGAAGTCATACGTCTTCACAGGCAGGTCGTTGTGGTTTGTCGCGGGCGTGCGCTGGTTTTCGTTTAGGTATGTCAGCTTGCCGTCGGGGTTGGTGCCGCCGTGGTACATATAGTATCCAAGCAGGTTGCTGCCGCTGCCCAGCTTGACAATGGCCAGCGAATAGGCGTCTTCGGGATATACGTAGACGCGGCGATGGTATGAAGTCATCATGCCGCCCCCAAGCTCGCAAGTGAAGTACGGATACTGCTCGTCGCCCTTGCTGAGCCTCTCTTTCTGCTCGCCGAGCTGCTCGCTGGCTATCGCCGTCGAGCTGCGGAAGGCCTTGAAGTTGAACGCCTTGTAATAGTTTCCGGCCGTTTCCTTGGTAGAGCGGTCCCAGAAGCCGTCGGCATAGTCGCCATACAGCGGCAGCATCTCGCCGTAAGGCACGGGCCGCGTAAGCTCGGGCCACCCCGTGCGGGTGTAGAACGGCAGGTCGAAGCCTATCGACAGGGCCAGCTTCTTGAGTGCCATGAGATAGTTGCCGTTGCGCTGCTCGTTGTCAAACTGCACGGCCACTACCGGCCCTCCGTCCTTCCACTGCAAGCCAATCACCTGAGAATAGATTTGCCTGTAGAGCTTGTCGACAAACGACATGAACGTCTTGTTGGTGTCGCGCGTGCGGCATCCCTTTGTAAAAACCCAGTCGGGGATGCCACCGCAGCGTGCCTCGCCATGGCAGAACGGGCCTATGCGCAGCACCACGGGCATGCCTTCGGCCTTGCAAACCTCAAGGAAGCGGCGCAGGTCGCGCTGTCCGCTCCAGTCGAATATGCCCTCCTGCTCCTCGACATGGTTCCAAAACACATAGTTGGCGATGATTGTCACGCCGCCATCCTTCATCTTCCGCACCTCGCGCTGCCACTCGTCGGCGGGTATTCGGGAGTAATGCACCTCGCCCATCACGGGCACCACGCGCTTGCCGCCTATGATAAGGCTGCGCGAATCCCACTTTACTTCGGGCACTTGCGCCACAAGGCAGTGTGCTGAAAGCACCATGGCCCCTGCCAGCAAGAAGCCTTTCATTAGCTGTTTCATATCAGATTCAGATTTTGATTTATTTTTTATTAAACATTATATTGACATAACTGAAAAAACAAAAGAGTATTGCGTGCATACAATCAAATCTTAAAACAAAGTTGCCGGAACAGCCACAGGGGCTGCACAACGCCATACTGCCGCAGCCACGGCGGCCTGCCACGGCAAGCCCCCGGCCTTTGCCGCCCTTCGGGGGACCACCCGTATGCCCTCCGGGCCGTACATTGGGCCGGGCACCAGGGCTGCATGCATGACACGCAGCAGACCATTTGCATGTTTCATACTGCACATTACGTTTGTTGATTCATGTAGTTTGCCATCATCATTGTCTTAAAATAGCGCATTCGACGCACTCGCACAGACATCAAGCAATGCCCCGGGCAAAACATCGCCATGCCGCCATGCACCACTGCCCCCACCGGGCCTGCCGGGCCTACGCACGCCTTCTGCCAAACGCCATTGACCGGACAGGTTTGCAACATCGGCCGTATTGCCTTGCGAAACAACGCTTTTCGGCACTCAGAACGGGCCGTTTTGCAGCAGGAAACGGCCCGTTCTGCAACGCGCTGGATGCCAAACAGTTGCACCGCAGCCCACAGGCAGCTTAAGCAAGTGGCACGAAAGGGCTTGCTGGCTGAGCCGCATACCGGTGTCAGTAGATAGACTCGGCACCGATCTTAATGCTGTTGTCGGTAGCCGAGATAAACGAATGCAGCTCGCCTACGGTCATTTCTGCGGCAGGGGCAAAGTCGGCCGAGTTCATGTATCGCAACAGGCTGACCGCCATCTGGCGCGCCTCGGGGCACGAATCCATCTTCTCGATGAGGTTCATCGACGTGAACAGCAGCCTGCCACCGCCGCAACGCGCCTCGATGGCAGCAGCAAGACGGCGGTTGTTGGCAAAGTTGTCTATCACGCTCACTATCGGTACGACATCGCGCAGCGAATCCGTCACCAGCACCTTTGAGCTCTTCATCAGCCCCACCACTGCCAGTCGGAATGCGACTCTGTGGGGAACGACGCCAGCGCGGGATGGCTCGGGTTGCAGAGCACGCCCATGGTGCCGGCTTGCTTGGGGAAGTGGACAGGGCTCCAGAACACAGGCACAAACTTGCCTTCAAGCCCCTTGAGGTGATTTTCGGCGGGCGAGAAGAGCACCTTGCGGCCTTTGGCCAGCGCCCTGGCAGCCTCGTCACAGTCGGCCGTCAGCACCACGTCGCCACAATCAAGCCCCGCGGTGGCCGGATACACCCAGATGTGCCAACTGTTGCGCCACGGAGTGCCGTCCAAAGCCACGCGCAACGTTAGCCGGCAAGGCCCGGCCACGCCGCCCAAATCCACCTTGACGCGCCCCAGGGCAGTAAGGCCGCCCTGAGCGATGGTGCCGCAGTCTGTCGCGCCGCTGCCCACGGTGCGCCCCAAGTCGTCGACCAGCGTCCACACGAGGCGGCCGCCCGCAATGGCTTCACGCCCGTAGTTGGCCACCTCGACGGCCGCATCAAACGTCTCGTCGGTTGTGTAAACCGCCTTGCCATACCGCGCCAGCGGAACAACGGGGGCGCAGAAACAGCGGAAATCGGCGGGAGACATAAAGCCCTTGTTGTCCCAAAAAGCATCTACAAGACCCACGAGGGCCGTGCTCTGGCCCGGGAAGTCCTGAAGGCCGAGCAGTTGGAAACCGCTGAACCCAGGCGTCTTCAACGCACGCTCCACCTCCTCTTTATACAGAATGGCGGCAAAACGCCCCGAGGCATCAAAGAAATCGTCGGCCAACGCAATCAGTCCCTTGTCGCGCAAGTCGTCGCGCACGGCCTTGAAGTTGAGCGGGTCGAGCACCCCGGTGTACTTCTCAATCTCACGGACATTGGGATATACGGCATACTGGCCTATCTCGTGAGAAATCAAAGGGACGGAAGGCGTGCCAACGGATGCGGCATAGTCTTTTTCAAACGACGGGCGCTCGGCATCGAACACGCCCTGGCCGCGCACCCAGCCACTGTCGGTACGCAGGGTGACAAAGAACTGGTCTTCGGGCTCGGGATGCCCTCCGTGGCCGCGCTCAAAGGTGAACGTGGTTGTTGAATAAAGGTGGCGGGGATCTTTCTGCTTCATGTCGCGCACCATGGAATTGAGCACCGTGAAGTCACTCTGCAGCTCATTGCCACAGCTTACGAGGCACAGCGACGGATGGTTGCCATAGTTTGCCACAATGTTGTCGAACTCACGGCGCAAGAAAAGCTCCACCGCCTTGTCGCGCCCGATGTTGAGCGACCAGCAGGGCAGCTCAACCTGCAGGTAGAACCCCATGCGGTCGGCCACCCTGAAGGCTGCCTCGGGAGGGCAGTAGGAGTGGAAGCGCAGGTGGTTGAGGCCCCAGTCGCGCGCAGTGGCAAACACTTTCAGCCATCCGTCTTCGGTTGTCGGCGGCGTGCCGGTGAGCGGAAAGACACAGCACTCGAGCGTGCCCCGCAGGAAGGTGCGCCGCCCGTTGACCAGCAGTCGGCCTCCTTCCGAGCCAATCTCACGCATGCCGAAGGTAACGTTGCGCCCCGCATGTATGCCACCGCCGTCATATTCGGCAGTAAGCTCGTAGAGTGTGGGGTCGAACTCACTCCACAGCCTTACGTCGTCGCCCATGTCATACCATGCCGTGACGTCGGTGGCAGAGTCGGGCAATGCCACCCTCAGACTCTTCACAGGCAGACTGCAACCTGTTGAAAGTTGCCTCACGCCCAAGGTGAGCACACCCTTGGCGCGACCGCCGCCATGCTTCGACAGCCTGGCCGCCACGCGGATGCGCCGTCCGGCCACGTCGGGATAAACATCGAGCGACGCTATCTCGACGTCGGCCAGCGCCGTTATCTCCATACGTCCGAGCACACCGTTCCATTTGATTTGTGTCTCATCGGTGTATGCATGGCACATTTCGTTGTACGATATGTCGTATTGCTTGCTGTTGTCCACGCGAAGCTCTATCACATGGGCGCCTTCGTCGAGCCCCCGGTGGATGGTGTAGACATGCGGGGAGACAAGGCTTTCCTGGCTCTGGCCCATGTCGCGACCGTCAACAAAAAGCCGGCTGCGCCACAACACACGCTCAAACGTTACCCTAAGCGGCCGTCCGGCCATGGCCTTGGGGATGTCGACATGGCGCAGGTAACGCGCCTCGCCCATGAAACAATGGCGTCGAGTGAGGTGTGTCAGCTGTGGCTTGGCCATTGCCGGCCCCAGCCTGTTAGGCTCTCCGAGGCGTGCGTCATCGGTGGTTCCGGGCAGTCTGACTGGCGTAGTGCCCCCGAAAAGCCATTCGCCGCTGATGTCAAGGCAGTCTTGCGCGGCGGCGGCTGAAGCCATGACGGCCACGAGTATCAATGAAAACAGATATTTGTACATAAGAAAAAGAACAATGTGCTAAGACGGGTTTGCAGATAAAGGCAAGCCGGTGGGCCATGACCAAAGCCACGGCCCACCGGCGTCAATCAAAACAACGAATGCAACGTGCGCAGAGCCTGCACTCCCTGGTGGTTTATGTCCATGCGCTCTACCTCGCCGAGATAGCGCAGCGCATGCTTCATGTCTCCCAGTCCGTAATATCCGAGCGCAAGCATATACGTGCAGTGTATGGCGTTCTTCGCGTCGAGCGAGTCTTCCCAGATGAGCAGGTCGGGCAATGAAACGGCAAAATAATCCATCACCACCTTCTCAAAAACATGCTGCTTGCCATAGTTGACAAGTCGATGGAAGCGCCCGTTGGCCTCGCCCTTCCTGCCAAGGCGCATCAGGGCAAGCCCCTGATAGAATATCTTGTCGGGCTTGGCGTCGTTGTAATACATGGCCGCCGCAGGCTCCTGGGGCCCCTTGGTGGCTTTTTCCCAGCACTCGCGGGCCTTGGCCTCGTTGCCCATGGCGCTGTATGCGCAGCCGAGGAAGTAGTGGAAATCGTTTTCCTGGGCCCCTTCGAGCCTGCCCTCGCCGAGGTTGTGCGGATAGACGAGGCACTCGTCAAGCAGCCTTATGGCCTTTTCATACTCATGCGACGCCAGCGCCCGCTTTGCCAGCTCAACGCGGCACGTCTGGTATTGGGCCGTAACCTTGCCTTCGCCTCCTTCCCACGGGTGGAACACATGGCCGTCGATGATGGCCATGGCTTCCTCGTAGCGTCCTGTCTGGTTAAGCAGCGTGGCCTCTTCGAGCAGCAAGTCGTCGCGCCGGGCCACGAGTTCGGGATGGCTCATCAGGCGTTCGAGGCGCCAGGCGTGCGGTTTCTGCAGGCGCTTGTAAAGCTGGTCGAGCTCCATCAGCACGCGGGCGTCGGTCTCATCGAGGCTGAACGCCCTCTCCATGCACTCGAGTGCCCGCTCGTGCTCGCCCTGTTTGTTGAACAAAGCCAGCGCCATGTTGCGCCAAACGGTGGGGAACTGCGGGTCAAGCTCGGCCGAACGCTGCCACAGTTCGGTGGCCACGCCATACTGGCGCTTGTCGTAATATAGGCAGCCAAGATAGTAAGGAGCGCGCGCATCCTGCGGGTTGGCGTCCATGGCGGCCTGCAGCGCCAGCACGTCTTCGATGCGGTTGGGGAAGCAATAGGCCGCATCGGCTGCGGCAGCACGGGCAAACGCGCCCGCATCGCCTGCCCAACCCATGTAGTAATAGGTCATCGGCGTGACCGCACCGGTGCTTTCGGCCATGCCCCACACGGCCAACGCCTCTTCCGGGCGGCCCATCTGCATGTAGTCGAGGGCCAGTTCGTCGTAGTTGTTTGGCATGCCGTGCATCATCTCGCGCAGCTTGTCGAGCAACAGTTCGTCGGCCGTGATGATGTATTTCTCGTAAAGGCAACCGTAGTTGAAGGGGTCGAGGGCCAGCGACTCGTCGCATAATGCCACGGCATCGGCCTCGCGTCCCAACACCCTGAGCACCGTTGCGAGCAACGCGCGGGCCTTGTGGTTGCGTCGGTTGTTGTCGAGCGCACGTTCCGCCTCGTCGAGAGCATCGTCAAGTCGGCCCTGCATCAACGACAGTTGTGCGGCTGTCAGGTAGCCGGCATCGGCCCATGCCTTGTTCCATGTCGACTTCCAGAACAGTTCGTATGACTCGTCGAAACGCCCCATGCACTTGAGGCAGAGGGCCAGGTTGTATATAGGCTCGCCGTCGTATGGGTTTGGGTTGCGGCGCATTATCACCCCGACGGCATGCCTGAGGTAAGGCTCGGCAACGGCAAAGCGTCCGCGGCGCAGGTACCACAGGCCGAGAGCGTTGTTGCAACGGTAGTCGTCGGGGTCGCGGCGCAACGCCTCTTCATAGTAATCTACGGGCGAGAAGGTGGCGTGGCGGTACTGTTCGAGATGAAGCCCGGTAAGGTAAAGCTGCTCTGTCGTCTTTATCTCGGCCGGTTGCAGGGCCGCTTCGGCGGCATTGGGCACGGGGCGTATCTCGTCGGGCTCGGCGTGCCATGAAAGCGAAAGCACCCTCCGGCCATTGTCGTGGATGATGTACAGCTCTACTGTAAGGGCGTCGAGGGGTGTTCCGCATACATCTACAATCTCGTCGAACACGGCCTCCGGGCTCATATCGATAGTGTTTCCATACAACACCCTGCCCCCTTCGTCGCCCCTGACGAGCACCTCTACGCGGGCCTTGCACGTGGCCTGGACCATCAGCCTTGCCCGCCCGCCGGCCTCAACAATGTTCATCACCAGATCGCGCGAGGCGTTCTTGACTATCCCCAGTTCGCGATATGGCATGAAATACTGCGTGAAACGCTTCTCTTCATAAGGCATCAGCCACGTGAAGTCTGGCTGGTTTTCAGTGTAGACACCGGCCATCAGCTCGATGTACGGGCCGTCGCTGTCGGTCAGGTTGCGGTCCCAGGCACGCCCGAAATCGCCGTTGCCCCATGTCCACTGCTTCTTTCCGGGCGACAGGTGGTGGCTTGCCACATGCAGCATACCCCCATGTGAGTCGTTCTCGTAGCCCCCCTCGAAGTCGTACTTTGAGTTGACGGCCATGTAAGACGTGGGCACCTTTATGTTCTTATAGTTGGAAATGTCCACTCCCGCCGAGTAGTCCATCTTGTAATATGTGCCCGTTGCTATCGGGAAAGAGCTCACGGCGCGCTTGCCGTGGTCGAAAACGGCGTTGATGTCGGGCGGGAACACGCTCTGGTATTCGTCGTTCACGGCCACAGCCGGGTTGGCCCACCACAGGAATGTCTGCGGCATCGGCGTGCGGTTATACAAATGTCCGCGTATCTCGAGGCGGGCGCAACCTGGTCGCAGGGTGAATCCGGCCATGCCCTTCTGGTGGAACATGCGCTCCATCTCGTTGACCCAGACCGTTACCGAGCCGTCGGCATTCTCCTCGATGGTGCTGTCCACGGGCAGGAAAGTTGACGGACGGTGGTGCTGCGGCCAGTTAAACTCGATGCCGCCGGATATCCACGGCCCCGTAAGACCTACGAGGGCAGGCTTCACCACGTGGTTGTAATACACGAAATGGCGCTGCTTCACCTTGTCGTATGCCATCTGCACCCTTCCCCCGAGCTCGGGAAGAATCATCACTTTGATGTATTCGTTCTCAAGAAACACTGCATTGTATTGCTTGTCGTGCTTCTCGTCGGCTATCGACTCTATCACGGGATAGGGATAAACCACGCCACTCGAGCCTTGGTATACGCGCTTCTCGAGAAACATCGGGTTCTTGTCGGACTTGCCGACTTCATAGGTTGGTATCGTCACAACCTCTCTCCATGCTTTTACCATAGTGCTAAATATAAGCCCCTCCCTACCCCTCCCCCGTGGGGAGGGAACCCTGTGCCGGGGATGTCGACACTGTACTGGGAGTGGGGTTGGTGTTTGTCTTTATTTTATATATGTCTCGTTTTATATCATAATGCCATGCTTTGCCGCCGCATTCCGGCCAACGGGCTCCCTCCCCGTTATGTGGAGGGCTGGGGAGGGGCCTCACCCCACCATCTCTTTCTCCAGTTCTTCGAGCGACTTGCCCTTGGTTTCGGGCAGGCGGAACACAAAGAACAGCAGGCCGAAGAGGCACACCGCCGAGTAAATCCAGAACGTGCCGTAGCTGCCGAGGGCAGTGTTGAGCAGCGGGAAGGTGTAGGTGAGCGTGGAAGAACCCACCCACAGGGCAAAGGTACACGTGGCCACGGCCACGGCCCGCACCTTGTTGGGGAACAGTTCGGATATGAGCACCCACGTGCAAGGGCCAAGCGTCATGGCATAGCAGGCTATGGCGAGCACCACGAGCACAATCATGAAGAAGCCGGTGACGTGGAAGTAGTAGCACACACCAAGTATAAGGTAGATGGCGCAAAGCCCTCCGGCACCGAGCAACATCAGGGCCCGCCGCCCAAGACGGTCGACGGTGAATATCGCAACGATGGTAAACACCACGTTGGCGATGCCGGTCACGACGATGTTGAACAGCACATCGCCTATCTCATAGCCCGCCGACTGGAAGATTTCCTGTGCATAATTGAATATGACATTGGTGCCGCACCACTGCTGGAAGACCGCAATGACTACGCCAAGCAGCAGCACGCGGCGGAACGGACGGCTGAAAAGCATGCCCAAACCGCCCTGTTGAGCATCGGCGGCATTGGCCGACTTGACCGCCGCAAGCTCACGGCCGGCATACTCTGAGCCCCCTATGTGGGTCAGGATGGCAAGAGCTTCAGCGTCATTTCCCTTCAAAGCGAGCCACCGCGGACTCTCAGGAATGAAGAAGGCGAGCACAAGGAACAAGGCTGAAGGCACTGCGGCAGCCCAGAACATCCACCGCCATGCCATCTGTCCGTTCCACGACGCGGCGATGTCGGCGGCTGTGCTGCCACCGGGTATTGGCTCGGCAATGAGCCAGTTGGTTATCTGCGCGCCAAGTATACCGAGCACGATGGTCATCTGGTTGAGCGACACGAGCTTGCCGCGCACCTTTGTCGGGGCCACCTCGGCTATGTACATGGGCGACAGCCCGGAGGCGACGCCAATGCCGATGCCGCCGAAGAAGCGGGCCACGAGGAAAGAGTGGAAGTCGGAAAAAGCCCCGGTGGCTACCGACGAGAGCAGGAATATGAGCGCCGACACCACCAGCAGGCGCCTGCGGCCTATGCGGTCGGCCAACGTGCCGCACAGCATGGCACCTATCATGCACCCTATCAATGCAATGGTCATGGCCAGACCTTGGGCCGACGGTGAGTCGGCAATGCCGAAATAAAGTTCGTAGAACGGTTTCGCCCCGCCGATAACGACCCAGTCGTAGCCAAAGAGCAGGCCGCCCAATGCCGACACGAGGCAAATGAAATAGACAAATTTCTTGTTGTAACTGTCCATAATTATGTTGCGTTAGGTTTTTAGTTTGAGTCTCGGTGCAAAGATAATGAATATGGACAAGAGCGACAATAGACAAAAGCAACTAAAAAGATGGACAATATTACGGAAACGGCCACAGCATAGAACGAGCTTGGCCGAAGGCTGAAAAACAGCCTCCCGCACCGGCGTGCGGGAGGCTGTGGAAGTCGGCCGTGCTGCCGCCGACGGCTGATGCCGCAGCGGCTGGCTTGTTTAAAGCACTATTTTCCCCGACCGGGCGCCACGGCGATAGATGTAGATGCCGCCATCCAACCCGGCCTCGCCTATGGAGTTGAACACGCCAATCTTCTGTCCGCCGACTGTGAACAGCTCTACCGGCCCGTCGGCCACCTCGACGTCGGCCTCGGATATGCCCGACACCACTTTCGCGCCGGCCTCAAGCTTGATGCAATCGTACATCACCCCGCCGTTTCTCCGTATGCCCGACATGGTGAACGCCACCGTGTTGGTGCCTTTGTGAAGCACGGATGCGGGAAACTCACACGTCTCGACACGGTGGTTGCCGCCCAGCACAGCACTGCGGTATATGGCTGCATCGTTCTGGGCAAGGTTCCAATTGGCCTGCACAGTGCCATTGACGGCCACCTCGACCTTGGGGTTGTTGGTCACCCCGGCCATCGAAGCAGTGAGCAGGGCCGTGCCCGACAGGTTGTCGTCGAGATTGAACGACACCGTCCACGTGCCGTTCTTGGTCTGCGCGAAATACCAGTCGGTGGCCGGGTCGCTCTCACCTATTATATAATTAAGGTCGGCAGGGGGCAGCTCCCACAGCCCGTAAGCCCTGCAGGTGTCGCTATACATGAACCCGTCGGCCAAGCGGTTGTTTTCCCCTATCTGCCACAACAGCCGCTCACGGCACTCTGGCGTCCACTCGACAACGCCGAGGTCGACGTCAGAACCGCCCACCTCGATGTCGGCGCGCTGCAGTTCGTCGGTCACGCCCCCCTTGGTTGCATATCCGTAAAGCGTGTAAGTGCCCTTGCGCACATTGGGAATGGCAAACGAACCGTCGGCTCCTGTCATTGCCCAAAACATATATCCCTTGCCCTGGGCGTAGGGAGAGGTGCCGGCCTCGGCCAGCACCAGCTGCACACTGTCGCATGGCTGCCCGGTGGTAACGCTGAGCCGCCCCCTCACCGTCGACCTGTCAAGGGGATAGAGCTCATGGTCAAACCAAGCGAAAGGCCACTCCGCCTGCTGCTGCGAGGCCTGCCGCTTGGCGTCGGCAATCATCTGTTGCTGTGAGCCACGATTGAGGTAGATGAGGAACGGGCCGTAAATCTTGCGTTCGCCATCCTCGTAACGCTGCGACGAAGCGCCGAAGTGCTCGCCCTGGAGCATCTGTATCGTGATGGGCGACTTGCTCGTTGCATGCACCGTAAGCTCCTGCCTCATAGGGCCACCGTTGAGCCACTCGTGGCTGCAAGGTATGTTCCACACGCCCGAGTTGACGTTCATGAGCCCGTGAAGGCTGTCGCGCACCACATACTGCGCCCAGTCGTACTTGGTGTATATCGACCCGTCGGCCATGCGGTATGTGGCATCCTGCACCACGTTCTCCTCGCGCTCGGCCACGGCCATCTCGGCATTGGTGGGTATCTTGCCATTCATCACCTCGTCGACATAACCGTTGACAAACGAAGAATTGAGCCTGGTGCACACCCGAGCCTCCCTCAGGTTGACCCCGGACGACGTGGGCGTGCCGTTGGCCACTACGTAGACGTAGACCCCGTTGACGCCCTTTCGCATGATGAAGCCCTGTTCGAAGCGCAGGTCGGCGGTGGTATTGCTGAACACAACCTCCGCGTAGTCGGCAGTCTGCCTTACTATTTTCGACGTCGTCGGGTTGAGGTTGTCGTTCTTGTCGGCCGTGTAGTCAAAGTAGACTCCATTGCTTGCCAGCACATTGGGGCCTCCGCGGAAAGTCATCTCGCTGATGCGTCCGTTGCTGCCGATGCTCACCGACACCGTTCCGTTGGACATTTTGTAGCTGTCGCCGTTGCGGGTAAGCGTCACGTCCGACTGTGCGCTTGCCCCAATACACACCATGGCTGCCATGCCTATGGCTGAAAGTAAACGTTGTCTCATTCGCTGATAAATTTTAGTTATAGTTATAGTTAGTGCCGCCCCCAACACGGTTGCGACGCACAAAGGTAGCTCTTTTTGCAGCAAAAATCACAGTTTGTGATTGCGAACGGGTGTGTTTAACGTTTTTTACACTTGCGGCTGCGCCGTTTGCCGGCCTGCCGCACACAGCGGGCAACGGCCTGAGGCAGGCCTGCCGGGACACGTGAGCCACGGAGGCAAGGTGCAGAGTAAACGCCGAAAGCGGCAAGCGCCCACCCACAGCCGCCACGGCTGCGTGCCGGGCGATGGCAGCCAGCCCCACCACAAGTAGCGGCCGTGGCTGGAAGACAGGCGGCAATGGTGGCCCGTGGGCAGCGTTTTGCAGGCAAAAGTTTTGGTGAACAGAAGAAAAATACTAACTTAGTGGCGGCAAAAAGCAATGGCATGAAACAGAAAGACGGATTCAACGGCGAACAGGTGATAGTATTGCCGCAGATGGCCATCGACATTGAGAGCGCCGACCCGCTGGCTTCCAGCCTATACATAACAGACATAGGATACTACCCCAAGGCCGCCGGCCACTACCGCGAACGCACGCAACCCATATCGCAATACGTGCTGATATACTGTGTAGAGGGCGCGGGGTGGTACTGTGTAGGCGGCGAAAGGCATGACGTAGGGGCCGACCAGTATGTAATCCTGCCTGCCGGCAAACCGCACACATACGCCGCCGACGAACAAGAGCCGTGGACCATCTACTGGGTTCACTTCACCGGGGCGCATGCCGCCATCTATGCCGAAGGCGCCCTCAGGCCAAACGACGTAAAGCCGGGGGCCATGTCGCGCATCAGCGAGCGCAACAACATTTTCGAGGAAATATTTGTAACGCTGCGCAACGGGTACGGACGGGAGAACCTGCGCTACGCCTCGTCGCTGCTGCACCACTACCTGGCGTCGATGAGATACATAACGCTGTTCCGCAATGCCGACCCGAAGCCACGCTCTACCGACGTTGTCGGGGCGGCAATACACTATATGAAAGAGAACGCGGAGAAGCATCTGTCGCTGCGCGACATAGCCGGCTACACGGGATATTCGCCTTCTCACTTCTCGTCGATGTTCAAGCAGCAGACCGGCCACAGCCCGCTCGGCTACTTCAACTTGCTGAAAATCAATCTGGCGTGCCGCCTGCTGGCATCCACCGGGATGAAGGTCAACCAGATATGCCATAAGGTCGGCATTGAAGACTGCTACTATTTCTCACGCCTTTTTGCCAAGACCATGGGCATGTCGCCCAAGCAATACAGGCACGAAAGGCAAGGCTGACGCGCCCGCCGGCGCCCGGCGGCTACCTTGCCCCGGCCTCCTTCAGGGCCTTCGCAAGCTCGGCAGCCTGGCCGGGCCTGGGCACCACGCCACCTACCACATTGCCCTCGCGGTCTATTATTACATGTGTGGGGAAAGCATCCACCGAAAGATAGCTCTCGATGGCGGCCTGCTGGTCGGGCGGAAGGTTGAAGCTGACTGAGCCTGGGGCATCAAGCCCGAACCGCGAGACGAGCTCTCGGTACAGCTCGCCGCTGGTATTGTTGGCCAGATACATGAAAACCACACCCTCGGAGCGCAGCTTGTCGCGCAGGGCCTGCGCATGTTTCATCTCTGCAAGGCACGGTGCGCACCACCCTCCCCACAGGTCCAAGTATACAACCTTGCCGCGATAAGGCCGCAGAAGTTTCTCAAACAACAGCCTCCCCTTGGCTTTCAACGAGTCGACAACAACCTGCCCTGCCCCCGACGCCGGGCATCGGGATGCCTGTGTGAGCTTGTTTTCCAGCACGAAACGCAACGGGGCATATACCTTCCTGAACGACGTGGCCGCCCACGATGGCGGAAACGCAGACGCCTCATAGTCGGCCGCAAACCCGGCAACCACCCGGCGGCAAAGCGCCGGCACGCCATTGGTCGCGGCCAACCCGGCGGACAGCTCCCCCGACCTGTCGGCGGTGAGCTCGCTCCACGCCTTGTAAGTGCATTCAAAGGCATAGCAGAAGCGGCCGTAAGCCTCAAGGCAGCGCCTGGTTGCAACCGAGATGCCCGGTCGGACGGCGCAAATAGAATCGATGGACAGCCGGCTCTTTGCCCAAGAGCGGCCGAAAGCAGCCAAGGCAGAGTCGAGACCGTCGGTCTGCATCGGGAAAGTAAGCCGGTAAACAGAGGTTGCCCCTGCTGCCATCAGTTCGTTGTTCACCCTCGATTGGCTGCCCATGAAATAGGCACGCCCGTCGATGTCGTCGACGTAAAGCAGCGCGGTGTCGCCCGGACTGCAGTAGGCCATGACCGAAGCGATGGGCCGGTTCACAGTGTCGGCCCTGCTCAAAAGGCGCAGGCAGGCCGGTCTTCGGGTGGCATGGCGCACAACGACGCGGCCCAGCGAATCGGCATGGGGATGAAGCAAGACGCTTCCGGGCATCGAGTCGTCAACAAGTTCAAGGTAGTCGTAATACTGACGGCGGCTGCGGCTCACCAAAACGAAGGTGGCGGTATCCGTGCGCTGCAGGGGCGCCAACGCCATGGTGTCGGCCGAAGGCGATGGATATGGCGGCACAAACGGCCCGGAAAACTCGGTCACGGCATGGCTCTGCCCGCCGACTGCAACCCTGCCGCGCCCCAACGACACGCCTACCTGACGGTTGGCCGAAGTAAGCCGGTAGCCGCCGCCCGCCTCTTTGTCGCAACGCCATAGGCAATCATCGTAGACGGCACGGTCGCCAATCAATCCAATAATCCATTCGCCGGTAGCGACGTCGCGCAAGAATACTCCGGCGGAACCGGCCTGTGCCAACGACGCGGAGGGCGTGGCCAACACTGCCAGCAAGGCAAGCAAAACCATCGAACGACTCATATAGACAACTATTTTATACGATGAACATTTTCAACATTACACCCGTCATTAAGCCAAGCCTGTGGAAACGCTGCGCAAAACGGGCCATGACGGCCTGCAAAACGGCCCTTACGGCAATGCGGAAAGGCCCGTTCGGCAGCACAAAACGGCGTGTTTGGCAAGCCGCTGGCTGTCAGATAGTTATGAAAAATGGCAAATGCGGCATAATTTTTTTACAAAAGCAATGCCGCCCAATCACTCACGCCTGCGCGCCATAAGCCCGGTGCCAGGCGGCTGCGGGGCAGACTGCAGTCACTTGCGGGCCGCGCGCTCACGCAAGCGGCGCTTCACCTCGCGGCGCCGGCGGATGTAGTCGAGCCTGTCGAGTGCATGGCGGCGCGACTGTATTATCTGGTGACGGTACACCAGGCAGGCCAGCAGGAAGTAGGCAGCAGCCTGCACCCACAAGGCCCTATACTCGAAGGCCACGTCGTAAAGCGACGCCCCGAGGGTGTTGACACGCACGTAAGCCCTGATGCCGAAGGTTGAAGGAAACAGCCACGAGAAGCATTCCCAATACCACGGCATGTTGCTCTGCGGCCAAGACACGCCCGAGAGAAACAGCAACGGCACGGAAGCGAAGACCACCAGCAGCATTACGTTCTCACGGTAGCGCACCATGCACGACACGGCCATGCCGAAAAAGATGCTCGCAAATATATATGGCAGCATTATGGCGAGCAGCACCGAGGGCTCGGCCAGCACAACGAAATGGAACAGGCGGGGCACTATCATCGACAGGTAGGAGCCCAGCACGGCGTAAATCATGAAATAACACATGGCCTTGCCCATGACAATGCGGAACATTCCCTGGTAGCTGCGGCTGAAGGGAATAAGGTCTTGGTAACGGTTGCGCTCGCGGGCGGTGCCGGCCGACAGGCCTATGCCCAGCACGAGCGTCTGCTGCAGTATGAGCATGAGCACCGCCGGCAGTATGAACGAGCCGTAACCGCCCGACGGATTGAACATTGGCACGGGCGTCACGGCCATCGGGCTCGTGGTTACAAGGTCTTCACGGTCGGTCGTGTTGCCCGCCACCTTCACCTGCAACTGGCTGTTCATGTCGAGGGCAACGCTCATGGCCGTCTGGTAAACGGCCTTGTAAGTGAGCATGAGGCTCATGTCGCAGTATACGCTGACGGCCGTCTGCTCCATGCGGTTGAGCCGCGTCGAGAAATCAGACGGCAGGTAATAAATGCCTTTCACCACCTGACGGCTGAGCAGCGCGCGGGCCTCGTCCATGTCGGATGCGTAGCACAGCACCCGCACATCGGGCGAAGCGTCGCAATGTCGCACGAACTCACGGCTCATGGCCGTGCGTGAGTTGTCGACAACGGCCACCGGCACATCGCGCACTACCTCATTGTTGTATATCCAGGAGTAAAGCAACGGATAGAGCAAGGGCACGAGGATGAAAAATATAAGCACACCTTCGTCGCGGACGGTCTGCCTCATCTCTTCCGCCCAAATGCGGCAGGCGTCGACCACTCCGCCGCGTATCTTGTTTATGATTCCGTCTTCTCTCATCACGTCAAGGAATATATACGTATGTAAGCATGGCGTTGCGTATCTTGCGCAACACCATTATCGGCAACAAGGCAAAGGCTACCAACGCCGCTATGTGGAACCATGCGTCGAGCATTTCGTAACCGTTGAACACCGTAACCTGGTAAACCATGAAGTAATGGCGCAACGGGAAGAGCCACGAAAGAGACTCCAAGGCGGAGTCCATGCCCATCACCGGAAATGCCGAACCGGCCATCGAGAAGCTCAGCACGGCCCAAAGCGAGCACACACTCATCGACATACGCAACGATGGCATGAGCCCGAAGGCGAATATTCCGAACCCTTGCGACGACAAGACCGTGGCCAACCCGAGCATTGCTATGCGCATGGTGCCACCCGGATGGGGAAAGCCGAGCACCCCGAAGACATAGTACATGTATCCGTAGACTATGGCGAGGAATATCAGTGTCTGCGGCAGCATCTTGCCGGCAAGCGCCACCACGATGTTGCCGTCGGCCATCGAAAGCCACTGGCGTGAGCGCTTGAACTTAAGCTCTGTGCCCAATGAATATGCCGTTATGAGGAATATGAACAGCATGATGACGCCGGGCACGAGCACGGTGCTGAGGTATATGTTATAGTTTGTCCACGGATTGGATATCTGGTGTAGGTCGATTACTATGGGCTGGAGGAACGACTGTACCTGCGCGGGGGGCACACCCTTGGCCTGGAGCGTTGCCATGCCCACCGAAGCGGAGCCGAGCGTGGTTATGGTGGTAAGGTCGCGGTAGAGCAAAGTGCCCGCCGCGTAGTAGGCCATGTTGTAGTAAAACGACACTGTTGGGCGCCGCTGGGCCAGCAACTTGTCGGAAGTGCCTTCGGGAATGTACAGGAATGCGTATATCTCACCTGCCTGAACGGACTTGCGTGGACAAGCGTTGGCGGTGAGCTGTTAGAAATTGAGGTTGAAGCGTTGAAAGGCACGGGTCAGCTCCAGCTTACCGGAAGTCTCGGCGATGTTATGCAGGAAAGCGCACGCACTGCTATTACGTGCATCCGCGCACACGCTTCCGAACTGGGCCTGAGCGATGATTTCAATCAGCATACGGATATACATATTCATGTTCCGGAAGGTGCTGTTCCAAAGGATGGTCCGTCCGCAGGGATCTCACTCATGACGGCTGTTGCGAGTGCACTGACAGGCATTCCGGTGCGCGCAAGACTTGCAATGACAGGCGAAATCACTCTCAGGGGCCGAGTGCTTGCAATCGGAGGTTTGCGTGAAAAACTGCTTGCTGCAGCACGCGCAGGCATAACAACGGTGCTGCTTCCGGAGCAAAACCGCAAGGATATTGCCGAAGTTCCCAAGGATATCAAGCTCTCGTCCATATGCCCGACAGCAAAAAAATCCTTCCCGTGCATGAAGCAATGTTGGTCGGTGCACCTGCGTAAACATACGGACAATATCTAAGTTATCCGCTTTCAAACTGTGAAAAAAAGCTCGTTTTCCACACCGGAAAACGAGCTTTATTATTGCACAAATAAAAAATATTTACACATGTTTAATTTGAATCATAGCGCCCGCTCGGGCAATGCAAAACTTGCACAGCAGGCAGCGAAACAA
>ENA-UEOM01000123-UEOM01000123.1-human-gut-metagenome-genome-assembly--contig:-NODE-123-length-34369-cov-8.077248_pt1 | contig 34369 bp, 24 predicted proteins | sample MGYA00242993_ERZ507994 | MGnify/ENA primary metagenome ERZ507994 (study PRJEB26167, sample SAMN06115536) | human gut metagenome | host: Homo sapiens | place: China:Neimenggu | collected 2014-11-07... | reverse complement strand
AAGTTCTTCTTCACAGACAGCTACACCACTGAAGACGGCGAAGAGATGTCTACCCGCAAAATCAAGATTGCCCTGCAGCTGTAAGGACGAAAAAAAGCGGAGAGCCCGTGCGCCCTGCCGGCGCGGCTCTCCGCTGATCATGCCATGATTGAATCCCAATAGTACATCAGGCCGCCTCATGGCCGGCTCGGCCTTTGTATCATGCCTCCACATGGTTGCATTCGCTTGCGGGCGTCACGGCTGCCGCACTGCCTCGGCGCATCACGCCGCGCCTTGGCAACGGCGGCAGCCCATCTGCTCAACAATAGAATGAATCCGTCGGTGCCCTATCGACCGATTGGATTTGAAAAAGGATTTGGAACAACTTACTGCCTCAGAGGCTCAATTGTGGGCCACGACGGCCTTGTGGGCAGGCTTGAGCTCATACTCAATCGGGGCAAAGTCGGTGAGCGTGTCGCCGTCGAATATCACGGTGGCAGCCTCGACCTTCATTGTCAGGGTGCTGTCGGCGCCGGAGTATTCGCCGGAGGCCGGCTGGGTGAAGCCCACCTTCACCGTGTGCTCCTGGCCATCGGCTGTGGTGTTGAAGAGCAGCGAGTCGGCCGAGACGGTCATGGCCACCTTGTTGCCAACGACGCTGCCCTTGTAAGAGGCTGAGAAAGGCACGCTTCCCACCGAAGCCAGGGCCTCTGAGAGCTGCTCGGCAGGCACCACGGCGGCCACAATGCCGTCGACGGGGAAATCGGCTATGCTCACCGAGTCGGCGCCCACGGTCACGGTCACGGTGGTGTCGGCCTCGCCGGCTGTCATGACGGCGTCGGGATATTCGCCCACCACGGCGTCGGCCGTGAGCACGTCGCCACCGCCGGTGTTGTTGTCGTCATCGTCACAAGCCACGAACATTGAGCCGCAGAGGCATAAAGACATAGCGAAAATCGCACTGTATACTTTCTTTCTATTCATTTTGAAGTCTATTTTTATTCTGTTTATAAGTTAAGTTTGTTTGTGAGTACTCAACCATAATAACAAACAGAAGAAGAATACTTGCACGGAAAGAAAGGTATTTAACTTATTTTTAGGCTTTCGGGTGCTAAATGCTGAAACAACACCTGGAGCGAAACACTTTTTAACCCAACAGGCCGCCATGGCCCAAAGCGCCCACGCCCCGGTGCCGTAAGGGCTGACGCACATGGCGCTGTGGGCGCCAAGGGCCTACGCCCCGCCCCAAGGCCGACACAAGGCCGCAGCTACGGCGCCGCGGCGGCCCGGCCCGCAATGCCGTGCGGTGGGTCATTGCCGTGCGGCGGGCTACTGCCGCGTGACGCAATGCAGCATGCCGCCATGCTTGTATAGCTTGGTGACGTCGATGGGCACCACCCTCCGGCCGGGATATAGCTCGGTGAGCATGCGCACGGCCACGCTGTCGTTGGCATCGCCATAGGCCGGCATTAGCACGACGGTGTTGCCCACGTAGAAGTTGAGGTAAGAGCCCTTGTAGCCCAGCCCCCTGACGTTTTTGCGCGTGAGCGGCATCTGCACCACGCGGTAAGGCTCGCCGTCGGCATTGCGGGCCGAGGCAATGACGTCATAGTCGGCCATGTCTATGCCCTCATAGAGGTCGGCAAAGTCGTTGCGCGCCACGGCTATGATGGTGTGCGAGTCGTAGAAGCGTGCAATGCCGTCGATGTGGGCGTCGGTGATGTCCTCGCCAATGACTCCCTTGAGTCAGATGAAGTTGCTCACGCCCAGGCACTGGCGCAGCCGCCTCTCCACATATTCCTTGGCGAGCCCCCTGTTGCGGCCCGGGCTTACCACCGAGCTCTCGCAGGCCATGAGCGTGCCGGCGCCGTCGGTCTCGACCGCCCCGCCTTCAATCACCACGTCCGACGCGTCGCACAGCGGCAGGCCCGTGATGGCGGCCACGCGGCGCGGCACGGCGTCGTCGAGGCTGTGGGGTGCCTTGCGCCCCCACCCGTCGAAGGCGAAGTCGACCACGGCCTGCCTGCCGCTGCTGTCGCAGACGAACACCGGGCCGGTGTCTCTTATCCACACGTCGTCGGTGGGCACGGCCACAAAGTCGATGGCGGCCATGTCGGCCCCGCTGCCCTCGAGCTTGCGGGCTATGCGCCTGTGCTCGGTCTCGTCGTAGGCAATGATGTGCACGCGCTCGCCGCCCGACAGCGCCGCGGCCATGGCCACCCATACGGGCTCTATCGAGTCGCGGTAGGCACTGCCGTAGGTGTGGTGGTGGGGCCAGGCCAGCCATGTGCCCTCGTGTGGGGCGTCTTCGCCCACTATGGTGTATTTGTCCATGCTTTCTGTCTCCTTTTGCCGGCCGTCGGCGCTAATGCCGATGGGGGCCGTAGCGAGGATTATTGCATGTATTGCTACAAGGACGGTGCGTTTACCCAGGATTTCACGATGGGGCAGATGATAGAGTTCTGCCTGCAATTCTTAGGCCAATGGAATGTTCAGGCCGGTTGTAAGTTGACTCCCATACAAGCGAAAGAACAAATGCTCCAACACTTTCCGCAATTGAAACGGTGGAAAGTGAAAGATGAACGGCCGCTGTCGGAAAAGGCAACCCACTTGCTTTCGCAATGCGATAACGTGACCGTCGCTTCCATTGATGCCAATGGCTATCCCCGCCCGGTGCAGATGTCAAAGATTGGCGCGAAGGGTTTCCATGAGGTTTGGATGGCGACAAGTGCAGACTCCGTAAAGGCAACCGACTTCAAGGCAAACAACAAGGCCGGGCTTTGTTACGACCATTACGGGGATGGCGTTGCCCTGCGCGGCACGGTAGAAGTAGTCACGGACGATGCCATCCGCAAGGACATGTGGCAGGAGTGGTTCATCCACCATTTCACCGGCGGGCCTGACGACCCCAACTACGTGCTTCTGCATTTCATTGGCACGGAAGCCACCTTTTGGATAAATGGCGAATTTGCACACTCCAACATCTGATGCACATGAAAACCATAGCACCTGACACCCAGAACATAGCCGCTTGCGGTCTTTATTGCGGAGCCTGCCGTAAATTCTTGGCGGAGAAATGCCCGGGATGCAAACAAAATGAAAAGGCGGCTTGGTGCAAGATACGCTCATGCTGCCAAGAAAACAAGTTGAACACTTGCGCTGAATGTCACCATGACGTCAGGGAATGCAAATTGTTTTCCAACCGGATAGGCAAGGTTTTCGCATTCCTGTTCAATTCTGACCGTCCTGCCTGCATCCGCTTCATCAAGGAACATGGCGAACAGGCATTTGCCGAAGAGATGGCCAAACGCAAATGCCAAACCATAAAAAGAAAACAAAGATGAACAGCGAAGCATCGCAATGCTGTCAAACAATGAACCCATTCAAACTTTTTCCGAAAAGTATTTTTGCCTCATTCTGATGGCCTTTTCGGAGCCATGGCGCAACAATGCCGCCAAGCAAGCCGACGCCCGGCCGCCCGCCGGCCATGCCATCCCCGCGCTGCCGGGCCGCCCCCGTGGCTGCCGCCATCACGCAAAGCGGGCCCGCAGTGCCGTCTGCACTGCGGGCCCGCCTCAACGGTGAACGCCGTAACGGCCCCGTCCTGCCGGGCCTGGGCCTTTTCCGGCCGCACATGGGGCAGGCTACGGCCGCCTACGCAGGGGCCGGCGGCCGCTGTGGCTCACTTGGCGCGGTATTTCTCGGCTTGCGAGCGTATGAGCTCGGCGTCGTCGAAATAGTTGATGCGCATGGCCCGGCGCACCTCGTCCATGGTCTGGGCTGCGGTCTCGCGGGCGCGCTCGGTGCCCTGGCGCAGCATGTCGTAGATGGCGGGTATGTCCTGCTCGAACCCGTGGCGGCGCTCACGCATTGGGGCGAGCGTCTTCTCGAGCACCGAGTATAGGAACTTCTTGCACTTCATGTCGCCCAGCCCCCCGCGGCGGTAGTGGTCCTTGAGCTCGTCGAGGCAGGCGTATTCGGGCCAGAACTCGGCGAAGTCGGCATCGGTGCAGAAGGCGTCGAGGTAGGTGAACACGGCGTTGCCCTCCACCGTGCCCGGGTCGCTCACGTTGAGGTGGTTGGGGTCGGTGTACATCGAGCGCACCTTCTGCCACACCTCGTCGGCCGAGTCGCTCAGGTAGATGCAGTTGCCAAGGCTCTTGCTCATCTTCTCCTTGCCGTCGGTGCCGGGCAGGCGGCGCGCCGTGGCGTTTTCGGGCAGCATTATCTCGGGCTCCACGAGCACCTCGCCGTAAGTCTGGTTGAACCTCCTGACGAGCTCGCGCGTCACCTCGAGCATGGGCTCCTGGTCTTCGCCGGCCGGCACGGTGGTGGCCTTGAAGAGCGTTATGTCGGCAGCCTGGCTCACCGGGTAGCAGAAGAAGCCGAGCGGTATGTTGGCCTCGAAGTTGCGCATCTTGATCTCGGTCTTCACCGTGGGGTTGCGCTGCACGCGCGACACGGTGATGAGGTTCATCAGATAGGTGGTGAGCTCGGCCAGCTCGGCCACCTGGCTCTGCACGAAGAGCGTGCACTTGGCGGGGTCGAGCCCGGCGGCAAGGTAGTCGAGGGCCACCTCTATGATGTTCTGGCGTATTTTCTCGGGGTTGTCGGCGTTGTCGGTTAGGGCCTGCACGTCGGCCATGAAGACAAACATCTTGTCGTAGTTGCCCTCATCTTGCAGTTGTACGCGGCGTCTGAGCGAGCCCACGTAGTGGCCCAGGTGCAGCTTGCCGGTGGGGCGGTCGCCCGTAAGGATTACTTTTCCCATTGTTGTAATATCATTTTGTGTTGTTACTCATGCAAAGCCGTCGCAAACGGGCTCGATGCAAATACATTGCAAATTGCCGGGTGCAGCTTTGTCTTATGCAAAGACATTGCAAACGGGCTCAATGCAATCACATTGCAAATTGCCGAGTGCAGCTTTGTCTTATGCAAAGACATTGCAAACGAGGGCAATGCAATCACATTGCAAATTGCCGAGTGCAGCTTTGTCTTATGCAAAGGTAGCACAAAAAAACCGAACGGGCAAATATGCCGCCACTTTATTGCGCGGCCCGCGCCGGGTGGCTCAGAAGTTGAACACCAGTTCCTTGGCAATCGACTCGCTCAGGCTGGCGGCCACGGGGCATGCCTTGGCTGCGCCCATTATCACCTTGCGGTCGGCCTCCGAGAGGTTTGAGCCGTCAACGTCGAACACCACCTTTATTGCCGTCACGCGGTGGGTGGCGGGGTCGGTGTCGTAGGTCATCGTCGCCGTGGGCAGGCCAATGTCGATGCCCTTGCGGGCGGCCGTGGCCCCCATCATCGAGAGCATGCAGGCCCCGAGCGAGTTTACAAGCATGTCTACGGGTGTGAACGTGGTGCCGGCAGTGCGGCTCTCGGGCGAGTTGTCGGTGGCGGTCGTTATCTGCGAACCGCCCTTGGCGGCCGTGGTCTTGATGTTGCCGCTGTAGGTCACTTTGATTTCTTCCATTGCTTTGCTTTTGTTTTAAGTTAGACAAATGTTGGCTGCCGGCCGCGCCCTGCCTGCACGGGGCACATGCCCCGGCGGGGCCGGCTGTGGGCGTGCGGCCCGGCTTGCGCTGCCGTGGCCTGTTGCGCCACGGCTGTGGGCGGCGGCCCATTCATTTGCAAATATAATGTTTTTCCCTCAAAAAACCGTCATGCGGGCATGATTCTTTCAACATGTAGGGCCGCCCTCTGACTTTTGCCATAGAAAATCGGACGTAGGCAACAACTTGCCCTCTGCCGCACCCTGCCTGTCAGCCCCGCCGGCCATTGCCGGGGGCCGCCCTTGCTTGCGCCCTGCGGGCGGGCGCAAGCACAAGCAATCCGGCATCAGGCGCTCACGCCTACCGGCCTGACAGCCCAAGCGTTGCCGACATAGCAACCCGCCGCAGGCGGCACCACAGGGCAACGGGCAAGCGCAACCGGGCTACGCCAGATTATCCCAACCGGCGGCAAAGCTGAACGGAAACTCTTGTCTGCCAAAAATCCGGGCTGCAACATCCATTACCTTCGACATTAATCGCTAAATTTAAGCCGGAAACTTTTAATCTCAAAAAAGCATTGAACAATATCATTTATTCATCGGGGGCGCCATCGCCCTCTTGCTGCAAAGTTGCGACAAGGCTCACCCCGTTCCCGTAGACAAAAAAGAATACGTCAGTAAAAAGGCCGAAGTGTTTCTTGAGGGGAACCAAGACGAAATCTATCCGTGGGTTAGATTTTCAGCCAACACCTACACAGACCGCCCCCTCTATGTGGTACAAGGCAACGACACTACAGCTTGCGCCGACGGGAGCTTCGATTTGGGCAGGGGAGAATTTCCCAAGTCGGGCCGCCTCGTGCTATGCGCCAAGGGCACCAAGCATGACTTTATGTATGTCGTGGTTACATACAGGAAAAGGAAAGAGACGGAGCCCCCGGCCGAATCGGAGCTGTTGACGGTAAGGATAAAGGGCTACGCAGACGATGTGCTGGTGCTTGACACTACACGCCTGATGCGCTCATTCTATGCAAAAGAGCTCATAATGCCCGACAACTATATGTTCCATGTAAGTTTTTGACCCAGGCGGCCTTTGCCGCCTGAAGCCACCCGGAGGCAGCCTTTCCCCCACGCCAAGGCCGCCAGCCCGGTTGTGCTGCCGCGCAAACCTGCTGCCACATTGCCTGAGGCGGGCTGGCCGCGCCGAGACAAGGCTCCCGGCAGCATGCCGGCAACAGGGCTGAAGCACTGGTGAAGCCGGCTGACGCAGCCAGGGCCATCCCCCGCGGCCCGACGGCCGTAGGGCCTTTGCGACATGGCCAAGAAACCTACGCCAACCCTTTCCTGGCATGGCCCGCGGGCCGCATCGTGCAGCGATGCCCCGGGCAAGCGCTCCTGCCGGGCGCCATTTGGGGAAAAGGGCCTACGAAGGGCCGGGGCAAAAAGCGGCCAGTTGCTTTGGCCCACAATGGCGCAAATGGCAACAACAAACAACGACCGGCAGGCCAACAGCCGTTCGGCGGGCCCGGACGGCACGTCTGGCCCTGCAAAACGGGCCGGGCCGAGCCGCCAAACGGCATGGCCAGCGGCAAGGGCCCTGCCGCATCGCCCTGGGGTCGCGGACGCCAAACAAGCAAGGCGCAACAGGCCGCCCGCGGGTGGCGGGATGCCTGCTGCGCCTTGCGCATTGCTTCCTACGGTGCAGGGCCGGGCTCAGCGCGCCTGCGCCCCCTCGGCGCCCTCGGCTGGGCCGGCGGCCGGCTTAGGCTCGAGCAGCGAGCGGTATTTCCGGCTGTCGGCCAGTATGCGCTCGGCCTCCACGAGCTGCTTGTCGTGGGCCAGCGCCTGCTGCATGGCCCCGCCCTGATAGTAGTAGGCGGCCACTATGTCTTGCTCGATGAGCTGGCGTATGTCGTCCTTGTGGCGCTCCAGGTCGCGCTCCACGTTGTGGTTGAGCTTGGCGCGCAGGCTGTCGAACTCGGCGCGGGCATCGTCGTAGTAGCCCTCGAAGCGCGCCAGCTTCTCGAGCTCGTCGAGCTTCTTGCTGCTCATGGGGTCGTAGGTGAAGCCGCTCGCCACCACCCGCCGCTTGAAGTCGGCAAAGTCGGCGTCGGACAGCCTGAACTCGCCCGCCGGGGCTATCGACGGGTGGGCGGCAATGTAGTCGACCACATAGTCGAGCATCACCTCCGACGAGTCGGCCCTATCGAGGTAGAACACGATGTTGGGCAGCGTGTCGGGCTTCACCTCCACGTCGGGCATGATGCCCCCGCCGTCGCGCACCTCGCGTCCGCTGAGCGTGTGGAACACGTGGGTCAGGCTGTCGGCAATGTGCTCGGTGTAGCCCCCGCCGCTGTGCTTGTAGTTCACGGCCTGTATGCACCGCCCGCTGGGTATGTAGTACTTGCTGGTGGTGAGCTTGAGCGTGCCGTTGTATGGCAGGTCCATCGGCACCTGCACCAGGCCCTTGCCATAGGTGCGCGTGCCGAGCACCACTCCGCGGTCGAGGTCTTGCAGCGAACCGGCAGTGATCTCGCTGGCGCTGGCCGTCTCGCCGTTGACCAGCACCACTATTGGCATCACCGTGTCAACGGGCTCGAGCCGCGTCTTGTACTCGCGGTTGGCCTGGCGCAGCTTGCCCCGCGTCTCCACCAGCACCCGGCCCTTGGGCACCCACATGTTTATTATCTCAACGGCCTCGGCCAGCGAGCCGCCGCCGTTGCCCCTGAGGTCGAGCACGAGGCCCTTGGCCCCCTGCCCCTTCAGGTCGACGAAGGCGCGGCGCATGTCCTTGGCGCATCCCTCGGTGAAGCTGTTCAGGCAGATGTAGCCCACACCGCCGGGGCGCATGCCGTAGTATGGTATCTCGGGCAGCTTGATGTTGCGGCGCGTCACCCTGAACGTCAGCTCCTTGCCCGTGGTGGGGCGCCTCACCCTCAGAGCGAAGGTGGTGCCGGGCTCGCCGCGCAGCCGCTCGCTGACGTAGCTCACCGTCTTGCCCACCATCGACGAGTCGTCTATCGACAGTATCTCGTCGCCCTTGCGCAGGCCCACCTCGGCAGCGGGCATGCCCTCGTAGGGCTCGTCGATGACCACGCTCTGTATCTTGAGGTTCTGGCGTATCACGGCGCCTATGCCGGCATACTTGCCCGTGAGCATCATCTCGAGCTCCTTATTCTTGTCTTCGGGGTAGTACTCGGTGTAGGGGTCGAGGCTGCGCAGCATGGCCTTGATGCCGTTGCCTATCACCTCCGACGGGTTGAGCGTGTCGACATACATCAGGTCGAGGTTCTTGTAGATGGTGTTGAATATGTCGAGGTTCTTGCCCACCTCGAAGTTGTGGCCCCTCGACTTCTGCGCCTGCAGGCCCGCCGCCGCCATGAATGCGGCCAGCAAGATAACGATGCGTCTTCTCATTTTTATATCTCTGTGGTTTCTTCTTTGAGCTTGCCGCCCTGCCGCAACGGGCCCGCCGGCCGGACGGCGGCGGGTGGCCATTGCCGCCAAGGGCAGGCTAACATGACTGCAAAATTAACTGATTATACTCTAAATCCGGCCACGCAGGGCGTTTTTTTGAGAAAATTTTATGTTTACCGCTATTTTTTCGCCGAAAAATTTGCACGTCTCGCAAAAAGGCATTACCTTTGCATCGCAATTCAGAAATGAGGCGCGCAACACTGCTTCAATAGCTCAGTTGGTTAGAGCACCTGACTGTTAATCAGGGGGTCGTTGGTTCAAGCCCATCTTGAAGCGCTGTTTCAATTGGAGTGCCAACCGCAGCAATGTGGTTGGCACTTTTCTTTTTTGCCCGCAACCAAGCTGCGGCGCCCCGGGGGCACAGGCGGTTTGAGATTCGTTGCATTCGTTGTTTGGCAAAAATCCCCCAAAACAGCAGGAATCCGCACGGTTGCCAGCGCGGCCCCGCCTGCCAAATGCTACACTGAAAGCATATTCAACTATTGGTTTTATAAAACCGCTGAACGCCCAACCGACAATGCCGCCGATGATGCCAAGCGGCGCCCATCATTGTGCCAAGGCAATGCCGGCGCGGGCTGATATCGCCGTGCACATGCCTCATGCATCTACAAACACGCCCCGACCTCAGCCCCACCCCGTCACAGCGAATAGGCCACCCGCAGGAAGGCGCCGCCCAGGTTTTTCCGCTCGGGGTAGAAAGGGCCGAAGCTCGTGCCCTTGTATGCCATGCCGCGCCTCATGGCGTATACGTCGAGGTCGGACCAGGCGTAGCCCAGCGACAGGGTGACGGGGTCGAACGCCGCGTAAACGCCTATGCGCACACTGAACGCATACCACCGGCCACGGTTGCCGCTCACACGGTCATACCCTGTGGGCAAGCCCCATTTGTCTTTCATTTCAATGGTAACACTGCTGTAAGGCACGTTCATCATGAAGCCCGGCTCGGCCATGAGGCCGATGCCTACGCTTTCCGTCCTGATGAGCGCGGGCGTTCGCAGCAGCAGCGACGGCATGAGAAACGCGCTCATCATGCAACGGCTGTCATCGTCGGTGCGCCACTCATTTGTCGCGGGCACACCGCCATACGAATACTGCTCCCACATGCCCAGGGAGACGCCTATGCCCGCATACCTCACGGGAAACCAGTGGTAAGAGGCTTCCAGCTGCCATGTGTCGCTTGATGTAAGCTCGCCGGTAAGCCCCAGGCAGTGGCGCCAGGCAGCATCGTCTTGACCTTTGTCGGCTGCGCCCGCCACAACCGCCACCATAAATGCCAAGGCGAGCGCCATGATACGAAAACCATTAATATGTCTAACCAATTCCATATCCCATTTACTTTATACCTGATTTCTTTATACCTGATTTCTTTATACCTGATGCAGCAACAGGCCGCGTAATGTTTATGTCAATGTGGATGCCGTCAAGTTGCAAATAGCAATGGTGAGCTATATGAGTGATAGGAAGTTAGCGGACAACAGCCTTGGTGGGTAATGTCTTCTGACTCCTTCTAACTTCCCATTACTCCCAGAGCTCCCAGCTCTCCCATTACTCCCAGAGCTCCCATTACTCCCAGCTCCCCCATCTCCTTTCCCCTTTCCTTTTCGCCCCGGTACCACAGCCCGCCACAGCGGCACCTGGCCAGCCGATGCCCCCGCCGAAGACCCTTCGATGGTCATTGCCGCCGGAGAGCCGGCAGTTTTTTTCCACTTCCCACATGTTCTTCATGCAAATATAGTCAATGGCGGCCGCCTTATGAAGCCTTGATGCAAAAATTTCACAGCCTGGTACTGTTGCGAACAATCATAAGGCAATGTCAACCAACGGCCCCGCTTCCCCACCGCCCCAGGCAAGCGAAAAGGCCCGTACACAAAAGCCACCGTCCGCCCCAGCCGCAAAAGCCCGGCCAAAACCGGCTACAGCCAAGGCCGGGACAGCCTCCCGGCAAGCGCCGAATCATGAGATGCCATGGCTTAGGGGCACAACGGCCGTTGCTTACGCATCAAGGCATGGCGCACAACCGGCCTGCGCCACAGCCATGAGGGCCATGCCCGGCCGTGGCGCCCGTGGCGTTCAATAGGCTTCCATCCAGTTGCCATGTTTCAGCGGGTTCATCTCGTCTTCCTCATGGGGCATGCCGGAAAGGGGCCGCATGGTCACTATGGCGGGCTTCATCTGCAGTGTCTTGAAATCAATGTTCCTTTCCTCCACCCTCACCATGCCAGAAGGCAGGCTGGTGTAATGCCTTGTGCAGAGTATCGTCCCCCATTCGCTTCTGAGCACTTCCTCCCGCAGTAGCCCGCCTTTCCAGATGCGCGCCAATGTGTCACGGCTGCTTCCATACACCTTGGTGTAAATGTTGGCCCCGTCCACCGCTGTGAGCGTCACCGTCTCCTTGACATCGCCCGGACATCTCGGGTTGGGGTGGCACACAGACTTGAACGGCCGCCCGCCAGCATAATGCATTTCCGTTGTGGGCATGAAGTCGACGAATCGCTTTATGAAATATGTGCCACCTCCGGCGGATATGGGCACGATGTCGGCCTTAAGCAGGTAACGGCCGCCGTCCAGGTCGCTCGACCAGAACCCCACGCATTGGTCCACCTTCACCTCAATCCTGTACCCCTCGGGGGCCGCCAGGCATTTGCCAGTCGGCGTATCCCTGATCTCGCTCACCCACCCGCCGTCGCCATAAACCATTTCGGTCAAGGTGTGCCGCGTGGTGTCGGGATTGTGGAAGTCGACACTGTCTATGGCCATCCTGAAGCCCAGGTATGCACTGTCTGTGTTCTCTTCCCAAAGCTGCGGCTCGCACAGCTCGTCGAAACGCAGCAGATAGCGCAGCCTGCCTTTGTCGTCATATCCGTACACCAGGCGCTGCGCGTAGGTTTCCGAAGGCGCCGAGACGGTTGCCATCAGCCTGCCGCCGCTGTCAACATATCGCGTGAGCATGTTTTGCGGTGCATTCCTCAGCTCCATCACAGCATACGAATTGTCGGAAAACACAATGGAGTCGTATTCAATGCATCCTTTCTCGGCAACAAGGCGTTCATCGTCCAACTGGCTGTAACGGACGCTGCTTGAAATCTCCAGCGGCTTGTCGTGACAGCACGCAGCCACCGTCAACGACAACAAAAGCGCAACGGCGGCGGGCGCATGGCGGTTGTTCAGTTTGTTATTCATGTCAGTCATTGTTTGGTCGTCACAATAAAAAACGTAACAACGGCATGCAATATTGCAGGCCCTGCGTTGATTATGAGCATTTTCATCTGCCGGGCTTGTTTCACCGGCTGCACCAGTAAGGCTGCACCGCGACGTGGTGACAGGTGGTGACAGGTGGTGACAAGCGACAGGGCTGCAAGCCACAACAGACGTGGGTGTAGATTGGTGCCAACTGCAATATATATTTATATATATATTGCAGTTGGCACCATCACCCCCGCAGTGAACATTAATCAACCACCCTTCAGAGAATATTTCTCGGTGTGCCTGTCAACGGCCAGTATGCCCATGGCGCGTGCCTCGGTCACCTTGCGCTTGGCCGTGCGCCCCGACACGGCGGCGTGCACCGCCACGGCCTCGCACAGCTCGCCGTAGGTAAGCTCGGGGTTGGGGCCGAACGACTCGCGCATCACGGCGGCCAGCCGGGCTGCCCGAACCTCGGCCGCCGCCTGGCCCCGCCCCATCTCGACAGGCATTATCACCCCGCTGTCGGTGATTGAGAAGGCGAAGGGCGCCACGGGGCGGTTGCGGCAGTCGGTCTGCTCGACCACGAAGTCGTCGGCGCGGCGCGTCACCTCGAACACCTCGCTGGCCTTCTGCAGCAGCAGCGTGCCCAGGTGGCCCTTCATGCCGTGGTCGCCGTCGCCCTTGTTGGTGTGCAGCACGCAGCACACGGCGCAGTCGGCCCCGGCCGAGAGCCTCATGAGCTCGCCTATGAGGGCCGTGCTCTGGCCCACCTCGTTGAAGTCGGCCAGCAGGTCGGCCACGCCGTCGATGAACACCGCCGCGGGCCTGGCGCGCTCCACCGTGCGGCGTATGAAGGGCAGCCGCTCGGCCATGGGCATGGCTCGCAGGCAGTAGGCTGCCAGACGCGGGTTGTTGCGGTCGGTGTGCCACCCGAGCATGGCGTGGATGCGCCTCACCAGGCGCATGGTGCTCCTGGGGTGCTGCTCGGTGTCGAAGTATACCACGCCCGCCTGGCCGCAGCAGGAGCTGATGCCGAAGGCGGCGCAGCCCAGCACCGAGGCGGCGAGCACGGCCGAGAGCAGGCTCTTGCCGCTCTTCGACTTGGCCTTGATGGCCTGCAGGTCGCCCCGGGGCATGAAGCCCACGCCGTCCTGGCTGAGCAGGAAGGTGGGTCCGGGGCAGGGCTTGGCCAGGTCGACCGACCACTCGGCGCCGGCGGGCCCGGCGGCGGTGTCAACGCTGCGCAGCCCCTCGGCCACGGCCTCAACGGCCTGGCGGAGCCCCACCACCTCCGACGTGGCCGCGGCGCGCGCCAGCGAGGCCACGGCGGCCATGCGGCGGCGGGCGGCGAGCTCGCGCAGGCGGGCCAGGTTGCGGGCAAAGGGCGACGCGGGGTTGGGCCTGTCGAAGAGTGACGTGAGCGCCTCGGGGCTGATGCCCGCCTGGTGGGCTGCCGACCACGCCATGACGCCCACCACGTCGGCCTCGCCGCCCGCCGAGCGCACGGCCCTGGCGGCGGTGAAGATGGCCGAGCAGGAGGGGTCGCGGAAGAGCTCGGGCGAGAGCGAGTCGAGCAGCTGGTTGTAGGTGAGCGCCGCCCCGAGGGCGTCGCGCTCGCACTGTGCGTCGGCCATTGGCGCCGGCGCGGGTGCTGTCTGTGCAATTGTGTGTTCCATGGTTGTGTGCTGTTTTGTGTAGTTGCGGCCAGGGCGGCGTGCCCCGGCCCGACGGCAAAGATACACCGCGGGGAAGGCCATGGCAAGGCCCGGGCGGGCAAAAGCGGCCATCCCGACCTGCAAAACGGCATGTCCGGCCATGCGGCGGGGCCCCCGCGGGCGGGCCGGGGCGTGGCGGGCCTGACGGCTACAGGGCCATGAGGCTGTAGGCCCTGACGCCGGTTTGGGTTAAATCATATAAAAATGAGGGGCGCGGCAGACCGCGTTGGCAGAAAAAGGCTATCTTTGCAACTGCCGGCGGGCACCGCCGCCAACGGGCGGGCTGAGAGAACTGGGAGAACTGAGAGAACTGAGAGAGCTGGGAGAACTGGGAGAACACTTTCGATTTGGCTGAGTGGGCGGTTGGCAGCCGGGAGGGGTGTTGGGGCCTTCCCGGCTGCCGGCGTGTCTGTCAGGGCTTGCCGTAGATCAGGGTGGTGAGGTTGTCGGGGGCGAAGAGCTCTTGGGCCACTTGCTGTATGGCGGATGGCGTGATGGCGTCGATCATGGCGAAGAGCTCGGCGGGGTCTTTCTCGCGGCCGTAGTGGAGGTAGCCCTTGGCGAAGTCGAGGGCGAAGCTCTCGCGGCTGTCGCATGCCACGGCTATCTGCCCCTTTATCTGCTTCTTGGCGGCGGCGAGCTGTGTCGGGGTGAGTGGCTTCTGCATCACTCGGTCGAGCTCACGCCTTACCAGGCGGCGGCAACGCTGCACGTCGTGGGTGTCGCACCCGAAGTAGATGCACCACGAGCCGGTGTCGGAGTAGCTCACCATGGAGCTGTCGACGGTGTATACCAGTCCGTTGCGCTCGCGCAGGGCTATGTTGAGCCTTGCGTTCATGCCCGGTCCGCCGAGCATGTTGTTGAGCAGGTAGAGGGCCATGCGCCTGTCGTCGTGGGCGCTGTAGGCCCTTGTGCCAATCATGACGTGGGCCTGGTGGGTGGCCCTGTCGGCCGTGGTCTCGCCGGGCGTGTAGGCAGGCATTGGCCCCGACGGCCTTGGCCCCCGTGGCGCCGCCGGGGGGAAGTCGGCCGTGGCCTTCTGGAGCAGCCATGCCACCCGGCGGAAGTCGATGTCGCCATATGCGAAGAACACGGCGTTGTCGGGCCTGTACAGCCTTGCCGTGAAAGCGAGCGCGTCGGCCGGTGTGAACGTGCGCAGCCTCTCGGCCCGCCCCAGTATGTTGTGGCCGAGCGGGTGGCCTGCGAAGAGTCGGCTGTCGAACTCGTCGTATATGAGCTCGGCCGGCGAGTCGTTGTAGCTCTCAATCTCGTCGCATATCACCTCGATTTCCTTCTCCACCTCCTGCTGCGGGTATCGGCTGTGGAAGACGATGTCGGTGAGCAGGTCGACGGCCCTTGGGAAGTGGTCGCGCAGGATTGCGGCGTGGTAGACGGTGTCTTCCTTGGTGGTGAAGGCGTTGAGGTCGCCCCCCACGCTTTCGAGGCAGTTGATGATGTGCCACGACCTGCGCCGTGCGGTGCCCTTGAACGTGGTGTGCTCGCAGAAGTGGGCCATGCCCTCTTGGCCCGGGCCCTCGTCGCGCGTGCCGGCCGCGATGCAGTAGCCGCAGTAGACCACCGGCGACGCCGATGGCAGGTGTATGATGCGCAGCCCGTTGGGCAGCGTGAGCGTGTTGTATTCCATAATGGCGGCAAAGATACAGCAAAATCCCGACAGGGCGAAGTTGGCGGCATGTTTTTTTGTGCGCGGCCGCCCGTGGCGTCGCCCGCCCGTGGCCATCGCTGAAAATTAACTTTTGTGAAAAAGTGGCGCGTTGCTTGCCGTTTTGCCAAAAAATTCAGATATTTGCAGCTTGGAAAGGATTCAGTATGCGTAAAGTAGTTGGAATAGGGGAGACTGTGCTCGACATAATCTTCAAGAACGACCAGCCCATAGGCGCCGTTCCGGGCGGTTCAGTGTTTAACGGCGTGATATCGCTCGGCCGTTCGGGCGTCGACGCCACGTTCATCAGCGAGGCGGGCAACGACCGCGTTGGCCGCAAGATAGTGTCGTTCCTCAAGGCCAACGGCGTGAACGCCGACAACGTGAGCGTATATCCCGACAGCAAGTCGCCCATATCGCTGGCCTTCCTTGGCGACGACAACAGCGCCGAGTACATTTTCTACAAAGACCACCCCCACGACCAGCTCGACTTCGCCTACCCCGACGTGGGCCCCGACGACGTGGTGATGTTCGGCTCGTTCTATGCCGTCAACCCCGTGATACGCCCCCAGGTGGTTGCGTTCATAGAGTATGCCCGCAGCCGCGGCGCCATACTCTACTACGACGTCAACTTCCGCGCCTCGCACCGCACCGACCTCATCAAGGTGACGCCCAACATACTCGAGAACCTGGAGTATGCCGACATAGTGCGCGGCAGCACCGAAGACTTCGGCGTGATGTTCCGCAAGTCGGACCCCGACACCGTCTACCGCAGCGAGATATCCTTCTACTGCAAGCACTTCATCTGCACCCAGGGGGCGGGCCCGGTGGCCCTGAGGGGTTCCGGCGGCCTGAGCCGCGACTACCCCGTGGAGCACACCGACACGGTGAGCACCATAGGCGCTGGCGACAACTTCAACGCCGGCTTCGTCTACGGGCTGATAAAGTATGGCATCACCCGCGCCGACATCGATGCCGGCCTCAGCGACGGCCAGTGGGACAGCGTGATGCACTGCGCCCAGCTCTTTGCCGCCAACTGCTGCCGCAGCATAGGCAACTACGTTGACGAGGACTTCGGGCGGCAGATGAAGGCCGCCCTGCGGCAGGCCTGAGCCGTCAGCGGCATGGATTGATAGCGGCCGCAGGGCGGCATGCAAACGACAGGCAAACGACAAGAGGATAACCATAATTCATCATTTAAACATATATGCAAGAGATAACAAACAATATTTACTACGTTGGCGTGAACGACCGCAACAAGGCCCTGTTCGAGGGGCTGTGGCCGCTGCCCAACGGCGTGTCGTACAACTCGTACCTCATAGTGGACGAGAAAGTGTGCCTTGTAGACACCGTCGAGGTAGACTTCTTCGTGCCCTTCATTGAGCGCATACGCGAGGTGATAGGCGACCGGCAGATAGACTACCTCGTAATCAACCACATGGAGCCCGACCACAGCGGGTCGATAGGGCTCATAAAGAAATACTACCCCGGCCTGAAGATTGTAGGCAACAGCAAGACGTTCGACATGATGAAAGGCTTCTACGGCATAGCCGACGGCACCCACCTGGTGAAGGAGGGCGACACGCTGAGCCTGGGCAGCCGCGAGCTGCGCTTTGCCATGATACCCATGGTGCACTGGCCGGAGACCATGGTGACGTTTGACACGTCGGCGGGCGCCCTCTTCTCGGGCGACGCCTTCGGCTGCTTCGGCGCCCTGAACGGCGGGCTGGTCGACTCGCAGATAAACTGCGACGAGTTCTGGCTCGAGATGGTGCGCTACTACTCGAACATTGTGGGCAAGTATGGCACCCCCGTGCAGAACGCGCTGAAGAAGCTCTCGGGGCTGCAGATAAACTACATCTGCTCGACCCACGGCCCCGTGTGGCACGAGAACATAGACCGCGTGGTGAAGCTCTACGACCGCATGAGCCGCTATGAGACCGACCCCGGCCTGGTGATATGCTACGGCACGATGTACGGCAACACCGAGCGCGCCGCCGAGGTGGTGGCCGCCGCCGCCAGCCGCGCCGGGCTGAAGGACATCGTGATGTACAACGTGTCGAAGACCCACCACTCGTACATCATACGCGACGTGTTCCGCTACCGCGGACTCATAGTGGGCGCCCCGACATACAACGCCGGGCTGTACCACGAGATGGAGGTGCTGCTCTCCGAGCTGGCCGGCAAGGACATAAAGAACCACTGCATGGGCTGGTTTGGCAGCTACGCCTGGGCCGGCAAGGCCGTGGCCAAGATAAAGGAGTGGAACGACACGCGCCTGCACTATGAGGCCGTGGGCACGCCCGTGGAGATACGCCAGAGCCTCGACGCCGCCACCCACGCCGCCTGCGAGGCGCTGGGCCGCGACATGGCCCGGAGGCTGCTCGGATAAGGGGCGGTTTTTAGGGGCTGTTTTCAGGGGTTGTTTTAGGAGTTCAGGAGTTCAGGAGTACAGACAATAGCTTTTGTGTACAATGGAGTTATAGGGAGGTAGAAGGAGTTATAAGGAGTTATAAGGAGGTAGAAGGAGATAGAAGGAGTTAGAGGACAATGGCATTGACTATCTCTTCCCACTTTACCCATGCCACAGGGTGACGTGCTTCCAAAACTATTGTCTGAACTCCTGAACTCCTGAACTCCTGAACTCCCCAATATCCCCCAAAGCTATTGTCTTAACTCCTTTACTTCCTAACTCCTTAACTCCTAAAACAACTCCAGAACTCCCCAATAACCCCCAAAGCTATTGTCTTCTACCTCCCTATAACTCCATTGTACACAAAAGCTATTGTCTTAACTCCTTTACTTCCTAACTCCTTAACTCCTAAAACAACTCCAGAACTCCCAAATATCCCCCATTCGATGCTCATAGCGGCAGCTCCGACGCCGACGATGCCACCGTGATGTGGTTGCGCCAGCTGCCCCTGACGGCCCCGCGGGCCTCAAGGTCGTCGAGCATGGCGATGAGGCTGTCCCAGTAGCCCTTCAGGTTGTACAGGCATACAGTCTTCGAGTGGTAGCCGATGGTGGCGGCGGCCACCACGGTGAACACCTCGTCGAGCGTGCCAATGCCGCCCGGCAGGGCTATGAACACGTCGGAGCGCGCCATCATCAGCTCCTTGCGGTCGGTGAGGTCGGAGCATGGTATGTGTACATCCATGTGGGCGCTCGTGTGGCCCCGCTCCTCGACGCGCACCGGCACCACTCCCGTGACCCTCGCGCCGGCGCTGCGCGCGGCCCCAGCCACACACTCCATGAGCCCCATGTCGGTGCCGCCGAACACCAGCGAGTGGCCCCTCTGGCCAATGATTCGCCCCAACTCTTCGGCGGCACGGTAGAAGTCGGGGTCGAGCCCGGCGTTTGCCGAGCAGAAAACACAAATCTCCATAGTGCTGCAAAAGTAACAATTTTGGTCATGGCTGCAAAATAATTCAGCTTTTTTGTATAATGCTCGGTTATTTTCACTACCTTTGCAGCCGCAAGCGCCGCACGCCGTCGTCAGCAGTTGGGCTGGGGCATGGGGCGATAATACGTATTATTTTATTTTTTTTAGATTGAAGACATTTGAAGAATTGGGCGTCAGCGAAGAGATTCGCCGCGCCATCACGGAGCTGGGCTTTGAGAGCCCCATGCCCGTACAGGAAGAAGTAATCCCCTATTTGCTCGGCAACCGCAACGACGTAATCGCGCTGGCACAGACCGGCACGGGCAAGACAGCCGCCTTCGGCATACCCGTGCTGCAGCGCATAGACACACGGTGCCGCGACACCCAGGCGCTGGTGCTCAGCCCCACGCGCGAGCTTTGCCTGCAGATTGCAGACGACCTGAAAGACTTCTCCAAGTACATGGGAGGCATCAACATCGTGCCCGTCTACGGCGGCACGTCGATAGAGAACCAGGTGCGCGCCCTGCGCCACGGCGCCCAGGTCATCGTGGCCACCCCCGGCCGCCTCATCGACCTCAAGAACCGCGGCGTGGCCAAGCTCGGCGGCGTGGGCAACGTGGTGCTCGACGAGGCCGACGAGATGCTCAACATGGGCTTCTCCGACAGCATCAACGAGATATTCGAGAGCCTGCCCGAAAACCGCAACACGCTGCTCTTCTCGGCCACTATGAGCCGCGAGGTGGAGAAGATAGCCAAGTCGTACCTGCGCGACCACAAGGAGATTGTGGTGGGCAGCCGCAACGAAGGCGCCGAGAACGTGAACCACGTCTACTACATGGTGAGCGCCAAGGACAAGTACCTGGCCCTGAAGCGCGTGGTAGACTACTACCCCCGCATATTCGCCATCATCTTCTGCCGCACGAAGCGCGAGACGCAGGAGGTGGCCGACAAGCTCATACGCGACGGCTACAACGCCGAGTCGCTGCACGGCGACCTCTCGCAGCAGCAGCGCGACCTTACGATGCAGAAGTTCCGCCAGCACCTCACCCAGCTGCTCGTGGCCACCGACGTGGCCGCCCGCGGCCTCGACGTTGACGACCTGACCCACGTCATCAACTTCGGCATGCCCGACGACATAGAGAGCTACACCCACCGCTCGGGCCGCACGGGCCGCGCCGGCAAGAAGGGCACCTCGATAGCCATAGTCCACTCGCGCGAGCGCAGCAAGATACGCGCCGTGGAGAAGCAGATAGGCAAGCAGTTTGTTGAGGGCAAGCTGCCCACGCCCCAGGAGATATGCACCAAGCAGCTCTACAAGGTGATGGACGAGATAGTGAAGGTAGACGTCAACGAGGAAGAGATAGCCCCGTTCATGGACGAGATAAACCGCCACTTCGAGTTCATCGACAAGGAAGACGTGATAAAGAAGATGGTGAGCCGCGAGTTCGGCCGCTTCCTGGCCTACTACGCCGACGCCCCCGAGATAGAGCAGTCGGCGGGCCGCGGCGAGAAGAAAGAGCGGCGCAGCGCCGAGCGCGGCGCCGGCGGGCGGCGCAAGGCCGAGCAGGGCTACCGCCGCCTGTTCATCAACCTGGGCAAGGCCGACGGCTTCTACCCCGGCGAGGTGATGCAGTTTGTAAACCGCAACGTTGACGGCCGCCAGGAGGTGGGCCACATAGACCTTTACGACAAGTTCTCGTACATAGAGGTGCCCGAGCGCGACGCCGCCCGAGTGATGCGCGCCCTCGACGGCACCCGCTACCGCGGGCGCGACGTGCGCTGCAACGACGCCGACGACACCCAGGCCTCACAGTCGCGCGGCGGTCGCGGCGGCCGCGGCCAGGAGCGTGGCGGGGCCTTCGCCCGCTTTGACCGCAAGCCCAAGAAGCGGCGCGCCGAGCGCGGCGGCGGGGCCGATGGCGGCCGCCAGGACGACTGGCGCCAGTTTTTCCAGAACGACGGCGTGAGGCTCAAGGGCGACGAGCCCGACTTCTCCGAGGAGGGGTGGGCACGCCGCAAGCCACGCAAGAAGTGACACACGGGCACACGGAAGGGGGCCGGCACGCCGATGGCGCGCCGGCCCCCTTTGCCTTTCGCTCTTTAATTATTAATCTTAACCTTTCATTCTTAATTCTTTTCACTTACGCCTCACGGCCTGTAGACCACGGCCCGCCCGTCGTAGCTGATGCCCTCGGCCGAGATGGCAATCTGCTTGCACGACGAGTTGTTGTAGAGCTCTATCCGCGCCCGCCCGTCCTTGTCGGCCTTGACGGCGGGGTTCCAGTAGAGCGTGCGCCTGTGGTCGGCCATGGGCGGCATGAGGCTGTAGTCGGGCATCTGGAACGTCTCCACGCGGCTGTAGCCGTCGAAGTGGGTGTGGCGCAGCCCCTTGCTCTTGGCCGGGAACTCATGGTGTGAGTAGAGGAAGATGGTGACTGGGCTGTACCGCGCCAGTTCGGGCGCCTCGACATAGTTGCGCCATATATCCTCGTCTTCAGATATGTAGACGCTCTTGTACTCGTCGAGCCAGCGGGGCATCTCCTCGGACGTCTCGGCCCTGATGTTCACAATGTCAGCCGTGCTCACCCCCCGCGTCGACGTGCCCATGTAGAACGTGTTGTTGAGCACCCACACTATGGGCCTGTTCTTGTATGACATGCCGTCGCGCGTGAGGAAGCCCCTGTACTGGTCTTGGGCGCTCTCCGTCTGCATTTCTTCCATCTGGCTCACCTCCGTCTGCAGCTTCCCGCCCTCGTTGACCATCGAGAGCTGCTGCTCCACGGGCAGCTCCTGCGGCTCGGCCAGCCCGTAGCCCTCGTCGCCCTGGTCTACCTCGTTGCCTCCGAAGAACGGGTTTTTCTGTGCGAGCCACTCGAAGATGGTGGGCGTGTCATCGCCGGCGTCGTATATCTCGTCGGCGGCCCGGTCGCAGTCATACCTCACGTAAGCCTTGAACGCTCCGCGCTGCTCGTTTTCCCATCCGGCCCTCGCCTTCTCGAAGAGCCGCTTGCCCTTTACCTTCACCTCCCTTATCATGTGCACCCGGTCTTCCATCGACAGCTTCGTGGCCAGCGTGTCGAAGCCCGCCTCGGGCACCGCCAGCTGCCTGGCCTCGCCCATCGGCACAGGCTCGGTCTCGGCTGGCCACACCGGGCGCGGTGCCGGGGCAAAGTTGCGGTCGATGCCCACCCTGTAGTTCTTGGCCTTGCCCTCGGCGTTGGTGGTGTTGAGCAGCAGCGTGTACTCGCCCTCGCAGTCGGGCAGCCTGAAGGCATACATGCCGGCCGAGTCGGTGGTGGCCTTTCCGCCCATGGCCACCCCCTGCCTGTTGTAGAGCGTGGCCGTGAGCTTCACGCCGGCCGTCTTGTTGCGCCTGCTGGCCTGGTGCAGCTGCCCGAACAGGTAGAGCCCGTCTTCCATGGGCTGCCTCCTGACAAACTCCTTGCTGCCGGCCATCTGCGCCACGTCGTAGCGGCGCCACCCCTGCACCATCATGAGCAGGTCGGCGGCCCTGCGGTGCTCCTCGTCGTCGGCCTCAAGATAGTATTGCGGGTTGCGTATGTAGCCCTTGAGCTCCGACGACAGCAGCAGCCACGTGGCGGCGTCGGCGTCGGCCCCGTTGGCGTCGGCGGCCCTGTCGCGCACGGCCAGCGAGAACGTCACCCCCGGCTCCGTCTGCGCCTCGAGCGCCAGCTTGCCGCATGGCGCGAGCGAGCCCTCGGCCCTGAAGGCTATGGTGTCGACCCCCGCCTGCGGGCTCACGAACACCATGCGTTCGGCCACTATGTCTCCGTTGCGGTCTATCAGCGCCACCTGGCTCACCCCCGGCGCCATGTCGGGGCGGAAGAAGCGCCTGCGCGCAGTTCGCTCGCCAGGCATCAGGATGTCGGCCGCGTCGACGTTGCCCCCGTTGACGAGCACCATGGCCAGCGGTTCGTCGTAGCCTTTGGAGCGCGTCACGGCCACGTTGACATAGTCGCCCTCAATGGCCCCCACCGTGAGCACGCAGCCCTCGGCCTCGGCCCCGGGCAGCTCAAACTCGTGCCACCGCCCGGCCGAGTCGGTGAGCGTTAGCGTGGCGCTGCCCTCGGCGGGCGTGTAGTCGAACACCCCTCGGCCCTCGCGCAGCGTCTCCACGGCCACGCGCCTGCCGTCGGCCATGGTGAGCGTGCCCCCGGCCTGCAGCGGTTCGCCGCCGGGCCCGGTCACGTCGAAGGCCACCCGCGAGGGCAGTCCCATGACAAGGCGCCCGCCCTCGGGGAAGAAGCGCACCCGGGCCTTGCCGTCGCCGGCCTTGGCCCTGGCCGATGGCATTCGCTTGCGGTAGTCGTGGGCGGCCATGGTGGGCTCCGAGTAGTCGCCCTCGGCCTTTGGCGCCTCGAACACCGGCAGCACGCGCGAGAAGGCCCATGCGGCGTCCCAGTTGAGCATGTAGCGCGTGTAGGCCCTGATTTCGTAGAATCCCGAGGTGAGCAGCTTGTCGAGCTTGAACGAGCCCGAGCCTCGGCCATGGTCGAGCTTCACCTTGCGCGTGGCCACCGTCTCGCCCGTTGGGTCGAGCAGGTCGACGTAGAGCACCCGGCTCATGTCTGTGAGGGCAGGGCGGTCGGCCCTGACCACATAGGCGCTGAACCACATCGTCTCGCCCCTGAAGTAGGCCGTGTTGTCGAGGTGTAGGTAGACCTTCTCTTGCGGGAAGAGGCGGTTGAATGTAGAGATGTTGCCGACAAAGCGCTCGAGGGTGGCTTTGGCCTCCGGCCCTGCGGCCACTGTCGTAGCGGTAGCCTGCGGCTGCTGTGCCCCGGCTGTTGCACAGCAAAGCATGGCCGCCATGGCCATGCAGCATATCAGCGAAGTGTGTTTCATAATCATTGCGTATGGTTGTTAGGTTTTCGTCTTTGCCCCAGCCAAAGGCTTGGGTGCCACAAATATAGCCTTTTTTGCCGAAATGGCCAAGCCGGCGGGCCAAAAAAAACATGTGAGTGTATGCAAGTAGCCAAGTAATTATAGGTAGCTGACGGTTGTTAGGCTTCCTTGCTGTAGCCCGGAGTCGGCAGACAGCGGTTTTAGCGGGTAATGCCTCTAACTCCTTCTTCCTTCTTCTAACTCCTTCTACCTCCTGAAAAAGTCTTCTTCCTCCTCACATTTGGCAGCATGCGGATATTCATAAAGCTATAGCCGCGGGGCTGTGGGACGTGGCCGTTATGGTGTGGCTTTGTGCCTGTTTGTCGGCAGATGGCATGGTGGCGGCCCGTTTTCCGCATTTTTTCTGTATTTTTGCATAAAGCGTGCGGCAACCATGGCAGGGGCTGTGTTGTATGGCTGCCGCGCCGTTTTCTCACCGAGAGCCTTCCGCCGCCGTTCCCTGCCCGCGGCCCGAGGCCGCCCCCGGCGCCACCCCTCTTGCGGCTTGCGCCCGCGCCCCTTTGGGGCATGGGGGTCAACCCATTATCGATGAAATGAACATACTGAAAGAAAAAACCACCTTCACACGGACCGTGGCCATCCCCGGCCTGCTGGTCCTGCTGGCCCTGTCGCTGCTGTGCGCCCTGTGGCCCGACCGCACCGAGCAGGCCCTGCTCGCAGTCCAGTCGTACGTATACCGCAAGTTCAGCTGGGTGTACACCATGCTCGTATCGCTCTTCTTCATCTTCCTGCTGGTGCTGGCCTTCGGCAAGGCCGGCAACATACGCCTCGGGCCCGACAACTCAAGGCCCCAGTACAGCTTCTTCTCATGGATAGCCATGCTCTTTGCCGCCGGCATGGGCATCGGTCTCATGTACTTCGGCGTGGCCGAGCCCATGTCGCACTACGTCCATCCGGCGCTGCCCACCGTGGCCAACCCCGCCAAGGAGGCCATGCTGGCCACGTTTTTCCACTGGGGTCTGCACGCCTGGGCCATCTTCGCGCTCATGGGGCTCATACTGGCCTACTTCTCCTTCCGCTACCGCCTGCCGCTGTCGATACGCAGCGGCCTCTACCCCCTGCTGGGCGAGCGCATAAAAGGTGTGGTAGGCAACGTCGCCGACACGTTTGCCCTGGTGAGCACCTTTTTCGGCATAGCCACATCGATGGGCTTCGGCGTGGTGCAGCTCAATGCCGGGCTGGTGCACATAGGCCTGCTGGGCCACACGAGCTTCGCCCTGCAGTGCGCCATCATAGCCGCGGTGAGCGCCGTGGCCATACTCTCGGCCGTGGCGGGCGTGAGCCGTGGCGTGAGGCGGCTCAGCGAGGCCAACCTGTGCCTGGCCGTGCTGCTCATGGCCTTCGTGCTGCTGCTCGGGCCCACCACCTTCCTGCTGAGCGCCTTCAGCGAGAGCCTGGGCTACTATGTGCAGCGCCTTGCCGGCCTGACGTTCAACACGTTTGCCTTCGAGACCGACGGCCGGGGGTGGTTTACCAGCTGGACTGTCATGTTCTGGGCGTGGTGGATAAGCTGGGCCCCGTTTGTGGGGCTGTTCATAGCCCGCATATCGAAGGGCCGCACCATACGCGAGTACATAGTGGCCGTGCTGCTCGTGCCGTCGCTCTTTGTGTTCATGTGGATGACGGTGTTCGGCGCCGGGGCCATCCACATAGACAGCCACGTGGCCGGAGGGGCCCTCTCGGCCCTGGCCGACCAGCCCGACATACTGCTCTTCAGCTTCTTCGGCCAGTTTCCCATGGCCGGGGCGCTGTGTGTGCTGGGCATAGTCATGATAGCCGTGTTCTTCGTCACGTCGGCCGACTCGGGCATTCTCGTGATGAACAGCATCTCGTCGGGCAACGCGCCCAACTCGCCCAAGTGGCAGAACGCCTTCTGGGGAGTGCTGCTGGCGCTGATATCCATGGCGCTGCTATACGCCGGAGGGCTGCGCTCGCTGCAGACGATGACGCTCGTGATGGCGCTGCCCTTCGGCCTGATAATGCTGGTGCTGTGCTTCTGCCTGGTGAGGGCCCTGCACACCGACATGCTCTACCACAGCTCAAACCTGCCCTACGGCAGCCGCAACTGGGACGGCAGCCACTGGCGGGAGCGCCTGACGCAGATACTCACCTTCTCGCAGAAAACCGACATACAGCGCTTTTTCAGCCAGAAGGTAAGGCCGGCCTTCGCCGAGCTCGCCGCCGAGTTTGCCGGCCGGGGCATCGACGTGGAGGTGAACGAGGGGCGCCGCGGGGCCCTGTCGGTGGAGATTGTGATAAGGCACGAGAGGATATGGAACTTCAGGTATGGCGTGGCAGCCGAGCGGCGCAGCATATCGGAGTACCTTATCGACGAGGAGAACACGCCCGACGTGAGCACCAACAAGCAGTATATCCCGGTGACTTACTACAGCGACGGGCGTTCGGGCAACGACATTCAGTATCTGAGCCAGGAGGAGATAATTGCCGACGTGCTGCGAGAGTACGAGCGCTACATCAGTGCCGTGGCCGACGACAAGAAGGCCATGATGTATGTAGACAAGGGCGGGTATGCCATAAAGTGACGCGCCGGGCTAAGCGGGCGGCCGTGGCGGGCCGGGCATGGCGGACAATGGAGTTCGCCATAGAAACAAGATGGGCGGGCGATGCGATTTTTTAAAAGTTAAAATCGGATAGTTTAACAAAGTGTAACGATGAAATTGCTATTTTTGTAGATGAAGATTTGGGAGTCCTAGGTTGCCTAGGCGGCATAGGTTGCCTAGGTTGCCTAGGAATCCTAAGAATCCTAAGAAGCCTAGGAATCTTAGGATTCTTAGGAAGCCTAGGCCTCTTAGGAGGCCCGGGAGCCTTCGTAGACAGTAATAACCACATTAAACAAACAGTTTATGAAAAAGACGTTACTATTAGTTGCCTTGGGGGCGATGGCAGCCGCAGAGCTGCACGCCCAGGCCACTGTCAGGACAACCCGCGGGATTGGGGTTGTGCAGGCCCGTGAGTATTCTCCGGAAGGAATGCTGGACAATGCCATCCCCGACAACGCCTTTGCTGGCGCCGCATTGCTGAGGGAAATCATCCTGCCCGACAACATCACGTCGATAGGGGCGGGGGCCTTCAGCGGATGCGACAGGCTCGAGAGCGTGGTGATTTACAGCCTTGACATAGCCCACGTGGGCGAGGGGGCTTTCCCCGACCGCGACGGGCTTACCATCACCGTGCAGACGGACGGGGTGAAGGCCCGCGTTGAGGGCGACAGGGGCTTCAGCCACACCAAGGTGGTGGTGCTGCACCCCACGGGAGTGGCACAGGCAGGCGCCGGCAACATAGACCTGTCGGCAGGGCCCGGGGGCATGCTGACTGTAAGCAACGGCGGCCGAGAGGGCAGCGACGTCAGGGTCTACGACATGTCGGGACGGCTGGTGGCCGGCGGCACTGCCGTGGCCATGGGCGCATACGCAGTGAGGCTGGACGCTGGCACGTATGTGGTGACAGTGGGCGGAAAGCCGTATAAAATAACCGTAAAGCAATGAAAGGAGGACAATGATGGGCAAGGTATATTACAGAGTGCTCGTGGCCGTGGCAATGGCCATGGCGGCATTGCATGTCAGTGCACAGGAATTGATGGTGGCCACCGACCGGCCCGGTGAGCTGGAGGAGAAGGTGGGGGCCGTGGCCGACGGCATAAGCTCGTTGTCGGTGGAGGGCCTGATAGACTATTCAGACATCGACTACCTCAGGGCTCTGGCCACGGGCAAGAGCCTCGAGAGGATAAACATAAGCCAGGCTGTGGTGTCGTCGGGCAAAGCCACGGCGTTCCCGACGTTTGCCTCGTGGCCGGACACCGAGACCATCTGCCGCGGCATTGGTCAGATGCCTATGAGCGAGGTAGACTCGAGGGAGAAGCAGCTCGGCAGCAAGCGCATGCAGGACATCGAGGCTATATACGAGGGAATACTGAGCTACTACAACTCGTCGATAATGTTTTATGAGACCACCGACCCGCAGAACCCATACAGGTATTACCTGGTGGACATAGAGACAAAGGCGGTGAAGCTGGCCTCGCTGCTGTTCAGGCCGCTGACCTATGCCATCTACCCCATTGCCGACAGCTACGACTGGGGGCTTAACAAAAACTTCGAGGAACTGGCCGCCGCCAACGGGTGGAAGGCGCTCGAGAGCGATGGCGACGTGTTTGTGTTCAACAAGGAAGGCATGCCCGTGCAGCTCGAGGTGACAGCCTGGAGGCACAGCGACGATAACGTTTACGCGCAGATGAAGTTTTTGCCCAAGGCCGAGGATGTGGCCTACGACCTGCAGAGCCCCGACCTGGATGCTTTTGGCGTGGCAGAGCCCGCCGCCCACATAAAGGCTTACGAAGAGGGCCTCGGCAACACGGTTGAGACCTATGGCGAGACGTCGGCCCTGGGCGAGAGCTTCGTGGTTAGGTTTGGCGACGGCACCCATGTGTCGCGAAAGTACCAGCTGGCGAAAGGCGACTACAGTCTGATGTCGATAGTGGAGGAGTTTGAGAAAGACAAGGAAGGCATACTGAGCCCCGACAACACGTCGTTCAGGAAGTTCCTGTCGGACAACGGCTTTGAAGACTCTGACAGCGAAAGCAACGTTTACTACAACAAGGCCAGGGAGATAAGGCTTGAAGTGAGGTCTGCCGACGACAACAACGGCAGGTATGCCACCATGACCTTCACCTCGACGCGCCTGTCGACGTCGGGCTACACCATGCCGCTGCTCAACTTCGAGGCCTCGGTGAGAGACGTGCTCGTATACGAGGGCAGGCGCGGCAGCAAGCGCGAGGAGGGCAGTTCGCTGGGCACTTACGTATTCACCTTCACCGGCAAGTCGGAGTTTGCCCGTGCCGTCTACGAGTTTGTGGGCGACAGGCTCACAGTGGTCAGGCAGTTTGCCTCGTCGAAGGACATATTGCTCACCGGCGAGTTTGCGGCCATGTTGCGCGATGCCGGTTTTGAGCAAGTTTCTTCCGACATGTTTGCCACCGTTTACCGCGACAAGGCAGGCAAGGTTGCGCTGACGGTGTTCACCGACAGCGGGCTGATGGAGTTTAAGAAAAACAAAGACGACGGCCCGGGCACCGGCGGCGGCCAGGTGTTTGAAAAAGACGAGAACGGCTACTTCCTGCCGCTGTTGTGCTTCAACGTTGACGACCCGATGACCGCCATCAACGCCTACGAGGAGTCGGCCGGCCACAAGGTGTCGGAATGGATGGACAACATGTTCACTGTTGACAAGGCCGAGCCCAAGAGGCCGCTGGTCGACATAGTATACGTGCTGACCGACGACAAGTCGATGCTCAGAGAGGTGATTGTTGGGTGCAGCGCCGACAACTTCAGCAAGGGCGACTTTGAGCAATTCATGGCATCAAAGGGCTTTGAGGCAATCGGCGGTGCCGACGGCATCTTTGTGGAGCAGAGGTATTACAACAAAGAGTTGAAGGTGCTTGCCCAGGTGGACATATCTATAGGCAGGAGGATAATTTTCAGCTATAACGAAGCTCCTGGAACGGGAGAGTGACTTGAGAATGGCTGGGAGGACTGGGAGGACTGAGAGAACTGAGAGAACTGGGAGGACTGGGAGGACTGGGAGGACTGGCCAATAAAATGCATGAGGGCCTGCGGGATTGTCCCGCAGGCCCTCATGCATTTTATTGGCGGCGGCAGCAGCCGGCTAAGCGATGAGGCTGCTGTGGCCGCGCGTCAGCGCTTCCATGTCGGGGTGGGGCTGCCGCCGGCTTTCTTCAGCCTGAGGTTGAGCTGGATGATGGCCGGCACGAGTATGCAGAGCGAGAAGCCCACGGCCATGAGCACCCGCGTCTGGCTGCCGCCGAAGATCTGTATTAGAGTGGCGTCGGGGGCGGGCAATACATTGTATAGCACATAGGCTATGGTGTTGTTGGCCCAGTGGAAGGCTACGCCCGGCACGAGGCTGTCGGTGCGGTAGTACATCCAGCCGAGCAGCAGGCCCACGAGCATGGCATGGGGCATCTGGGCCGGATTGCCGTGGATGATGGCGAAGATGACGGCCGAGATGGCTATGGCCACCCAGTGGTTGCGCATGCCGCGGAGCAGCGAGCGCAGTATGGCACCGCGGAACACTATCTCTTCGGCCACTGGGGCGAGCAGGCCTATGGCCAGGTAGCCCCAGCGGTCGCCCATGAGCATGGAGAACTCGTCGAGCAGGTAGTTGGGCAGCTCGGGCATTTGTTCCTGGAGCCATGTGGACGGAATTACGGCGCCGACGGAGGCCACCACGCACCACGCCAGTGCCGTCCAGGGGCGGGAGCGCACGTAGCTGCGGGCTACCTCGCACCACCGCGCGAGCAGGAAGATGGCTATGGTGATGGCACTGAACAGGGTCATCGACACAACGAGCATCATAGTGGTTATGTCGGGTGAGCCGGTGACCATGCGCCACACTTCGCGCACGCCTATGCTGACGCCGCACTGTATGGCTATGAAAACTATTAGGTATATCAGAGCATTCTTCATTTTTTTCTTCTTTTTTATTTTTGGGAGTTCTGGGAGGGCTGAGAGTTCTGGGAGGACTGGGAGCTTTGGGAGGCTGCCAGGGCTTCGCGGGTGTGGCCTATGTCATGGCGGAGCTGTGATGCGAGCTCGGCCGGTGTGCGAAACTTGCGCTCGTCGCGCAGCCTTTTGACGAAGGCTATGCCCATGCGGCGCCCGTAGAGGTCGGCCGAGTAGTCGAGCACGTGGGCTTCGATGGTGGTGGCGGTGCCGTCGAACGTTGGGCAGGTGCCGATGTTGAGCATTGCCGGCAACGGGCGCTCCTCGCCCTCGATGGAGGCCTCTACGGCATAGACGCCCGCCGCTGGCACCAGCTTGAGGGGGGCGTCGGGCACTATGTTGGCCGTGGGGAACCCAAGCGACGTGCCAACATGACGCCCGTGGGCCACGGTGCCGCTCACGGTGTAGTGGTAGCCCAGGCAGCGGGAGGCCATGTCGACCTCGCCGGCCAGCAGCAGCGAGCGCACCACCGACGAGCTTACGCGCACGCCCCCCACCTCGAGGGGCTGCCACTGCTCAACGTCGATGCCCACGGCGCGGCCGTAGCGGCGGTAGTCGTCGAAGCCTTCGGCGCGGTCGTGGCCGAAGCGGTTGTCGTAGCCTATTACCAGGTGGCGCACGTTGAGTTGCCCGAGCAGCACGTCTTCGATGAACTGCCTGGCCGGCAGCGCGGCCATGCGCGAGTCGAAATGTAGCACGAAGCACCGTGCGGCGCCCGTCTGCCCGAGCAGCGCCAGCTTCTCGGCCGGCGTGCTGAGCAGGGCGGGGCGGTAGTCGGAGTGCAGCACCTGGCGCGGGTGGTTGTCGAATGTGACCACGGCAGGCTCAAGCCCCTTGGCCCCAGCCACGTCGATGACGTGGGATATGAGGTAGCGGTGGCCCCGGTGCACACCGTCGAAGAACCCTATCGTGGCGGCGCATGGGGGCGGCAGCGGTGTGCCGGGGGTGAGAAAAGTGGTTTGCATCATGGCCTGTGCTTCAGTCGTGACACGGCGCGCATCAGCTCGCCAATGATCATCACGGGCGAGGTGCACAGTATGATCCATCCCCATGTCTCGGCCGTGAGCGGCTCGGTGCGGAACATCCTGCCGCCGTATGTCACAATGATCCACTGGCCCACGAGTATGATGAGCAGCACTATCATGAGCCCTTTGTCTTCAAAGAAACCGTGGAAGGCCGAGTGGCTCGAGCCGAGCGACTTGGCGTTGAACAGGTTCCACCACTGCAGCATGACAAACACGGTGAAGAACACCGTGAGCTGGCCTACGGTGACCTCGCCCCGGCCGTTGAACCATACCAACATGCCGAGCAGGGCGGCGAAGAACAGTATGCCCACAGAGCAGATGGCCCACGCCATGTGGGGGTTGATGATGAAGTCGGACTGCTTGCGGGGCTTCTCGTCCATCACCTCGTGCGACGGCGGCAGCGATGCCAGCGCCATGGCGGCGAAGGTGTCCATGATGAGGTTGACCCACAGTATCTGGGTGATGGTCAGCGGCAGCTCGGTGCCGGCAATGGAGCCTCCGAGCACGAGCAGCAGCGCCGTGACGTTGACCACGAGCTGGAAGAAGATGAACCGCTGTATGTTCTTGTACAGCGAGCGGCCCCACTCGACGGCGCGCACGATGCTGCCGAAGGAGTCGTCGATGAGAGTCATGTCGCTGGCGTTCTTGGCCACGCTCGTGCCCGAGCCGAGCGACAGGCCCACGTGGGCGTGGTTGAGCGCCGGGGCGTCGTTGGTGCCGTCGCCCGTGACAGCCACCACCTCGCCGCGCTTCTGCAGCAGGTTGACCAGCCGTTGCTTGTCGGTAGGCCTGGCACGGCTCATCACCCGCAGCACATGGGCGCGCTCGTAGGCCTCGTCGTCGCCCAGTGCCTCAAACTCAGGGCCAGTTATCTGCGCCTCGGCCGGCGTGGCGTCGTCCCACGCGCCTATCTGGCGCGCAATCTCGATGGCCGTGGCCGACGTGTCGCCGGTGACAATCTTCACGTCTATTCCGGCCTTGCGACACTGGCGCACGGCGTCGGGCACCTCGGTGCGCAGCGGGTCGCTGATGGCAGCCACGCCCTGCAGCGCCAGGTGGGCATCGGCCGGCGAGAGCTCAATCCTGTCGACAGAGGCGTCAAGGGGCTTGCAGGCGAAGGCCAGCGTGCGCATGGCCTTGTTCTGGTAGCCCAGCAGCCGCTCGCGGAGGGCGGCGCGGTCGGCCTCGCCCATGTCGCAGTAGCGGGCCACAATCTCGGGGGCGCCCTTCATGAACAGGTAGCGGCGGCCCTGCACCTCGGCTATGGTGGCCATATACTTGCGCTCGGTAGAGAACGGCAGCTGCCACACCACGCCGTTTTCAGAGCGCAGCCGGCGGTAGTCGTGGCCCTCGCGGTGCATCCACAGCAGCAGCGCGCCCTCCGTGGGGTTGCCTATGGGCTTGTCGCCGTCGAGCTCGGCCGTCGAGTTGGCGGCGATGGCAGCGCGCAGCAGGCCGGCGTCGGCACCCTCGGCCCACATCTCCTGCACCTGCATCTTGTTCTGCGTGAGCGTGCCCGTCTTGTCGGTGCAAATCACGGTCACGGCCCCCATCGTCTCGCAGGCATGCAGCTTGCGCACCAGGTTGTTGCTCTTGAGCATGCGCCTCATGTTTAGCGCCAGGGCCAGCGTGACGGCCATGGGCAGTCCCTCGGGCACGGCCATGACAATGAGCGTTACAGACACCATGAAATAGCGCAGCACGGTCTCGGCCATGCGCAGGTAGTCGTCGGTGTGCCACAGGCTGTTGGTCATGATGTCGTGGCCCAGGAATATTACAAAGGCAGCCACGGCCACTCCCGTGCCCACCTTGCTGATGAGCTTGGCCAGCCGGTCGAGCTGCATGTTAAGCGGCGTCTTCACCGACGTCATCTCAGTCGACTTACGGGCCACCTTGCCAATCTCCGTGGCGTCGCCAACGGCCGTGACCACCATGCGCCCGCTGCCGTTCATCACCATCGTTGAGCGCAGGGCCATGTTGGAAGGGTAGGTGGCGCCGTCGTTGCGCACGTCGGTAAACTTCGAGATGATGGGCTCGCCCGTCAGCGCCGACTCGTCGATCTGAAGGTCGGTGGCCTCGAACAGGGTGCCGTCGGCTGGCACCTCGTCGCCCACGCCGAGCAACACCACGTCGCCCACCACAACCTCGCGCCGGCCAACCTCCTGCACCTTGCCGTCGCGCACCACCTTCACCGGCGACTCCTCGCCGATGGCCGTGAGCACGTCGAACTTCTTGGCGGCGTCGCGCTCAAAGTAAAAGCCGATGGTGGTGGCCAGGAAGATGGCCAGGAAGATGCCGATCACCTCGACAAACTCGTTCTCGATGATGGCCAGGGCCAGCGACACGGCCGCGGCCACGAGCAGCACCTTGATGATGGGGTCGTTGTATTTCTCCAGGTAGAGCTTCCACAGCGGTGTGCGCTTGGGAGGCGTGAGAACGTTCTCACCATGCGCGCGGCGGCTCTCCTCGGCCTGTGCCGACGATAGCCCGCGCCTGACGTTTTCCGTGATACTTTCTTTTTCCATTTATTGATATTGAGTGTTTGGTTTCTTTTTTCTTATCATGCGGCGGCCGCGCCCGCAACGGCCGCGCCCGACAGCGCCGCAACCCGCCGGCAACGGCCGCCGACAGGTACGGACATCAATCGTACATGCCCGCCGCAACGTTCCTGCATGCCCGCCGCGGCGCTTTGTCTAGCCCGGCCGACAAGGCCGCCGACGGCCCGCAAACGGCCAAATGATGGGCAAAGTTAGTTAAAAAAGGCCATACACCTAATATAAAGGCATCATATTTTAAAACTTTTTGCAAAAAACATTTGGTTATTTGATTTATTAAGTGTACCTTTGCATCCGAAATCAGAGCTAATCTGTTTCACCGGGCTTTTAGCTCAGTTGGTTAGAGCAACAGACTCATAATCTGGAGGTCCCAGGTTCAAGCCCTGGCTGGTCCACACTAAGAATCAAGCACTTACAAATATTTGTAAGTGCTT
>ENA-UEOM01000112-UEOM01000112.1-human-gut-metagenome-genome-assembly--contig:-NODE-112-length-36088-cov-25.874177_pt1 | contig 36088 bp, 31 predicted proteins | sample MGYA00242993_ERZ507994 | MGnify/ENA primary metagenome ERZ507994 (study PRJEB26167, sample SAMN06115536) | human gut metagenome | host: Homo sapiens | place: China:Neimenggu | collected 2014-11-07... | reverse complement strand
ACCATAATTTCTCGGGTATTATCCCCTTCATTCCATCTGAGAGCCTCTTTACCCTATATCCATATCCATCGAATTTCAAGACAACGACAACATCTCCTTGGTAAAAATTTACGAATTTATCCCAATGAGCGGCTGCATATGAATCTGTAATTTCCGGCTCATTCGGATTATTCAAATATAAAGAATTAAGATTATGAACCGTTTCATAGTCTGTTGCAGCTAAAAAGTCTTGCGTGACAATATATTGAGTTTGTCCATCTTCATGGATTGTATAATCGCCGAATAATCTGCCTATATTATAGATGATTACCAAGATTACGACAATTCCTAAAGCAATTCTTGTTTTGCTGTATTTGGTTGATGTCAATGAATCGTTTTTCACTTCGGATGCTGTATGTATTTCGTCATTAGATGATATGGCTGTGACTGATGGGGCAACAACGTGGGGTACATTGTTGTAGCGCTTGTCATTTTCGTTGTCGAGTTCATCGTTGTCAAGTTCATCGTTGTCAAGTTCATCGTTGTCGAAATTATCATTCTCGTTTGACGATTTCATAAAATCAACATTTGATCTGAGGGATGATAATTCTTTCCGAAATTCTGCATTTACCGGATTGGTATTGTTTTTTATGTTTAACGGAGGATTGTATTGAGTGATTAACTTTGTTTCTGCCATTGGATCTTCGGTTTCGCAATAGAGGAAAATTAGATTTTCGAACATCCAATCAGATAAGCTCTTTTCATCGGAAATACAGAAACGCTTGCGATCCGATGATGGGTCAAAATTTAGTCCCATGAGCACACCAATGGATTTGCGCATGGTCATTTTATCCGCAGTGCCATTTAGGGTTTGAGTCCAAATGCGTTTTCTCAAATTGTTCGTAGAGCCTATATATACCACAGGCATGACACATTTCCCTATGGTAAAATTGCTGAAATCGGGAACATGCTCAGTGCTATAAAAATAGAATAACTGACCTGAATATTTCAGCAACACAAGGAAAACGCCATTAGATTCAGGTATTTCTCTTAATGTGTTCTTCGATGGGTCGAATATTTTGAAATCCATAATTTATGAAATAAGAGTACAATGACACCTCAGCCCTAAATGCTATATTAAATATAAAAAAGAGGCGTGGGCTGCTATGCCACGCCTTTAGATGAAGGTGGTAGGAATACCTTTGAGAATAGATGTGGAAATAACAGCTCCACTCCTATGACGTGGAGTCCGCTATTGCCCGCTATTGCCTAATTGAACAGTTTCCTACGCTTTTCAACTACAAGCAGAGGACATAACGTCTCTTGTTTTCAATATGTCGTGGATAGACTCTGCCTATCCGATGGCAAATTTAGATATAAATCTCGATTTATATGCCAGTGATATAAGAAAATATCAAGACCACCCCTATCTTTGTGGCGTGGAGGTCTCGGTGTGCGAGCCTCAAATTGAATGTTTCACGAGCTCTAAGTCTCAAAATGTTTTAGCCTATGCGGATAGTATGTGGTCTTGACGTTCACAAAGATAGTGTTTTCGTCTGTATTTTAAGTGAGAACGGCGATAAATTTGAAGCCAAGTATGGAGTTTTAAAAAAGAAACCGACCTCCTGAACGGGATCGGCTGGAATATTACGTAAAATCATTGAAAGTTATAGGTTAATCTTTTGTTGTGGTAAACCAAAGGTAACCAAAAGGGGCTGACTTTCCAAAATCGAAAGACAGCCCTATCTTTATTTGTGCACGCTAACTTTTAGCGGACAGTAATAATACTGAATAGTGGCGACCCCGTCGATCTTTCCGTATGGAAAAGCGACGGCTCAATCTTGCAGCTCCACAACTGCATCTCCCTCCGTTACGACTATTACGGCGGTTGGCGCAACGTCAAACTCCTTACCTCCGGCGAGATACGCCGCATCCGCGATATTTGCATCTTCGCCGTCAATTCTCTCGAAGTTTTTCTTTGATAATCCGCCTAAAATGAGTACCTTTGCGATTCTAAATCAATCTTTCAGTAATATAAATTATGTTCTGCAAACATTGTGGAAAACAGATAGCTGATGATTCTACCTTCTGTCAATATTGTGGAGGAAGGCAAAATTCTAATATAGAACAGATAGCTGAACAGCAAAGGGTGAAAGTGGAGCTGGACGGTCAATTAAAAGCTTCTCTTGCCCCTGAGATGCCAAAATTTACGTGGCTTAAAGAATTTTATAAAAGTCATGCGGCACTTGTTATGACTTATGGGCTTTGGTTTTTCGTTAATCTCCTTCTGTTGATTAATGGGGAGGACCGAAAAGGATTTTGGCCCCACACATACAAATACCGAGAAAGAGTAGCAGAGCATACTCATTATGACTATATTCCTTGGACTGGTCAAACTGTTGAAGGAAAGTCGTGGGACTTAGGTCCAGAAATGACCAAATGGGATTGGGATATAGATAGATATGGATGGTCAGAATTTTTAGTTTATGTAGTTTTAATACCATTCATTATTTTTATTGCATTTCGTATTTTTAAGTTTTTCAAAAATAGTGGCAATCAAACTATAAAATTCGACCCATCCGAAGGGTTGAGAAAAGAATAGCGTCTTTTCAGGCACCTTATAGAGTCCATAACTTTGTGGCAAACACTCACAAGTTATGGACTTTCTTAATTATAATTCAGTCGAAGATATTCCGGGCGTTACCGCCCGTGCCGCCTTTCAGTTGAAAACGACTGCCGTTTTCAAGGAGGACGGCGATATTTCGCCCGTTGTTGTGAATGACAACCTCGCTTATATGCCGTGGGGCGGCGACAATCAGATGCCCTACAACGTCATTGACCTTATCGAAAGCGATGAGACGTTGGCTACCTGCCAACTTTTCAACGCGGAGGTCTGCTTCGGATCGGGTCTTGTCTACGACTTGACCAAAGCCGCACAGCCCACGGCCAATGCCGTTGAGGAGTGGCTTCTCGACAACAACCTCGCTGCCTATTGGCTTAGTGTGTGCCAGGATTTCAAACACTTCGGCTTTGCCGTCAGTGTTCTTATCCTCAATAACGAGGGCACACAGATTGTGCGGCTACTGCGCAAGGAGGCTTGCTACTGCCGCTTTGCCGTGGCCAACGACAAAGTGCGCCTCACGCTGTCAAAATGGATATGGCCAAATCGCCAAGCAAAAAATGGCCAAATCGCCAAGCAAAAAATGGCCAAATCGCCAAATAAGATTCGTAAATATTTGTTTATGTGGAAATTAAAAAATATCTTTGCATAAACAAAAATACGAACAAAAATGAGCGAATATAAGCCGCGGATAGCAGACGGAATATTGCGAGAGAAGTTGGAGGCAATTGGAGCTGTTTTGGTGGAGGGTCCAAAAGCGTGTGGTAAGACCACGACTGCCGAGCAGCAAGCCAAGAGCGTGCTTTATATGAACGATCCGATGAGGCGGATGCAGTATATGCAAATGGTTGAGACCGATATCAATACTTTGCTTGACGGTGCTGTGCCTCGACTTATTGATGAGTGGCAGACGGCTCCGCAGTTTTGGGATGCCATTCGTTTCACTGTTGACCACAGAGATGGCGATGGTCAGTTTATCCTTACCGGTTCAGCTGTTCCAGTGATAAACAATGGGCAGATAGAACACACAGGGACCGGCCGTTTTGGCTGGGTTAAGATGCGTCCGATGAGTCTTTGGGAGTCTGGAGAATCCAATGGCGGCGTAAGTCTTTCTGAGCTGTTTGAGTCGCCAGAAAGCATTGGCGCTACAAGCACATTGTCATTGTCGCAACTTGCATTTGCAGTGTGTCGCGGCGGTTGGCCGAGGGCGGTGTCAAAGCAAACAGAAAAAGCGGCGTTGCTTCAGGTCGAGGAATATCTTGAGTCGGTGACGCGTTCTGACATTTCTCGTGTTGACAATGTAAACAGAGATTCAGATCTTGCAAAGAGGCTGCTTCGTTCGTACGCGCGCCATCAAGGCGCACAGGCAAGTGTTCCGACTATACGTAAGGATATCGCTGTCAACGAATCGGATTCGGTGAGCGACGTTACTGTTGAGTCGTATCTGTTGGCTCTCCGCAAGATTTTTGTCATAGAGGATATGCCTGCGTGGAATCCAAATTTGAGAAGCAAAACAGCGATACGGACATCTGATACAAGATATTTTGTTGACTCTTCGATAGCTGCTGCCGCATTGGGCATTGGGCCGAAAGATTTGATTGAGGATTTAAACACATTCGGATTGTTGTTTGAAACATTGTGTGTGCGCGATTTGCGTGTGTTTGCAGATGCTCTTGGCGGTACCGTTTATCATTTCCGTGACAAAAACGGCCTGGAGTGCGATGCTGTCATTCATTTGAAGAATGGGAATTACGGACTCGTCGAAATAAAATTGGGTGGTGACACATTGATTGAGGCGGGGGCGTTGACTTTGACATCGCTGGCTGGCAAAATCGACACCACAAAAATGAAGAAGCCGGCGTTTTTGATGGTTCTGACTGGTGTCGGTGATTTCGCTTACCGTCGTAAAGACGGCATTTATGTTGTGCCGATAGGGTGCTTGAAAGATTAGTATGGTTGACACAATGACAGCCGAGCAACGGCATCGCTGCATGTCGCACATCCGCAGCCGCGACACGCGTCCGGAAACGATGGTGCGCCACTACCTGTTTTCCCGTGGATTCCGCTATCGCAAGAACGTGCGCGCTCTGCCGGGCACGCCCGACATTGTGCTTGGCCGCTACCGTACGGTGATTTTCGTAAACGGATGTTTCTGGCATGGGCATGAGGGGTGCCGCTATTTCCGCCTGCCGAAGACAAATGCCGGCTTCTGGCAGCAGAAGATTGAGCGCAATCAGGCGCGCGATGCCCGGGATCGGATGGAGTTGAGGCGTATGGGCTGGCACGTGATCCAGGTGTGGGAATGCCAGCTGAAGCCTCGCGAACGAGCCGCTACGTTGCGCAGCATCGAGCAGACGCTCTGTGGCATCTATCTCGACGACAATGCAGTGGAGCGAACCGACATTTCCCTTGCCGCCGAGGATGAAACGCCGTATAATAATTCTCCCCACAATAAATGAGTTATTTTATTTTGCATTACCTTTGTAGAGCGAAACAAAAAAAACGTACATACTATGTCAACAGAATTGAGAGCCCAGGAAGGGCATAAGGCTAATTTGCCAAAATTGGACGGTTTCAGCGTCGGAATTGTCGTGGCTGAGTGGAATCCACAAGTGACGGAGGCTTTGTTGAAGGGCGCGCTCGACGTGTTTCACGCCGAGGGCTACACCGACGACAATATCCTCGTTGAGCATGTGCCGGGCACGGTGGAGCTTACTTATGGCGCGGCGTGCATGATCGACAATGTAAATGTCGAGGCTGTGATTGTGATTGGCTGCGTGATTCGTGGCGGCACACCGCATTTCGACTATGTTTGCGACAGTGTAACTCAAGGCGTGGCTCAGTTGAATGCAAACGGCGAGGTGCCGGTTGTGTTTGGCGTGCTTACCACCGACAATGAGGAGCAGGCTCTTGAGCGTGCCGGCGGTGCGCTTGGCAACAAGGGCGCGGAGGCTGCCGAGGTGGCTATAAAAATGGCTGACTTCACTCGCCGCATGCGTCAGGAATAAGCGGAAGTGACAAAGAATTTAACGAGGCGGAGGCTCATTTTTACGGGCTGCCGTCTCGTTTTTGTTTTCAGTGGAAAACGATGTCGGAGATGACGTCGGCTCCTGTGATTTCATTCAGGCGTTTCACCAAATGGCTGCGGTTGAGCATCAGCTCGTTGCGCAGCGGAGCGGAAACGATGACCACATGCAGCACGCGGTCCTTAATCCAGCGGCGCACCGTCTGCCGGTTGATGTATTCGCCCACCACATCAGGCCAGAACGCCATAAGGCGTTGTTGGTTGGCGTTGTCGTCGAGCGCCGCGGGGTCGAGAAACTGACGCATCACGTCGCCTAAAAGCACGGGGTCGCGGCGTTTCATTGCAAGCCTCCTTCCTGTCGGCACACACCGTTGTCGACCGTGAAAATGCGGTAATCGCTACCCACCGCCTCCACAGTCTCGTCGAGGTGCTGGCGGTTGGTGTCTGACACAAAAATCTGGCCGAAAGCCGGTTCCGACACGATGCGCATAATGTTTGCCACGCGGTTTGCGTCAAGTTTGTCAAAAATATCGTCAAGCAGCAGAATTGGAGTCTGTCCGCATTCCGTTTTCAGAAAGTCGAACTGGGCGAGGCGCAGCGCGATTGTGTAGGTCTTGCACTGTCCCTGCGAGCCCGTGCGGCGCATCAGCTCGTCGCCGAGCATCAGCTCGATGTCGTCGCGGTGCACGCCCATCGACGTGTGTCCAAGCACGCGGTCGCGTTCTAGATTCTGACGCAGCACTTCCGCCATTGTCTGAGTGTTGAGCACGCTGCGGTAGTCGAGCCTCACCTGCTCGTTGCTGTCGGAGATTGTGTTGTAGTAGCGCATGAAGATTGGAGTGAACCTTTCAATCCATTGCTGGCGAGCCTTGTGGATGGCTGCCGCCGCCTGGCAAAGGAAAGTGTCGACGGTTTCGAGCAACAGAGGGTCGGCGATGCCCTGTTTCAGCATCGCGTTGCGCTGTTCGAGCGCACGGTTGTAGCCAATCAGCTGCTCCAGATATTCGTGGTTTCCCTGCGATATTATCCGGTCGATCAGTCGTCGCCGCTCCTCGCTGCCGCCGGCGATAAGATTCCAGTCGCTCGGAGTGACCATCACAAGCGGGAGCAGCCCGATGTGTTCGCTCTGCCGGCGGTATTCCTTCCCGTTGCGTTTCACGGATTTCTTCTTTCCGCGCTGCAGCGCGCACGAAATCTGCTCCGTCTTTCCGCTCCGCACATACTCGCCCTGCAGCAGCATGAACTCTTCGCCGTAGCGCACGGTTGTCGCGTCGGTTCGCGCGAGGCTGCTTTGACAGAAACTGAGATAGAAAATAGCGTCGAGCACGTTGGTTTTGCCCATACCGTTGTTGCCCAGCAGGCAATTCACCTTCGGGGAAAATTCGAGCGTTGCCTCGGCGATGTTCTTATAGTTCAATATCGACAGTTTCGACAGTATCATAAGTGCAAAAATAACGATTTTTCCGCAACTGTCTGCAATGCCGTGTCGTTTTTAAATTGATTTTGACTGTGGAAAGCGAAAAAAAAGTTATCTTTGTCATATGGAAAGTTATATAGTATCGGCAAGAAAATACCGCCCTTCGACGTTCAAGTCGGTGGTGGGTCAACACGCTCTCGTCAACACGCTGAAAAACGCCGTCAAGTCGGGACGTCTGGCGCATTCCTACCTGTTCTGTGGGCAGCGCGGTGTGGGCAAGACAACGATGGCGCGCATCTTTGCGAAAGCCATCAACTGTGAGCATCTGACGGCCGACGGCGAGCCTTGCAACGAGTGTGAGTCGTGTCGCGCGTTCAACGAGCAGCGGTCGCTCAACATCATTGAGCTCGACGCCGCGTCAAACAACAGCGTCGACGACATCCGCCAGCTGACCGACCAAGTGTTGGTGCCGCCAGTCACGGGCCGCTACCGCGTGTTTATCGTCGATGAGGTCCACATGCTTTCCGCTGCGGCGTTCAACGCCTTTTTGAAGACGCTTGAGGAGCCGCCTAAATACGTGATTTTCATTCTTGCCACCACGGAACGGCAGAAAATTCTGCCAACGATTCTTTCTCGATGCCAGAAATATGACTTCCAGCGCATCACGCCCTCCGACATCGCCGAGCAGCTGAAATATGTTGCCGACCATGAGGGTTACACAACCGAGCCGGAGGCTCTTAACGTGATAGCGCAGAAGGCCGACGGCGCTATGCGCGACGCCCTGTCGATATTCGACCAGGTGGCAGCCGCATCGATGGGCAACATCACCTATCGTGCCGCCATCGACAATCTCAACGTCCTTGACTACGACTATTATTTCCGTCTTGTCGACGCTTTTGCCGACAACAATGTCGAGCAGTCGCTCCTCGTCTACAAAGACGTGCGCGACCACGGTTTTGACTCGAGGGTGTTTATCAACGGTGTTGCGGCGCATCTGCGCGAACTTGTCGTGGCCCACTCGCCGGAATTGGTGCCGCTGATGGAGGTGACAGGCGAGATAGCGGAACGCTACAAGCAGCAGGCGGCACGCTGTCCGCTCGGCAAGCTGTATCAGGCTATGGATCTCTGCAACACGTGCGACCTGAACTATATCAATGCAACCAACAAGCGTTTCATTGTCGAACTTACGCTTATCAAGATATGCCAACTCTTTGGCGGAGAGACAGCCGCTCCGACCGCTCCGCAACCGCTGAGAAAGGTTGTTCCGGCAGCCCCTGCTGCACCGGCACCGCAGCGCCAGGCAGCTCCCGCGCCAGCGCCGCAACCGGTTCAGGCGGCTCCGCAACCGCAGGCGCCTGTAGCGCAGCCCGTGCGTCCGGTGCGGCCAGCACCGGCACCACGTCCTCAGGCAACGCCTGGCGGCAAGGTGGCAGGCTTGTCGTCGGTGTCGATAAAGGCACCTATTTCCGGCACTGCCGTGCCACAAAGTCAGCAGCCGGCAGGCAACAATGCCGCCGAGACTGAAAAAAAAAATGACATCCGGCCGCTGAATTCTCCGCGCAGTGAGGCTTATACCGACGACGCTTTTCGGGAAGGATGGCGCGAGTTTGTGCGTCAGCATGAAAAAGAGGCGATGCTCTACAACGCTATGATCAAGGGATTTCCGAGTGCCACAGGCGAGCCTTTCCATTATGAGTTTGTTGTCGACAATCCGGCGCAGAAGGATAAAATCGAGTCGTTTATGCCCGACATTCTCCAGTCGCTCCGCAACTTCGTGAGCAACGACAGCGTCATGCTCTCGGTGAAGGTGAGAGAGCGTCAGCCTGGCGAAAAAATCTGGAATCAGACAGAGCTTATGAAAGAGGCTGCGGAACGCAACCCCAAAGTGCTCGAGTTTATAAAGAAATATCAACTAAGCCTCGCCTAATCGATGGCGCGGCGGCAAACAACATAGAATGACAAAAAAGGTATTGGTCACAGGCGCCGGCGGATTTATCGGCGGATTTATTGTCGAGGAGGCGTTGAGGCGCGGCTACGATGTGTGGGCGGCGGTCAGAGCCACCACGTCGCGTGAGTTTCTGAAAGACAGCCGCATCAATTTCGTGGAACTCGACTTTACCGACGGGGATAAATTCAAATCCACCATCGAAGCCCAATTGCGGCAGCATGGCGCGTGGGACTATGTGGTGCACAATCTCGGCGCTACCAAATGTGTCAATTTCAACGACTTCAACCGTGTGAACTACGGCTGCCTGCGGCTGCTTGTCGACACGTTGCGCTCGCTCGATGCCGTGCCCGACAGATTCGTTATGATGAGTTCGATGGGAGTGCTCGGTGTGGGCGATGAGAAAGGCTACACGCCATTCACGGCTGACAGCATACCGATGGCAAATACAAAATACGGCTTGTCGAAACTCAAAGCCGAGACCTATCTGCAGTCGATAGCCGGCTTTCCGTATATAGCAATGCGCCCTACGGGAGTCTACGGTCCGCATGAGCGTGATTATTATCTGATGGTTAAGTCGATAGCGCAAGGCTTTGACTTCAGCGTAGGCTACCGTCGCCAACTGCTCACGTTTGTCTATGTCAAGGATCTTGCGTCGGCGGTGTTTGACGCGCTGGAATCCGGCGTGCGCCGCAAGTCGTATCTGCTCACCGACGGCAAAACATACACCCAGAGCGAATTCCGCAGCATCGTCAAGCATCTGCTTGGCAAGCGGTTTGTGGTCCCCGTGAAAGCCCCGTTGTGGATTGTCGGGATAGTATGCGCCATTGCCGAACGCATTGCCGCTGCAAAGGGCAAGGCAAGCACACTCAACCGCGACAAATATAAAATCCTGCGCCAGCGCAACTGGACGTGCGACATCACGCCCGCTGTCAACGACTTCGGCTACCATCCGCGCTACGACCTGCGTCAGGGTCTGGAAGAGACCATACGCTGGTATCGCGACAACGGCTGGCTGTAGACACTCAATCGACTTTTGCCATGGAAATGCTGATGCAATATATGTGGGAACACCGTCTGTGGGGCGCGCGCGAGCTCGCCACCAACGACGGACGCCGTGTGCGTGTCATCGACCCTGGCAGGCGCAACACAGATGCCGGCCCCGACTTCTTCAATGCCAAGGTGGAGATTGATGGCTGTCTGTGGGCGGGAAACGTGGAAATCCACTATCGCGCCTCCGACTGGCACCGCCATGGGCACGACGACGATCCGGCATACGATACCGTTGTGCTGCACGTCGTGGCAAAAGACGACGCTCCGGTGGTGCGCGCCAACGGCGAGCGCATCCCGCAAATGGTGATGGAATGCACCGCAGAAATCGCCGACCGCTATGCCGCGCTCGTGAATTCCACCGTGGAATTGCCATGCCGCCAGGTGATACGCGAAATGACAAGTCTCGATGTGGCGGAATGGGTGCAGTCGCTCATCTTCAAGCGGCTTGCCGACAAGAGCCGCCGCGTGAAGGGCTTGCTGGACCGTTTCCACGGCAGTTGGGAAGACACCTGCTACGTCACGCTCGCACGCACCATCGGATTCGGCACCAACAGCGATGCCTTCGAACTGCTTGCCAAAAGCCTTCCGCTCAACCTGCTGCACAAGCACGCCGACTCATTGCTGCAGCTTGAAGCGCTGTTTTTCGGGCAGGCAGGACTGCTCGACCGTCCAGCCACCGACCGCTATCAAGAGCAATTGCAGCGCGAATATGCGTTTCTCAGCACTAAATTCTCACTGCGCCGCCCTGAAGGACTTGTGTGGAAGTCATTCCGTATGCGTCCGCAGAACTTCCCGTGGCGCCGCATCGCCCTGCTTGCCCACTTTGTGCACGACGGCTTCCGCCTGATGGCAGACCTGCTTGAAGCCAAAGGCGACGAGCAGCGTCTCCGCGACCTTTTCAGCGTGACTCTAACGGGTTATTGGAGCAACCATTACACATTCGGACGCGAGAGCCAGGAAACGCAGGCAGCCCTTGGGCGCAGCAGCGTCGACATCGTGCTAATCAACACCGTCGCACCGCTCTACTACACGTATGCCGAAACCGCCGACGACTACGATTGGACGGAACGAGCCGTTGCCTTGCTTGAGAATCTAAAACCAGAACACAACCATATCACCACAATGTTTGGCAACGCCGGCATGAAGATTGACAATGCCATGGTGTCGCAGGCGGTGATACAGCTGCGCAACGCCTATTGTCTGCCCCACAAATGTCTCTATTGCCTCGCCGGACACAAGATGCTGGCCGCAAAATAGTCGATTAGTCGTATTTCTTGGCATATTGGTCTTTTGGTGCTGAACAAAAAAGCCAATGGGATGTTCTTTGGACATAAGACCAAACTAAAACAAAATTTTATGAAAAAATTTATCTTATCAGCGATTTTAATCGTAAGTGCAGTGATTGGAATGAACGCGCAGGATGTTGCGTTGAGTATAAATGCCGGAGTAGGCACATCAACATGGGTTGGCGACCACTCATCAGGCACATCTCCACGTTTCGCCTATCGTGTAGGTCTTGGCGTGGATATGCCGATTCAGGGACGCTTCGGCTTCCGCACAGGTGTGAACTTCGAACAGATAGGAACAAATGTTGATACAAAGGACATTGCCAAAGATCTTGACACACACGTAAACCAAATGTATCTTGAGGTGCCATTGATGGGAACAATGCGTTTCGGTTTGAAGAACGCCGATGTGGTGTTTAATGCCGGTCCGTATCTCGCAGTCGGTGTAGGCGGCAAGACAAAAGCGTCTTATCGTGGTGAAAGTGTGTCGGAAAAAACATTCGGCGACGACGGTTTGAACCGATTTGATATGGGTATGGGCATCGGCCTCGGATTGGAGTTCGACCGATTCCTTGTAGGACTTGACACCCGCTACGGCTTCCTGCATATTGCAGACAACACAAAGGCTTACAACATTGCCTTGTTTTTCAACGTAGGATATAAATTCTAAAAAATAAAGACATAACTTTTTCCCGGGTGGACAGAATGCCTGTCTGCCCGATTTTTTTATGCCTACGGCTGGCGTTTTTGCCAACTGAGGAAGTGAAAATGCGCCAACTGAGGAAGTGAAAATGCGCCAACTGAGGAAACGAAAACGCGCCAACTGAGGAAACGAAAATGCGCCAACTGAGGAAACGCGGTTGGTTTATGATTGATAATCAGGTGTTTGCATTTTGATGGAAAATAGTGGCAAAAACTGAAATTTTGACTGTTTTTTTTGTGGTTGATTTTGACCGCGAGTGCGCCGGGTTACGACAAAGAGTCATCGCTCTGCGGCGATAGCCAACGTTGCCATTGTTTCAAAGCGCAAAATACGGCATATTCCGTCTAAATGATAAGAATGGCTGCGGTTCGGGAAAACATTTTCAAACAAGTTTGAATGTTTTTCACTCGAATTGCACGGTTTTTCACTTGATTTGCACTATCTTTGAATCAGAAAAAATAAGAAATATGAGTGACGTATTGTTAGGCCTTATGGGTATTGGCAGCGGTGAGGTTATAATCATCGCTTTGGTGGTTCTTCTTTTGTTCGGAGGGCGTAAGATTCCAGAACTGATGCGCGGCATCGGAAAAGGTATCCGTTCCTTTAAGGATGGAATGAACGAAGTGAAGGAAGAAATCGACAAGCCAGTCGACAATAATACCGATAAGAAGAAATAACAGGCTCGCCTATGGCGGAGACTGACAAAAGTTTTTGGGGACATCTTGACGACCTGCGTAAGGTGCTGTTCAAGATGGCTGGAGTGCTTGCCGTTTTTATGGCAGGCTTCTTCTATTTTATGCCGTGGCTTTTCGACAACGTCATAATGGCGCCGTGCCACGGCGATTTTGCCCTTTATCGTCTGTTTGCCGACATTACGGGCAGCATTCCCGGACTTGAGGCGTTTTCGACCAGCGATTTCAACGTTGAAATCATCAACTATAATCTGACGGCTCAGTTTTTCACACACATCAATCTGTCGTTGTGGCTTGCCGTTGTTTTTGCGTTTCCCGTGCTGCTTTATCTGCTGTGGACGTTTGTCCGACCGGCACTTTACGAGAAGGAGGTGCGCGGAGCGCGAATCGCGTTCGCGCTTGGCACGGTGATGTTTTATCTTGGTGTTGCGGTGGGCTATTTCCTCGTGTTTCCCATCACGATGCGCTTCCTCTTCACATATCAGTTGAGCAGCACGATCCACAATCAGCTGTCGCTCGACTCTTATATGGACAATTTCTTGATGCTCAACCTTGTCATGGGACTTGTTTTTGAGCTACCGCTGCTGGCATGGACCCTGTCGGCCATCGGCATCCTTCGTCGTAAATTTTTCAGCCGCTACCGCCGCCACGCCGTCGTGGTGCTGCTTGTGCTTGCCGCCGTGATAACGCCAACCGGCGACCCGTTCACGCTGATGATAGTGTTCTTGCCTCTGTATCTGCTGTTTGAGGTCAGCGCGCTGATTGTAAAAAAATAGAATTATGACAAAAAAGACACTATATATATCAGACCTTGACGGGACACTGCTCAACAGCCAGTCGCAAGTGTCGGCAGCAAGCCGCGACATGCTCAACCGTCTCATTGCCGACAATGACATCAATTTTTCAATCGCCACCGCGCGCACCCCTGCCACCGTGGTGCAGCTGATGCACGGCATCGACAGCCGTCTGCCGTATATCGTGATGACCGGAGCCGCCATGTGGCAGGATGGGCTTATCAACCAGACATATCTGCGTCCGGAGGATGTTGAATGTCTGTCGGAGTTGAGCCGGAAGTATGGTATCCGTCCGTTTTTCTACACATACAACGGCAAGGTTATAGAGTCCTATCATCTGCCGACGATGGACGACTATGAGCGACGTTTTGTGAGCCAGCGCCGCAACTCTCCATACAAGCGTTTCCTTTTTCAGAACTCAATGCCTGTAGCCAAAAAGGAGCATACGATGCTCGTTTTTGTAGCCGGCGACTATGAGAAGATGGGAAATGTGTACAACGAAGCCAAAAGCCGGCTGAAATGCGAGATGACTTATTATCGCGACATCTTCAACTCTAAGGTGGGATTTCTTGAGGTGATGGCAGAAGGCGTGTCGAAGGCACGCGCTGTAGAGCGGTTGAAGCAGCAGGTCGGCGCCGACCGGGTCGTCGTGTTTGGCGACAGTCCCAACGATTTGTCGATGCGCAAGGTTGCCGACTTGTTTATCGCTCCGTCGAACGCGGTCGAGGAGGTTCGCCACGTAGCCGACGAGGTGACGCAGAGCAACGATGACGACTGCGTGGCGCGCTGGATAGAGAAAGACGTCGCAGCCCGACAGTAACCAATAAAACAAAAAGCGAAGGCTGCTCCTGGCGGGGCAGCCTTCGCTGTGTATTGACGTGAGTGTCAGAATGCTATTTTGCAATAATCTTGCTGATTGTGCGGTTGCCGTCGGCACCTGTAGCCACAACGATGAGCAGACCTTTTGCGTCGACGCTCAGACGGTCGGCACGAGCCGAGCCAACGAGCGCGCCCGTAGTGGAGAATGCGTCGATGCGTGCAGCGCCTTCAGCCGTCACAACACCGTCGGCGTAGCGGATAGCCAACGCGTCGGCGTCAATGCTTCCAACCGAGGCGTCGCCGGTTACAATCACCTGGCAGGTTGCAGTCTGACCACCGAAAGCCACAGTGATGGTAGCCTTGCCCGGCTTCAACGCCGTCAGAGTGATTTCCGCATAGTTGTCCTCGATTTCAGGCTCGCTTACGCTTACGGTCTCAGGGTCGGACGAAGTGAACGTAATGCCGGTTATGTCGTCAGCGCCGAACACTTCAACTTCAAGGGTAACATATTTGTCGTCGACACCCATAAGGATTTCATGCGAGTCGAGCGATACGACGCACTCTGAATTCTGGAAGTAAAGTTTCGGAAGAGCTTCAGTCTGTGCAACCCATGGAGAGTCGGCGTTTGCACCGAATTTGAATCCGATACCCGACAGGAATGCCTCGGTCAGCGCATCGGCGGTTACGGTTTCGCCATTGACTGTTGCCGCACCTACAGCCTCTGCCGCATCGACAAGAGGGAAGGCAGCATAGTTGCTTGCCAGCCCAGTCTCATTCTTGCCAGCAGCCTCAGCATCGTCGGCTATGGTTGATCCGATGATGCGGTGTGCGCCTTTGTGAGAGTTTTCAGCTTTGTCAAGGAAGATGAACGAGCAGTCATTTCCGGCAACGTTACCCGATATAATCACTTTGTTGGCATTAGCCCAGTCTGGTTCCAAATATCCGGCTATGGCACCGAGCGAAACGAGATTTGTCCACTGGTTCGGTTCCGATACTGAAAGCTCAGCGTTGTTCACATAGCAATTCGTAATCAAGCTGCGTCCTGCGCTTCCAACAATACCACCAACGGTGTTTTTTCCGCCTACTGAGCCGTTGTAGTAAGCGTTGGTGATGTTGCTCTTATTGGAGTCGGTAGTTCCGGCGATGCCACCAACGGCAGAAAGTCCGCGGATTGTGCCGTTTACAACGCTCGAAGCGTTGATTGTAGACGAAGTAGACAGGTTGCCGACAAGACCGCCCACTTTGCTTGCTTGCTCAGCGTCAAGATAGAGCTTGTCGATGTCGGTCGACGTGATTGACGAGTAGAGCGAAGCCTCTCCCACGATTCCGCCAAAAGGAGCATCAACAGAGTTGCCGTAAATATCGGCGCCGTAGACGTGCACATTGTCGATAGCCACAGCCATAGCGCTTCCCGCCAAAACCCCGGCATTGCGTGTTTTTGCCGAAACTGTGATAGACGGCTTGACAAAGGACAAGTTTTTCACCTCAGCGCGGTCGGTCTCGCCAGTTCCGATGATTTGTCCGAACAGACCGATATGCGCGGCACTGCTGACCGGTTCAAGGTTAAGCAGTTTGTGGTTTTTGCCATCGAAATGGCCAGAGAATGTAGCAATCGGCGACCACTCAACGTTCGACATATCGATGTCGTTCACGAGCTCGTAGTATGCCGACGGATTTTGAGCAATCATCATCAAGTCGCCCACGGTTGAAACCTTGTAAGGCGAAGCGGCTGTACCCTCGCCGCCTTTTTCAAACTTTTCGAACGGCAGGTTGTAGAAGTCGACCGAGTATGTTCCCTTAGCCTGGTTTGCGAAGCTGACAACCAAGCGGTTGTCGAGCACGTCGCATACGCTCATGTCGCCCTTCGTGTCGTCGCCCTTGAATTTTCGCAGCACCTCTCCATTTTCGTTTGCCACCCAAAGTTCGGTAGCGATGATACCCGTTTGCTGATTCTTGATTTTTGCAAGGAACAGGTATTCGTGCAGGTTGTCGGTGTTGAAAAGATAAGGGTTGAGGACAGTGCCGTTTACAAGCGGAGTGAAGTTTTCGCCGTCCTGTCCGATGTTGAAACTAACAAAATGGTCGACCGAGCAGTCCTTGTTGAACCAGCCGATGCGCGAGATGACGTTTTTCTGCTCGTCGTAAAGACCGTTTCCGATGCCGAACACATATTGATATTCATCGCCCACAGGGTAGCGGTCGAAGTTGTCAGACAGCTGAGCGTCGCCCACCATAGCCGAGAATGTAGCCGCCACGTCGCACGACGGGATGTTGACCATCTCGATAGCCTCCGACGAACCGCCGGTTATTATAAACCCATATTGCGACTCGTGGCCAGGGATGTCAGACAGTTTCTGCCACGACGACACCGCCTGGTTGATGACCGCAATCTTTTGCGAATCCTCGTTGTAGACCTCGAAAGTGTAGGTGTAATCATCGTTTGCAACAGTGTAGTTCTGGTTTGTCACGATGAAATTCATCTTGTCGTCGCCAGAGAACGTGCCCTTGCACATGTCGGAAGCATCGTCGGAGAATAGGCCGAAAGAGCGCATACCGTAGAGCGCGCCCTGTTCGGCTGCGACAGGTACCGATAAGGTGTTTATCTGGTTGAACTTCTTGTCGTACACCTCAAGGATGAAATGGTTGTCGGATGTAGCGATAGGGTCGTCGACCGTTTCATCGACAAAGAACGGTTTCTCATAGTGAGAGAACACGAAATACGGGTTGCCGTCGATGTTGAACGAGTTGAAGTAGGAGCCGGCGCTGTAGTTTAGCAGCGTTGACGGCACGCTGAGCGTCTTTTCGACAGTCGGAGCTTCGTTCCATCCGCAAGGCTGCATAACAGAAATCTGAGTTTTTGCCACCCCATCTTCTTCAACAGCCTTCACCAGCGCGATGCGCTGATAAGAGTTGAACCCCTCCGAATAGTCGACAAACAAAGCGTTGTCGGCGTCGTATGTGCGCACAATCTCGCCGTTCTGGTTGTAAACACGGAATTCGCCATACTGCTTGTAAGAAGCGTCGTAGCTATGGATGAACACCATCACCTCCCACGTCTTCTCATCGCGGTCGAAGAATTTTTTTGTCACCGACCCGAACGGCTCGATTACATTCACATTCTTGTCGTCTGGAATATCCACCTTGATAGTTGCCAACGTCTCGTTGTCGGCATTCATCACCGAGAATTCCGAGCCGGTGTATGTGTGGCGTTTCGGGTCGACAGAGAATTTCTGATAGTAAAACCACGATTTACCATCGGTTCCGGTGAGCAGTCCCCACCCCTCAGTGTTGCTGATGGCAGCGTCTGGCTCAGAGTTTGCCAGCGCCGCGCCCTTAGGCGAATTGCACACGCTTGACATTGTCAGTGCGCTCTGCTTTTTAGCGACAGCCGCAGAGAATGCGTCAGGCGAAGCCAATGCGCGGAACTTTTTGGCGGAAGCCATTCCCGTCGCGCCCGCTCCGGCGAGCATTGCCGCGAGAGTCAGATAGTAGATTTTTTTCATTTTCAGAATATTTTGGTGAATAATTTTTCGTAATCCCATCAAAGCGTTCTCCCAGTTGTGAATGACAAAAACGACACATAAATCGTTTTAATGCTGTCAAAATGAAGCCTATTAACCGCAAAAGTATTATTTATTTCTATCAAAAGCAACTATTTTAGAGTATTTTAACAACCTCGAGCATTCCCGTCGTGTTTCCGGCGCGGAAATTTATGATATGCCAGACGGCAAGAAAGTTTGCAGTAAAAGTGAGTTTGTTTTGGAAAATTGCGGAAAAATGCCGAATATTGCAAATTGAATATGGAAAGTACAAGACAAGCAAAGATTGCACGACTGCTGCAAAAGGAATTGAGTGAATTGTTCCGTCGCCAGACCGCCGCTATGGGCGGAGTGTTGGTGTCGGTCAGTGGAGTTAGAGTGTCGCCCGACTTGAGCGTTGCCCGCGGATATCTGAGCATATTCCCTTCGGACAAGGCTCAGGACATCTTGGCGAATATCAATAAAAGTGCGAAAAGCATCCGTTATGAGCTTGCAAAGACGTTGCGCTATCAGTTGCGCAAGACCCCGGAGTTGTCGTTTTTCATCGATGACTCACTCGACTATATAGAGCATATCGACAACATCCTGAAACAAGACACCGCCCTTCACCGCAACGAAGGAGGCGAAGAAGAGGAATAATCAGAAATGAGACTGCTGCCGCTGAGAATAGCATTGCGCTACCTTGTGTCGAAGAAGTCGCACACGGCGGTCAGTGTGATATCCACCATTGCCGTGTGTGCCGTGGCAGTCACAGCACTGGCGATGATTTGTGTGTTGTCGGTGTTCAACGGCTTTCACCAGCTTGTCGACAGCAAGATGTCGAGCATGGAGCCGGCAGTCAAGGTTTCGGCAAAGCGGGGTGTGATAGTCGACGCATCGGCGTTGATAGGGAAGATCCAGAAGGTTGAAGGCGTTGAAGTCGCCGTGCCGACGGTTACTGAGAGTGCACTCGTGATTTATGGCAACCGTCAGATACCGATAGTGCTTAAAGGCATCACCGACGACTATGACCGTCTGACAAATCTGAAAAAACTGATAAAGCCCGACGGCAGGTTTCTGCTGACTGACGGCAACAGCGACTATTGCATAATGAGCATCGGAGCCGCCTTGACGCTCGACGCCCGGCCAGGGTTCGAGCCGATATGCTATATCTATGCTCCACGGCGTGTTGGGGCAGTCAATGTGGCAAATCCTGCCACAGCGTTCCAGCGCGTGCCCACATTTGTCAGCGGAGTGTTTGAGGTGCGCCAGGGAGCCTACGACCAGAATTATGTGTTCACGTCGCTTGCCGCCGCCCGAACGCTGCTCGACTATACCACCGAGGCGACAGCCATTGAGGTGGGTCTGCGTCAAGGCGCAGATGAAGGGACCGTCATGTCGGCGATAAGCAAAGCCGTAGGCGACGGCTACAAGGTTGAAAACCGGCTAATGCAGCATAGTCAGTCGCTGAAGATGATCAACGTTGAGAAATGGATTTCGCTGCTGTTGCTGTCGCTCATCCTTGTTGTTGCGTCGTTCAACGTCATCAGCACGCTCGCCATCCTCATACTTGAGAAAGACGAGAGCATCCGTACGCTTCACAGCCTTGGCGCCGACAACCGTATGGTGGAACAGATATTTGTGGCGGAGGGATGGCTGATATCGATAGTCGGCGCCGTTGCCGGATTGGCAGTCGGAGTCGTCTTGTGCGTACTGCAACAGCATTTCGGGTTTATCCGGCTGAGTGCCGATGCGAGCAACCTTGTAGTCAACACCTATCCGGTTGCCGTCAGCGTTGGCGATGTCGCGATGATTCTCGGCATAGTGGCAGTTGTCGGACTTCTTGCCTCGTTGGCTACGACAAGGGCGATGCGCGGATATCTGTACAGAAAATAGTGATATGGGCATTAATGTTGCCCACGCAGGTTAATTAAAACTTATGTGAAGCATTTTGTGTGGCGGATTTTGTAGAGTAGATGAAACAATCCGTACATTTGCAATGTGTTTTTCATGGTATTAGATTTAAGGTTAACAAGATTGGTTGTCGTGAGACAATCAATCTTTTTTATCCTTAGTGGGATTTTTGGAATTTTATATATTTGCAGATAGGAGGGTGTGCAAAAATAGGCGCATCCTCTTTTTTCAGCGTGTTGTAAAAACATAAAACAAAATCGGTCATTAGGATTTGGGATAAATCAATAAGGCGGTCAGAATATTGGCCGCCCAAATTTCGCTTATCACGAGCGGTAGTAGCGCATCTTCGAAGCGCCCGGTCTGTGTGGGAGCATCTGCCCCCATGCGCCCTCCGCCGGTGCGTCGTGCGGATGAGGTTATGATGTAGTAATGCGCCTCTGGCGCATCGTCGACACGCTGGATAAAAATGATTGCTTCCTGAATTCTATAGAGGAAGTTTGTGGATAATTGTGAGTCCGTCGCGAAGAGGTATTATAACCTTTTCCACACGCTCGTCGGCAGCAACAAAATCGTTGAACTCAAGTATTCCCGCTGTCTGAGCGTCGAGTTTCTTTCCGTAGTCGACCACTTTTCCGTCCCACAGCGTGTTGTCGGCAATAATGAACCCGTCGGGGTTCACATAGTCGAACACCAAGTTGTAGTATTCCAGATACTGTCTTTTATTGGCATCCATAAACACGAGGTCGAACTTTCCACCCACCTGAGGTATTATGTCGCGGGCGTCGCCGATGTGCAGGTGGATGTTTTTCCCCTGTTGCGCCTGGCATAAATGCTCTCTGATGAAATCCTCCAGCTCGTCGTCGATTTCGATTGTGTGCAGCTCCGCCCCCGGCACCAGACCTTCCGCCATTGCCAAGGCGGAATATCCGGTAAACGTGCCGAGTTCGAGAATCCGCTTAGGGCGGATCATTCTTACGAACATCTTCAGCAGTTTTCCTTGCAGGTGTCCGGAACACATCCTCGGTCGCAGATGGTATAGGTGAGTCTCCCGGTCGAGCCGACTCAGCGTTTCGCCCTCCTTGTCGATGTGGCGCAGGATATATTCTTCAAGTTCTTCGGTCATTATTTCTCTGGGTTTTCGAGGTTTGGCAAGTCGTAATGGTCATAGTTTTCGAGCACGTCAGCCACACGGTTGATTTCAAGGAATGTGGTGCCCTTACCCTCGCCGAAACCACCGCCGAGGTATGCGATTTTGTCGTCGGGCGTAATGATGTTCAGTTCGATGAGGTGTTCCAGCCCGTTGTACAGATACGCGCGCGACGACGTTTCCTTTTTCTGATACATAGGGTACACACCGTAGCTCAACGCCAACAGTCGCGGCACGTTCGGGCGGTAGCATATAGCGAGCGTAGGCGATATGCCACGGAAAGAAGCAATGTAGCGCGCAGTGCGTCCGGTGTAGCTGTCGGTCACGATAGCCTTCGCCCCGATTTCGTATTGCGCGTCGACGGCACCGTGGGCAAGGAAAGTTGTCACATCGGCAGTGTCGCGGCAGAACAGCGTGTGGTTTACCGCGTCTTTCCGGCTTGACAGCGACAGCTCCGTCTCCTTTATGATTTTCGACATTGTTGAAATCGCCTCCACGGGATATTTTCCATAAGCAGTCTCACCGCTGAGCATCAGAGCGTCAGTCCTTTGAAACACCGCGTTTGCGATGTCGGACACCTCCGCGCGAGTAGGGCGCGGGTTGCTGATCATCGTGTGGAGCATCTGAGTAGCGACAATAACCGGCTTGTGAGCGTTTACACACTTGCTAATCAGCTGTCGTTGCAGCACCGGGATTCTCTCCGCCGGCACTTCAATTCCGAGGTCGCCACGAGCAATCATGATTCCGTAAGACACCTCGAGAATCTCGTCGATATTGTCGATACCCTCCTGGTTTTCGATTTTAGATATGATTTTAATCGGGCTGTTGTTCGCGTCAAGAATTTTCTGGATGTCGAGCACGTCCTGTCTTGATCGGACAAACGAGTGAGCGATGAAGTCGACCCCCATCTCGATGGCATATCCGATGTTCTGAATGTCGCGTTGTGTCAGCGACGGCAGTTTGATGCTTGCGCCAGGGATGTTCACGCTCTTTCTCGAACCGAGTTCGCCATCGTTCAGTGCCGTGCAACGCAGCGTTTTCCCGTCGATGCTGTCGATTAAAAAGTCGAGCTCGCCATCGTCGATGAGCAGGTGCATGCCCGCTTTGACGTCATTGGCAATGTCGGGGTATGACAGATGTATGTTCTGCTTGTCGCTAAGTTCGTCGGGCGCTCCGGTCACACAGACCTTGTCTCCGGCAGAGAACGACAGGTTTTCGTCGTCGACATTAGTCGTTGTTCTGATTTCCGGACCCTTTGTGTCCATAAGAATTCCTATTCTGTCGCTGACCGCGCGCACGTTGTTGACAATTCTTTGGAAACCTTCGCGTTGAATGTGTGCAGAGTTCATGCGCACCACGTTCAAGCCGTTTTCCGCCAACTGTTTTATAAAGTCCACGTCACAACGACGGTCGGAGACAGTTGCGACAATTTTCGTAAATTTAGTCTTCATCTTGTACTTTTGGGCTTATAAAAATATATCTGTTTTTTTTGTAAGACAGTGGATCTCAAGCGTTCATCAGAGCCATAACCGCCAGGCGGTAACTGTTGAGACCGAATCCGGCAATCACACCCCGGCATGCCCCGGCAATCATCGACACGTGGCGGTATTCCTCACGAGCGTGCACGTTTGAGATGTGGACCTCCACCACCGGCGCTTTCACCGCACGGATAGCGTCGCCGATAGCGATTGACGTGTGGGTGTAAGCACCCGCGTTGAGGACAATGCCGTCCACGTCGAACCCCCGGGCGTGGATTTTATCGATAATCGCACCTTCGTGGTTGCTTTGGAAATATTCAAATTCTATGTCGGGGAAATCCGCAGTCAGCGTGTTGAAGAAGGTCTCAAACGAAGAATCGCCATAAATGCTTTTCTCTCTGACTCCCAACAAATTCAAATTTGGTCCGTTGATAATAAGAATTTTCATAATCGCTTAGTCTTGGGGTTATCGAGGTTTTTCCGGCGGAATTGCTTACCTTTGTTGCAGCAGGATTCTCCCGGAACATCTGCAAAATTAATAAAACTATCCGTATTTTTCAACACCGCTATGACAGAATTACCCGACAACGCGACATTGGTAGAACTTTTCAACGCCCATTTGTCGTTGGAGAAAGGCTTGTCGGCCAACACGGTGGCATCGTATGACAACGATGTCCAGAAACTGCTGCAGTTTTTGGAAGAGAAAAACGAGAGACTGCCGTCGGTCACCGAGCCGTTGCTCCATGAGTTCCTCTCCGTGCTCCACGACATCGGCATCCATCCCCGGTCGCAGGCACGCATCGTGTCTGGTATCCGGATGTTTTTCCAGTTTCTGAAAACGAGTGGATACACCGACCACAATCCCGCCACACTGCTTGAGTTGCCCCGTCTCGGGCGTCAGCTGCCCGACATCCTGACCGTAGATGAGATCGACGCCATGGAGGCAGCATGCGATGATTCGACCTATGAGGGCTGCCGCAACCGCGCCATCATCGAAACCACGTATTGCTGCGGACTTCGCGTGTCGGAACTTGTCGGATTGCAGATGTCGAAGGTGGACATCGACGAAGGGTATGTCACCGTAGACGGAAAAGGCAGCAAACAGCGCATCGTCCCCATCGCCTCATCGGCAGTCGACGCCATCCGCGCCTATCTGCCCCTTCGGTCAAACCTGATGCCCAAACGCGGCAGCGAGGACATCCTTTTCCTCAACCGCCGCGGCGGGCAGCTAACCCGCACAATGATATTCTACATCGTAAAGAAACTCTGCGGCGAGTGCGGCATAAAGAAAAACATCAGTCCGCACACCCTCCGTCATTCCTTTGCCACGCATCTTCTCGAGGGCGGCGCCAATCTGCGCGCCATACAGGAAATGCTCGGACATGAGAGCATCACCACCACCGAAATCTACGTGCATATCGACCGCTCGTTCCTTCGGCAGGAAGTGGCAAACTGCCATCCCCGCAGCAGGAAGAAATAGGAAAAATCATTACCTTTGCAAAAATAAGCAGACACATTATGGCAAAAAGCAAGATATACGTTGTGTACGTTGGGCGTCAGCCAGGACTTTATGAGACATGGGATGAATGTCGAGCCGAGGTAGAAGGCTACCCCGGCGCCCGCTACAAATCGTTTTATTCCAAGGAAGAAGCCGTAATGTCGATGCGAGAGAGCGACGCATCGGCATCGATGGCGTTGCGCCAGATAGCCCGCCACCTTCAGGAGGACACCCCCGAGGTTGTAGCACCCCGCACCAAAAAAGCGTCGCCGTCGGTCTATCCCCCCGATGTGATACTCAACAGTCTTGCTGTAGACGCCGGCTGTATGGGCAATCCAGGGATAATGGAGTATCGCGGCGTTTATGTCCAGACCGGACAGGAAGTATTCAAAGTGGGGCCCTATCACGACGGCACCAACAATATCGGAGAGTTTCTCGCCATTGTCCACGGACTGGCGTTGTTGAAGCAAAAAGGCAGCAACATCCCCATCTACAGCGACAGCAAGATAGCCCAGAAATGGGTGCGCGACGGCAAATGCCGCACCACGCTCGCCCCCACATCCCGCAACGCCGAGCTGCTCGGGCTCGTGGCGCGCGCCGAGAAGTGGCTTGCCACCAACACTTATACGAATCCCATCATCAAGTGGGAAACCAAGCAGTGGGGCGAGATACCAGCCGACTTCGGCAGAAAAGGATAGTCCCACAGAAGAATTTCCGGCAAAAAAGAACCAACGCAGGTGTCTTTTTCCCTTTTTTACGGGAATCCAGACACGCTGCGTTTTATTTTTGCGGAAAACCACAAAAGCAATGAAAAACACAAAAAAGATTGAATTCAAGCCATTGACACCAATTGATGGCAACCGGTCAGAGGCCGTCAACGTGCGCCGCCGCGGAGACTGGATGGAAGTGACCGGCACCCCCGCCGCCGTGTGCCCGAAAACCACCGACGACCGTTTTCTCGGCGCCGACCGTCGCGGCAGCCGCACATACTACTTCATGCAGCGCAACGGAAAAGACGTAATAATGTCAGGCTACAGGCAGGACGGAACGTTTACCGCCGTTCAGCGCACCCTGTTTGCCGACAGCGGCAGCGTGACAGGATTTGCCGTCAGCGGAGAGTTTGTAGTGATGTCCACATCCGCCGGACTCCGCTATCTGCATTTCAACGGATCGGGCTACGACAGCCTTGGCGGTATGGTAGAGATGCCGGAATTTGCGTTCGGCACCATCATGTCGGCAACGATAAGCACCGACATAGCAGGCATCACCCTCAAGGGGTCGTATCCGCAATGGAAAGGCACGTTGGCAGCATCCGACCGCAGTGGCGTGGAGCGCGCGTTCCGGTCAGCCATAAGCGAGTTGCAGACCGTCGCTTCGGCGGGAGGCTGCTGCCTGCAGCCAGTCGTGCTTCGCGTGGCATTGCGCTTGTGGGACGACAGTCTGCTTTGGAGCGGCGCAGCAGCATGCGTAGGCCATGCGTGGCAGCCCGAAACCCTTGCCGATGCAACGCCCGGCACCGTCAGCACCATAGACGGCACCACCCTCAGCGCAACGATGTGGCAGCCCACGCTGCACCTTGTCTCGTCGGGACTCGGACACTGGCAGCCGTTTGTCAAAGCCGTTGAAATCTATGCCACCGAAGAGGCCTCCGACTTCTCCACAATGCGCTTCCGCTGCGAGCAGAGCCAGACCGGTCAGAAAACCTACCATCTGCGAATGCGGGCAGAGAACGACACCTCCGCACAGCTCCGCCAATCAGCCGAGGCACAGGAAATGCGTCTTGTGGCATCTATCACCGACACGAAAGCACTACAGGGAGGCACAGTGGCAGGCAGCAACCTCACAGATATAGGCGGCGGCAAGGTGGCAGTGGCAGTGATCCGCCAGTCGACAGCCGTAGCCTGGCAGCCGACACCATCCAGATTCACGGCAAACACTCTCGACACCGTAGGCACCAGCCTGTTTGCCGGCAACCTTATGCGCCATTTGCCCGCCGCACCCCATTTCCTTTCCGTGGTCGACGCCACAACACTCAAAAACGGAGTGGCAAGCACCTATGTCAGTGTCGACATCGCCACCGAAGCCGGAAATGCAACCATCACCCGTTCAGCCCTGTTGGAACAATACAGCCTTCAGACCACCAACCTTGTGTCCTATCCCGACAGCCGAGCCCGCCGGCTGACACTGATTGTCGTGGCAGGCGGACAACGCTACAGCCGAACCATTCCCCTCACGCCGTCGGCCACCGGCAACTATGCCTACGCCACGCGTCCAGGCGGCTTCGCCATCCAACCCGATACCTCCTCCTCTGTTCCGCCGACCACCGCCCGCTCCGTCGTCCAGCCAACCACACTGCTCCACAGCACTGGCAACCCACTGCAATGGACAGAATGCACTCGCGCCGACAATGCAGGAGTGCATGGCGTGATGCCCACGCTGCGCTACGGCGCGACGTGGATTATCGGCAGATCGCCAGTGTGTCTTCTCAGTGCCGACGGCATCCGTCTGCTGTCGTTTGACACCTCCGGACGTTGCACCGCCTCCACCCGAATCTCCCAACGGATTGTAGCCTCGTCGCGTCTTGCCGCCGTCACAGAAAACGGATTGGCATTTATCGACAGCAACGGACAGCTCTGCCGCTATGAAGGCACGCGCGTCACGTCGACCGGCGTCACAGTCCCGTCGGCAGAAGGTCTTGTCTATTCCGCCAGCCACGGCGAGTTGCTCGTGTATGGCGGCGGCAAGACAATGGCAGTAGCCCCCGACAACACCTTCACCCACCGCACGTCACGCTACCAAAGCCACGCATCTGGACTCCTGAGCGACAGCGACAACGTGTATGATCCCGACATAGAAGAGAAAAGCACGCAAGCCGTCGACCTGCGCACCGACCAGACAGAATTGCCGTTCCGTCTGCGTCTGGCACAGTGGCATATAGACGCGTCTGACGCCGACGTAAGGCTCACCGTCTATGCCGAAAACGGCTACAGCTGCCACGGCGAGATGGTGTCAAGCCAGCGGTTGCGTGGCGCCGTCAGAGCCGTTGTCAGACAGCGCGTAGCCATGCCACGCAGCCGCACTGTCAGGTTCGGGCTTCAAGGCACGTTGCCTTCAGGAACAAGAATCGGCAATATAAATATGTCGTAAAACATATTTTGGGGCCGTGAATAAAAAAAATTGCGTGTCGGCGTAAAAAAAATGAAGAAAAATAGTTGAAAAAAAATGAAACAATTTATCTTTGCGTGTATCTAACAAAGAATCATAATTCAATCTGTATAAAAAACAAGGAAATGAAAAAACACAGCGACAATAACCCAAACCAGGAAACACAGAGACCGCCTCTGTGGGTTGTCATAATTGTGATAGCCAGCATCCTGCCGGTATTGCTTTGGCCGGTGTATATGTCGCGTTATGGTCTTCAACAAGGAGGTCAGACCGCCTTTCTTGCCGCCGCCTTTCCGATTTATATAGTGCTGTGCGGATACCTTGCATATAAATGCTATCAGTATAGAAGAGAAGTCACCTACGTGCTTCTCGTGATAATGTGGCTCTCCTACGGCGCCGCAGTTTTCCTATAAAAACCCTAATCTTAATAAAAAATACAAGACTATGATTATTGGAATTCCTAAAGAAATTAAGAACAACGAAAGCCGCGTGTCGATGACCCCGGCAGGTGTTCACGAGTTGGTTAAGCACGGTCATACAGTGTATGTGCAGAAAACGGCAGGCGAAGGCAGCGGATTCAGCGATGCCGACTACGAAGCCGTAGGCGCGGTGATGAGTCCAACGATAGAGGATGTCTACGCCAAGGCGGAGATGATAATCAAAGTAAAGGAACCAATAGAACCTGAGTACAAATTGGTGCGCAAGGGACAGTTGCTGTTCACGTATCTACACTTTGCCAGCAGCGAGCCACTGACCAAAGCAATGGTAGAGAGCGGCGCCGTCTGCCTTGCTTACGAAACCGTCCGTATGTCTGACAACTCGTTGCCGTTGCTGATACCGATGTCGGAGGTGGCAGGACGAATGTCGGTACAAGAAGGAATGTATTTTCTTGAGCGTCCGCACGGAGGCAAAGGCGTGCTTCTCGGCGGCGTTCCAGGCGTAAAGCCGGCGAAAGTGTTTGTGATAGGAGGAGGCGTTGTCGGCACAGCTGCCGCAATGACCGCCGCCGGCACAGGCGCCGATGTTACAATCTGCGACATCTCGATACGTCGCCTCGCGTATCTTGCGGATGTTATGCCCAAGAACATCAAGACGCTAATGAGCAATGAATACAATATCCGTCAGGAGCTTGCCGACGCCGATCTTGTTATCGGATCAGTGCTTATCCCAGGCGCCAAAGCGCCTAAACTCGTCACCCGCGATATGCTGAAGCTGATGAAGAAAGGCACAGTGCTTGTAGACGTGGCTATCGACCAGGGCGGCTGCTTCGAGACCTCGCATCCTACTACCCATCAGGATCCAGTGTATGAGATTGACGGCATAGTTCACTATGCTGTGGCAAATATCCCGGGAGCCGTGGCACGCACATCGACGTTCGCGCTCACCAACGCCACAATTCCTTATGCTCTGAAACTTGCCGACAAGGGCTGGAAACAGGCATGCAAGGAAAATCACGACCTTCTTGAGGGCTTGAACATTGTTGACGGCAAGGTGGTGTATAAGGGCGTTGCCGACGCATGGGGCTTGCCTTACACACCGGTTGAGGAAGTGTTGTAGAGAAACACATATAGATAAGAAGACAGGCGCGTTTCGGAAATGCGCCTGTCTTTTTTTTGAGATGTTGAAGTGGCGTACCTCCGGCACGCTGATGGCGGATGCTGGCAGAGATCCCGGCACGCTGCGCTACGCTCCGCGTACCGGGTTACTGCAGAGTTTCGTCGCTCCGCGACGATATGTGCAGTTGTTGGTCAGTAGCGCATCTTCGAAGCGCGAGAGCAACGACGAGTGTCTGTCCCCATGCGCCCTCCGCTGACGCGTCGTGCGAATGGGGTTACTATTGAGTAATGCGCCGCTGGCGTAAATCTGCTGACACAAAACGGCTTACTGCGCTTCGCGGCGAAGGGAATGTCGCTATGTCGGCCAGCAAAACTGCCGTATAATCAGCTAAATCTATCAAAAAAAGACACATTTAGCTGAATAAAGCGTAGTTTTTCGAGAGAGTGGCGTACCTCCGGCACGCTGATGGCAGATGCTGGCAGAGATCCCGGCACGCTGTGCTCTGCGTACCGGGTTATTGCAGAGTGTCGTCGCTCCGCGACGAAGGGGGATAAAAAAACAGGCGTGGTTTAGAAGCACGCCTGTTCTTATTGATATGGGGTCTGTTTTATTTCACTTCCCAAGTTTCACCAGCCATAATCATGTCGCGCAGCGAACCGAAATGTTTGCGCTCCTCGACATTGTGAGTCTGTTTGTCGACCTCTTCCTCATAGACCGGTGCTTCGACGTCGCGTATAACACCGATTGCCAAAGGCAACGACTTTCCGTCCATCATGGCAAGCTGCTGATGGAGGAAGTTGGACTGGCAGTGAGCATCGTGAGTAAGCACGTCGTCGATAGTGTATCCGTCCTCACCGATTGTCACCGCCTTCAAAAGGAATCCGTCTTGAACCAAGCCCTTGTTCATCTCCTTGCCGAAGAGCATTTTCTCGCCGTGGCGCAAGTGGATGGTGTGGTCAGGGCGCAATTCGCGGTCGCTGACAAAGCTGTAGATGCCTTGATTGAAGATTACGCAGTTTTGGAGCATTTCAACAACCGACGCGCCGCGATGGCGTGCGGCTGCAACCAAGACCTCTTGCGACGTTTTCAGTTCAACGTCGAGGCTTCTGCCGAAGAAAGTGCCTCTCGCTCCAAACACGAGTTCAGCCGGGATGAACGGATCCTCCGTAGTGCCGTAAGGCGAAGACTTAGATACGAATCCGCGTTCAGACGTAGGCGAATACTGACCCTTTGTCAAACCGTAGATACGGTTGTTGAGCAGAATCATATTCATGTTTACGTTTCGTCTGACAGCGTGGATGAAGTGGTTTCCGCCGATAGCCAGACCGTCGCCGTCGCCGGAGATTTGCCAAACGGTCATGTCGGGGCGTGCCACTTTGAAACCAGTGGCGATAGCCGCCGCACGTCCGTGGATGGTGTGGAAACCGTAAGTGTTCATATAGTAAGGCAGACGCGAGCTGCAGCCGATACCAGAAATCACGGCAGTTTTTTCAGGAGCAACGCCGAGTTCCGCCATTGCTTTGTGCAGCACGTTCAGGATGGCGTGGTCGCCGCAACCGGGACACCAGCGCACGTATTGGTCGCTCTTGAAATCAGAGGCTTGATATTTCTTTTCTTCCATGATTCTTATTCCTCCATAATTTTAGTTACACCATCGACAAGCTCCTGCACAAGGAACGGTTGTCCCTGCACCTTGTTGATGCGTCTGATCAGAACGTTCGGGAATTTTGCCTGCAGGAAGTCGGCAAACTGTCCGAGGTTGAGTTCGGCAACGACAACGTGTTTGTATCTGGCGAGCACCTCCCCGGTGTTTTTAGGCAGCGGGTTGATGTAGCGGAAATGAGCCATAGCCACTTTTTTGCCGGCAGCCCTCAGATCGTCGACAGCCTCATGGATATGACCGAACGTGCCGCCCCATCCGATGACAAGTGTATCAGCGTCAGCGTCGCCGTAAGGCTCTACGTCGGGGATGTCGAAAGCTACGCGGTCTACTTTCTCCTGTCGCAGGAGCACCATTTTCTCGTGGTTTTCCGGGTCGGTCGAGATGGCACCAGTTTTGGAATCCTTCTCCAATCCTCCGAGGCGGTGAGTCAGACCAGGAGTTCCCGGAATAGCCCAGTAGCGCGCTTTGGTATTCTCGTCGCGGTCGTAAGGATGCCAGTCGGATTTGCCTTCCGGCACGAAACGCGGTTTGATTTCAGGATATTCACCCTCTTCCGGCAGTCTGAACGCCGACGAACCGTTTCCGATGAAAGCGTCGGATAGAAGCACAACCGGCGTCATGTGCTCGATTGCAATTCTTGCGGCTTCGAAAGCCATGTGGAAGCAGTCGACAGGAGAAGCGGCAGCCAAAACCACGATAGGGCATTCGCCGTTGCGGCCGTAGATAGCCTGACGAAGGTCGGTCTGTTCGGTTTTTGTAGGCAGACCCGTAGACGGGCCACCACGCTGCACGTCGACGATTACAAGCGGAAGTTCAGCCATCACAGCCAGACCTATACCCTCGCTCTTCAGCGCCAAACCCGGTCCTGATGTTGTCGTCACCGCCAAATCTCCGGCAAAAGCCGCGCCGATAGCAGAGCAGACGCCTGCAATCTCGTCCTCCATCTGGCAAGCCTTCACCCCGAGGTCCTTGCGTTTTGCAAGTTCGTGAAGGATGTCGGTGGCAGGAGTGATAGGGTAGCTTCCGAGATACAATGGTCGTCCCGACTTTTCAGAAGCGTATATAAGTCCCCAAGCAGTGGCCGTGTTTCCGTTTACATCGGTGTATGTTCCAGGACGAGTGTCGCCGGTTTCGATACGGTATGTTGAAACAGATGCATGGATATTGTGTCCATAGTCGTATCCAGCGTTGAGCACTTTAGCGTTAGCCTCGTAAACAGCAGGCTTTTTTGCGAATTTGTTTTTCAGGAGGTGCAAAGCGGATTCAAGCGGGCGGTCGAACAGCCAGCAAACCAATCCGAGCGCGAAGATGTTGCGGCATCGCAGCATTGACTTCAGGTCGAGTCCAGATTCGGCGAGCGCGTTTTTCACCATCGAAGTCACCGGCACTTCAACGATTTGTGCAGTGTTGTCGATTCCGATTTCGTGGAAAGGCTCGAGAGTTTCGTATAGCGCCTTTTTGAGGTCAGACTCCTTGAATGAGTCGATGTCGACGATTGCGACACCTCCTTTTTTCAGGAAGCAGGCATGGCGTTTCAGCGCCGCAGGGTTCATAGCCACCAGGACGTCGGCGAGGTCGCCCGGCGTATGCACGCCCTTGCCAATGTGCACTTGAAATCCAGAGACACCGCTCAGAGTGCCTTGCGGAGCGCGGATTTCAGCAGGATAGTCGGGGAAAGTGGAGATTTGGTCGCCCACGCCCGCCGACACGTTAGAGAAAATGTTGCCGGCGAGCTGCATACCGTCGCCAGAGTCGCCCGAAAAGCGAACAACTACATTCTCCAAGGTCTTAACGTTTGTCTTTTCTAACATTTTTATTTAGGTTTGTTTTGCTAACAGCAAATTATGTTGTTTTCACGTCACAAATGTAGTGTTTTTTCCAAACTTAACGCCTCTGCCAATCAAAAAAATACTAAAAATTTGAATATAACATTCAAATCGTTGGGTTTCTCCGTTACGTTGTCAAAATCCGGCAGACTCAATACTTCGGAAACGGGCCAATCTCTTTAATCACGTCGATGGTTTGGCTGTCGGAAGTGTAGCATCCGACGATGCCAACTCCGCCGTCGACGTTGCTGAATATTTTGACAGGGTCTGCCAATCCGAGATCAATGAGTCCGCCTTGTATGCCTTTGTTGTCGGTGCGGTTTATTATAGAGCTGACAAGATAGTCGTAGTATGGCTTCGAGATTGCATACAGCCAGAACTTGCGCGCCATCCGTTTTTGCCGCCAAGTGCCTGGCGACAGTTGTATAATCTCTCTCACTTCGATGGTGCGCTTTTGCCCGTCGAAACCCTTGTCGGAGAAAGGCAGGCCGTATGGCGAATATGGCTTCCAACCAGGCAACGTAGAATGAATCTGGTTGGCAAGCTGTTGGAATACGTATTCGTGCGTGAAGTTGCGTTCGCCCATCGAGAAGCCTCGGAGGCCATCGGCGTTGTCCCATTGCAGGAAGTAGTAGCTGTCGCCGGGCTTGTCGGTGAACGTCAGATTGTAGTAGACCACGCAGTCGGCGTCGGTGTAGATTTGCATCGGACCTTGTCGGCTTACGGAGATTCCTTCGATGACGACAGGCTCCGGCATCACGTCGGTTGCCTTGACTGTCTTGTCGCGGTAGCGGGTGCTGACGGTGACGCTCTCGCCGGGAATCACTTTCGTGTTGGAGACGTAGAGGTGTCGGTTGGCGTCATACGTCATGTGCTCTTTTTCCTCGCCGTTTATGCTTACGGCAATGTCGAGGTCGGTCACGAACGTGCGGCCTTTATGCACGTCGGAGAAGAAGTAGGGCTTTGTGGCTGCCACCTGCACTGTCGAATCCGCGCTGACCAACGAGTTGAGCGTTAGCATGTTCGACAACTCTTCGTTTCTGTATCGGTCGAGGTCCTGCTCCCGATAGCATGAGGCGAGGACAAAGATTAGGAGCGTTGCCAGAATGTATTTTCGGAGATGCATAAGCTTAGAAATAATAAGTGTAAGAAAAAGAAGGAATAATAGGGATGAGACTCAGCGTTTTGAATGTCCGGTGCCAATTCTCTTTATCAGGATTGAAGAACACATCGTTGATGTTGTCCTTCTTTATCGTGATGGCGTTCATATGGCAGTAAGCATTGTAAATGCTAATGTTCCACATCCCGGCATGCCCGTTCTTGTGGCGGACGTGTATCGTCATTCCGAGATCGAGTCTATGGTTTGCGGGTAGGCGTACGTTGTTGCGTGACGAGTATAAATCCACGCCTTCCACTTCGTCGTCGTCTCCCCACCCTGGAGGTCCAGGCGACGGTGCGTCGGGAAACATTGTGCCCGGCACGTCGTAGTTGTAGGTCGAGAGGGTCATGCGGTTGCCGGTGGTGAATGTCCATCCGGCGTTGAACTCTATCTTTTCGTTGAGCTTGTAGGATGCGTTGATGTTGATTTTATGGCGGTTGTCGAATTTAGCCGGGAATTTCACTCCCTGGTTGAGGTCGTCAAATTTGCGCCAGTTCCACAGCAAGCCGTAGCCGACCGTTCCCGTGATTTTGCCTACTTCGCGAGTGACGCTCAGGTCCACACCGTAGGACCATCCTTTGCCCGATGTGAGTTTGTCCTCCCATGCGAGGTCGGGATTGAGCACGGAGACGCCCTCGCGGTACTCCAACAGGTTATCCATATCCTTATACCATCCTTCAACAGAGAAGTACATGCTCCATGGCAGATTGCCATAAACGCCAATTGAATATAGGTCGCTTTGCAGAGGCTTGAATCTGGCGGAAACAGGTTGCCAAAGGTCGGTTGGCAGGTCGATGTAGTTGGTTGATACTTGCTGTACGTACTGATGGATTCTTGCATACCCGGCCTTGACGCTGAAGTTGTCGCCCAAAGCGACTTTCAGCGACGCGCGCGGTTCAATGTCGGCAAACGTAGTGCCCTGCACTCTGTTGACCACGCCTCTGACGCCTACGCTGAAGGCAACTTTGTCGTTGAAGTTAAGAGTGTTGTCGACGTAGGCTGCAACCTCGTTCGACGTGACGTGGGGGCTGTTGTTGTTCTCGACAGTTTCGATGCCGTCGGTGAGAAAACTGTTTACAAGCCCCTCCGGCAGGTAGTTGTGGTTTGCGTAGTCGACTCCGGCACGCAGCGTGTAGACCTTGCTGAAGTCGGCCATATAGCTCACCTTCGCACCGATGTCGGCTATCGAATTTGACGTATGGCTTTTGCTGTATTCGTAGGTTGATGGGTCGCTCGTGTCGGTTTGATATTCCCGTTCTTGCCGATAATTGGAGGAATATTTTGAATAGTAGACCGCAGCACGAAGCATACCGCGATTCAGTCTATAATCGTAGTTGCCAATCACGCCCCAATTTCCCCAAGCCAAACGGTTTGAGTTCTCGTCGAAGAAGTGCGTATCCGATTCTGTCGTAGAGCCGTAGCTTTTGGCATCAAATTCGCGAAGTCCTAATTTAAGGCGGTCGTAGCCATAATATCCCACAATCTGGAGCGACATGTCACGATTGATTTTATGGTCGAGCCTCAAGTTCATGTCAGTGAAACTGTATCCAAGTATATGCTTTTTGCCATTCTTTTTGGTGATGGCGTTTACGATGGCAAGTGTAGGTGCCGACAGCAAGTCGATCCACGAGCGGCGCAGGCCGGCTGAAAATGCCGTGCGGCCTTTGATGATAGGCCCTGTCACGTAGACGTTGGCGTTGAGAAGCCCGACCGACACTTTTCCGCCAAACTTGTTGAAGTCAGGCTCGCGCATTGCAATGTCGGTGATTGACGATATCCTGCCGCCATATCTTGCTGGAAACGATGCTTTGTAGAAGTCAACGCGGTCTACCGTCTCAACGTTGAACGACGAGAATATGCCTCCGAGGTGGCTTACGTGGTAGAGCGGTAGCCCTTGATACAGAAAGAGATTCTGGTCGTTGTCGCCACCTCTGACATATAGCCCAGTGAAGCCCTCCATTCCTTGCGATACGCCAGGAAGAGTCTGTAAAGCCTTAACGATGTCAGGCTCGCCAAACATCACGGGCAGGTTGGCGATCATATTGCTGCTTAGGCTCACTCTGCCCATTTCCGGGGCTTTAAGATTTCGCTCGGCGCCATAGCCTCTCACCACGACCTCCTTCAGCCGGTTTACCGTCTTGAGGGTGTCGCTTTGCGCAGAGGCATTCTGTCCAAGCAAAATGGCTGGAGAAAATGTTACCCCCGCCATTATTAGAAATGTTTTTAAATTCATCGAGAAATCAGTTGGAGTTCTAACCCTTGCTCTTCGTGACGGTCAAGAGAACTGCCAGTAAACTTTCCCAAGCAATCATAGTACTCGGGATATATATTAATACATCCTCTCAATTTAGCTACACTGGAAATTGCGGGTATGGTGAGGCGGTCTTTCTTACCTGGAAAACCTTTGATTATAACGTTGGTGGCATAAATCGGATTTAAGTAGTGTTTCTTTAGAGTTTCCGAGTAAAGGGTGTCATTGCCAACTTGGCGAGAGCTAATCGTAACAGAATTTACCGTGCGGGGTTCTCCATCTACTGTAAATGTCAGATTGTCGCCTGAGTATACACCATCGCGATAATTTGGGATGTCGATAGTGGTTAATTCTTCAAATTCTTCATTGCATGACACAAGAATCGCTGTAGCAACAATGAAAGAAAAAATTAATTTCTTCATAGTTATATGTTTTTATTTAAACTATAAAATCCCTTGTTCGGGCGTAATATCAAGGCCGGCGGCTTCGACAAGTTGCCGGTCTTTCTTCATTACCTCAGCCGGAATCCATTTACGCTCAACCCTGACGGTGCGCACGCGGCTCAGGCTACGTACCATG
>ENA-UEOM01000105-UEOM01000105.1-human-gut-metagenome-genome-assembly--contig:-NODE-105-length-37279-cov-31.332536_pt1 | contig 37279 bp, 28 predicted proteins | sample MGYA00242993_ERZ507994 | MGnify/ENA primary metagenome ERZ507994 (study PRJEB26167, sample SAMN06115536) | human gut metagenome | host: Homo sapiens | place: China:Neimenggu | collected 2014-11-07... | reverse complement strand
TTTGAATCTTTTACCTTCTTGTACAGGTTGCCGATGAACGTCTTTCTTGCAGTGTGGCTTGTCGCAATATCGCAGATTGGTTTCTGTATAGGCTCACGAGTCTTGTTGTCAATAACAGTCACCATGCGGTCAATGCCGAGCAGTTTCAGAATTTTCTTAATCTGACGATTGTATATGTTCTGATTTATCTTTGGCAACAACCTCGTTTCAAGGTCTGCATATTTAGCGAGAATCGCTTTCGCCTTATCATTGAGCGGTACTCGGATGGTGCGTGGTTTGTGGTTCTTTGTCTTTTCAGCAATGTATTCCACAGCACCATCAACGATGTTGGCACGTGTCATCTTTTCAAGGTCTCCCACACGGCAGCCGATGAGACAATGAAACATGAATATGTCACGATATACTTGTGTGGATGGCGTTTCGTTACTGAGGTCGGCATAGTAGACTTTGTCACGCTCTTCAAGTGTAAGATAAAATGGAGGGCTGTCCAGCACCTTAGGCATCTCAAAGGTTGCGAAAGGGTCGTTTGTCGTAATATTATGCTTCAAACACCAGTTCACAACCGTGCGTATTCTTCTGAATATAGTATTGATGGAATTTTCCGTTAGTTGGCGTGGTTTGAAACGCTCCTCTATGTCATCGAAGATTTGAGGATAATGTTCATAATATTCAGCCTCGTTTACCAGATATTTATGAAACTCACGCAAGTCATCGGCTGTTATGGCATCAAGTCGCATGGTGTAACCTCGTCTACGCATGATTTCCCTTTGGAAACGCTCGAAGTGCTGCAGCTTACGTACGTTATGCTCATGATGCCTTATGGATTCCTTTTCCATCGGATGGCTCTCGGCATACTGTTGGCATTGACACACAAGACTGTATTCGTCACCTTTTCTGCCTTGGCGGTTGTTGATGTTAGGATGATGAAACTCCTCAATAACACCTTTTAGCCAACGGCTGTCCGCTCCATGATAATATTGTGCGGATATAAGTGCCGTCAAGTCCTGCACGGCTTTGTCGAATGCTGTGCGCTTTGCCTCCGCTACAAGAGCCACACGTGTCTTGTAACCCTGCCGTTCCGCGCTCCAATGATTAGGATTGATGGATAACTCGCTGACAGCCTTGATGTCAGTCTTGCCGTCACGCACACGGAAATAAACGTGCGCCTGGTCGGTTATGTTGTTCTTTGCCGATGTTTCTCGGATGAATGCTGTTACTTTCATGCTACTCTATATATAATGATGTATGACTGGTAGATTGTATAAACGTTAGTTGGTGAGGTTGACAAGATTTACTTTCGTTTCCTCATCAATCTCTCTGTATCTGGCGAAAGCTCTGCTTCCGTTTACATGTCCTGTCATGGAACTCACAAGCTCAGGGTCTTTCACTTTCTTGTATAGGTTGCCGATAAAGTTGCGTCTTGCCATGTGGCTTGTAGCGACATCACATATTGGCTTCTGAACCTCCTTTCCTGTGACGGTGTCAAGGATAGTAACCATTCTGTTAATGCCACATTCTCGAAGCACGGCACGGATGCCCTCGTTGTATTGATACACTTGCTTTGTCGGCAGAAGCTTTTCTTGCTTGCCATCGTAACGTTTTAATATTTCCATAGCCTTTGTGGTAAGCGGGACGCTCACGGTCTGCGACCGTTTGCGCATGGTCTTGTGTGGAAGATACTGCAATATGTCACCGACTATATTGTCTTTGGTAAAAGAAAACAGGTCTCCGACTCTACAACCCACCATTGATTGGAAGATGAACAAGTCACGATACACTTCTAACTCTGGCTTGTTGTGTAGGTTTGCATTGTAAACCTTATCACGTTCTTCTATCGTCAGATAAAAAGGTGTACCTTGCACGGCTGCAGGGATAGTGAATGCATCGCATGAGCGGTTTGTTGTAAACCCCATCTTGATGCACCAATGCCCAACAATACGCAGATGATGCATGATACCTATAATCTGTGTGCTTGACATCTGCTTGGGAGGGTGCATGCCAAGGTTGAACTGTTCATAAAACTCTGGGTAGTCATTGTAATGAATATATTCGTTTATGACATACTCACGAAAATCAAGATACTCTTCGGGGCGGATTGTCTCGCAATAGAGCGTAAAGCCTTCCTTTCCCTCTATTTCCCTCTTGTAGGCTTCATAGCGTTGAAGCTTCTTGATCGTTGGTTTATAAACGAGTGCTGATTTCGGACTCATGGGATGTTCCGCAATGTATTGTTCCATTCTCGAAACAACTGTAGTCAATGTCTCTGTTGGCTTTGAAGTTGGATTGACACATTCGTCAATCACATTCTTCATCCATGCAACATCAGCAGTCGCAGAGTTATACTGCTCGCTAAGAGCTGTTGTAATGGTCTGCACCAAAACCTTGACTTTCTTCTGCTCGTCAGATGGTAATTTCTTTGTCCTTCGATAGGAAAGTGTATCATTGTCCCAATAGTCAAGCATAACCTCAATGTCGGAACGGACTTTGAGGTCAACATCCTTATCTCGGAGTCGAAAACAAAGATTGGCTTTTGCAGGAGCGTCTTTGTCTTTGGTCTTGCATTCCTTTGTGATGATGGTAATCTTCATGTTCCTATGTTTTTATTTCAGTCACAAAGGTAATACCTTTCCCGTAAATGTTCCCACATATCCCCAATAAACTATGATTCGTTTAAATCTATTTATGATTTGGTTTTTGCACTTTCTTTCCTTATTATCAGTTATTTGCAGGCATTATTGTCAAAATTCATCAAGTCGAATTATTGTTGTTTTAGTATATACAGTTTCCACGCTTTTTTGTATATATACATAAATAAAAATAATATCAACAATTCTTTTATCTGGAGTCATAAAGGATAAAATCTATCTATTATGAAGAAAGTCATTTTGCTTCTTTTTATTATTCTGGGCATACTTCCAATAAGAGCTCAGAAGGTAAATTTCTATTTTGCGGGTTATTGCTTGGCGGAAGAAAACAGCCCTCTACTTGAAACTACAACTCCTTTTAAGTCTTACAAAACAGTGTCTTTTGATTTAGCCAAAGGCACAGTTGATTATCCGACGAATGAGAACAACAGGTGTGTTTCTCGTATAAAAAAAGATGGGGCAGGAGTCCTTTTAGACGAAGATGGAGCCCCTTCGATTATGATGATTTCACTTGAGAATGATAAAGTCATTTCATTTAATGCCTACATGGGCACTTTCAGTGAATATAATAAAATGTTTTTACTTGACTTTGATGATACTGTTGAAGGTTATAAATTTGAAGACAACATCAAGAAATTAATAAAATTGATGGAACAACACGGATACAATATTTTTTATTCTAAAGAGCCAAAGTAAATACATTGGCTTTATAAAAGGATTTTATATTTACCAACATGAAAAAATTATTATTGATTATTACATTCTTAGTAATAACGATCGTTGCTAAGGCACAGGTTATGTATTTTATTCCTTCTGGCCATAGTCCTGAGGAAAATAACATTTCTGTTGATATTGTTGTAAAAGACAATAGCGGACAATTGTGGAAGACCATGGTCTGGATTGTTACTTTAAAGAAGAATTTGCTTGCAAATCGAAATTACTATGTTGACGCTTTCAATACAGGCACTCATACAATACCAGCAACTTATCTTCCTTTTATTGGTACACAAAGCTCACCTGCCAGATACGATGAAAATACTATAGTGTCTAAGCATGATACTAATTTAAGATTTCAGAGATTGATTATTTTGCAACGCACACAAAAGAGTATTGTATGCAAAACAACTACAGCTAGTGATTTGGATGTTTCATTTAAATATGCTTTTAGCCTTGATTTAAAAACAATGGTTCAAAATCCTGATAATGTAAACCCATTGTATCACACATCTATTCCTGTAGATAAATTTATTGTGCGCCGTAGTATTGATGATCTGTTTTAGCATGAGCTATGAAAATAAGAAAATCTGTCATATTACTTATTGCATTTACTATTATTCCAATATTAGCAAATGCACAAACACTGTATTACAAACTTCAAAGTTATGGAAAGACCGGAATAGAAAATCGTAAAGTTTCTGGTGGTCAGTTTATAACATTCCAGGCTGCAATATGTATGGAAACAGACATAGACGGTGTATCCATAGGAAGTGGGATTCTAAAGCGTAATCTAAATAATCCCAATCTCTATAAAGGGTCTGCTTTTTGGGGAAATGGAACAACGTTTCTTTTTTCTTCAGACAAGACAACGCTAAAAGTAACATCTCCTAATGGAACTATTTACCGTTACATAAAGTCTACACCACCAAGTGGAGTTAAAACTTGCTCCTTAATTAAAGGACATACAAACTCAAATAGTAACGGTGGAATATACATACCAATGACAACCACCCCAAGTACACATTCCTGTGGTGTTTGCCATGGTACAGGACAATGTTCGACGTGCAACGGCTGTGGGTATAATAGACAAACAAAATATACTTGTGGAGCATGTAGCGGATCTGGAAGATGTGCAACATGTGGAGGTGACGGCATATGGGGTAACTAAAAAAGTGAAATGAAGCTATACGAAGACAGAATCAATGCCTATCACAATATAGCTATTAGTTATTGCAGTGTCATTAGCATTATTACTTACTGAGGGTGTGCCTAAGCTCCCTCATTTTTAAAATCGAGTAGGAGGAAAACGAAGCGGTTTTCTTCCTACTTTCGTTTTCCGACCTCTCACGCCACCGTACATGCGGTTCCCATTTTGGGTGCCATTCGATAGCAGTTCTTTATGGCATTGCACGCTCCACATCCGTATTTAGAAGCAGGTTCTTTACACCCACTTTTACCTTGCAGATACCAGCTTAAAATCAATTCTCCATCGTAATCACTAGTAAACCCTTGTCAACTACGTTCACTATATAGCAAAATAAAAGCTCCGCAAATTCTCCACGGTAGAAATACGTTGCAAAAACATGTGGGAAATAGGGAACTGTCAAAAGCACTCAGAAAGTGTTAAAATTAAAGAGTATAGGAAATAAAGGCTTTGTGTTTAATTAGTCATAGTCAGTTATGGTTATTTATAAGGCTTTAAATACAAGCCTCGGAGTTAAGAAGTTGAAAAAAATGAGAACAAATAGTGAGTATTATCCAATAAAATCGTTACCTTTGTAAAATTAAAGTCTGTATCACAAGACTTAAAGCCAACACCCCGAAACAACAAACAATACCCCGAGACAAAAGGATATCAAAAGAACACATTAAACAAATAAAGAAAAGAAAGATGAAGACTGTTTATGATTTCTCGGTGAAAGACAGAAAAGGTAAGAGCGTGTCGCTGAAGGAGTATGCCAACGAAGTGCTGCTCATTGTGAACACAGCTACAAAATGCGGCTTCACACCGCAGTACGAGGAGCTGGAGAAGCTCTACGAGAAGTATCATGCGCAGGGATTCGAGGTGCTCGACTTCCCGTGCAACCAGTTCGGCGCACAGGCTCCTGGCACCGACGAGTCGATACACCAGTTCTGCAAGCTCACGTACAACACCGAGTTCCCGCGCTTCAAGAAGGTGAAGGTGAACGGTGACGACGCCGACGACCTCTTCAAGTTCCTCAAGGAGCAGAAGTCGTTCGCAGGCTTCGACCCTGCACACAAGCTCACACCGGTGCTCGAGGAGATGCTCGCCAAGGATGCGCCCGACTATAAGGAGACAGCCGACATAAAGTGGAACTTCACAAAGTTCCTCATCAACAAGCGCGGAATGGTAGTGGCTCGATTCGAACCGACAGAGAGCCTCGACAATATCGCAAAGCAGATTGAAGAACTGCTGTAAGAAAGGTGGTGAGATGTGAAAGATGGTGTAATGGTGAGGTGGTGAGATGGTGAGATATGAAAGATGGTGAGGTGGTGAGATATGCCAACACCACAACATATCACCACAACATATCTCAACACCTCAACATAACAACATTACAACACCACATACAACCCCACATATCTCAACACCACAACATCTCAACATAACAACTTGTAATAAAATCAATAGAAATGGAAAATAGAGAACATGTGCGTTGCCTCATCGTGGGCAGCGGTCCGGCAGGCTACACTGCTGCAATATACGCTGGACGCGCCAACCTCAGCCCGGTAGAATACTGCGGCATTCAGACTGGCGGTCAGCTCACACAGACTACCGTCGTAGAGAACTTCCCCGGCTACCCCGAGGGCGTGGACGGCAATCAGATGATGCAGGACTTGCGCCAGCAGGCTCTGCGCTTCGGCGTAGACATGCGCGAAGGCTCAATCGCAAAGGTCGACTTCTCGCAGAAGCCCTACGTGCTCACCACAGACACGGGTGCCGAGATTGAGGCAGACACCGTGATCATCGCTACCGGAGCAAGTGCCAAATACCTCGGACTTGACGACGAGAAGAAGTACAACGGACAGGGCGTGAGCGCATGTGCCACATGCGACGGCTTCTTCTACCGCAAGCGCACCGTTGCCGTAGTGGGCGGCGGCGACACAGCGTGCGAGGAGGCTCTCTATCTGGCTGGTCTCTGCAAGAAGGTGTACATGATCGTGCGCAAGCCTTACCTGCGTGCGTCTGACGTAATGCGCAAGCGCGTGGAGGAGAACGAGAAGATCGAGATTCTCTACGAGCACAACACTCTCGGACTCTTCGGCGAGGACGGCGTAGAGGGTGCTCACCTCGTGAAGCGCAAGGGCGAGGCTGACGAGGAGCGTTACGACATCGCTATCGACGGCTTCTTCCTCGCCATCGGCCACAAGCCGAACACCGACGTGTTCCGCCCGTTCGTCGACTGCGACGAGACTGGCTACATCAAGACCATCGACGGAACGCCGCGCACTAACGTGGAGGGCGTGTTCGCTGCCGGCGACTGCGCCGACCCGAACTACCGTCAGGCTATCGTGGCTGCAGGCTCAGGCTGCAAGGCTGCGCTCGAAGCAGAACGCTGGCTCACAGAGCACAACCTGTAATTTTTAACATAGGAGGGTATGGCATCCTGCCATACCCACGCAACCTCTAATGTTTACATAGGATGAGGATGTGTCAAAACTCAATTAATGTGGGCTGCACTCGGCTTTGCCGCTTGCCAGAGCAAGAAAGCCCAACAATCACATAGCCCAGGGCAACGCCCTGGGTATTTTGTGTTTATAATGAACCATGCGCCCTGGACTCGGCTTTGCCGCTTGCCAGAGCAAGAAGGGCAACACCCTAATAATTATGCTTTTGCCCTTGCAGGGCGTATGGCTCGTGTACGTCTTTTAACCCAGGGCGCTGCCCTGGGCTATGGGCTTATGCCCCTTCGGGGCGTGTCACTTGCGAGTTTTGCCCCCTACAGATTATCAACAATCACAGAATTCTCGCCATACCCTCCTCAATATCTACACTCACCAAAACATGACAATCCTCCTCACCGTAGCCGCCTACTTCGCGGCTCTCATGCTCTTCAGCCGCCTCACCGCACGACGCGGCGACAACAACGATACCTTCTTCCGCGCCAACCGACGCTCGCCGTGGTACATGGTGGCGTTCGGAATGGTGGGCGCATCTATCTCGGGCATCACGTTCGTGAGCGTGCCGGGCATGGTGATGCGCACCGATATGACATACGTGCAGACCTGCATCGGCTTCATCCTCGGCTACTTCGCCATCGCCTTCCTGCTACTGCCGGTCTACTATCGGCTGAACCTGACGACAATCTACTCGTATCTGAAGGATAGACTCGGCAAGCGGTCGTACAAGACGGGCGCATGGTTCTTCCTCACGTCGAAGATGACGGGCGCAGCGGTGCGCTTCTACGTCGTCTGCATCATTCTGCAACGCTTCGTGTTCGATGCCGTGGGAGTGCCGTTCCCCGTAACCGTCGTCGGCATGACGCTGCTCATCTGGCTCTACACGCGCCGCGGAGGCATCAAGACGCTGGTGTGGACCGACACGTTCCAGACCACCTGCATGTTCGCCGCGCTGCTCCTTATTATATATAATGTGACGCAGCAGCTGGGCATGAGCGTGGGCGAAGCCGTGCAGGCGGTGGCTGCCGACGAGCACAGCCGCATGTTCGTGTGGGACGACTGGGTGTCGACGCAGAACTTCTGGAAACAGCTGCTCAGCGGAGCCTTCATCGCTATCGTGATGACGGGCTTGGATCAGGACATGATGCAAAAAAACCTCACGTGCAAATCGCTACGTGAGGCTCAAAAGGATGTGTGTACGTATGGTTTCGCCTTCGTACCAGCCAACCTGCTGTTCATGGCGCTCGGCGTGCTGCTTATGATGCTGGCGCAGAAGGAGGGCACACCGCTGCCTGCGGCTGGCGACGAACTGCTGCCGATGTTCGCTGCGACGGGCGCGTTGGGCACCGTCGTCACGGTGTTCTTCACCATCGGCATCGTTGCGGCGTCGTTCTCCAGTGCCGACTCGGCGCTCACCGCGCTCACCACGAGCTACTGCGTCGACATCTGCGAGCGTCCCGAAGACGAGCGCCTGCGCCGCCGTGCGCATGTGGGTATCGCCGTGGTGTTCGTGGCGTTCATACTGCTGTTCCGTATGCTCAACTCTACGAGTGTCATCGACGCCATCTACGTGCTCTGCTCCTACACCTACGGTCCGCTGTTAGGTTTGTTCGCCTTCGGACTGCTTACACACCGCGCCGTCAACGACCGCCTCGTGCCCTATGTATGCCTCGCCTCACCCCTACTCTGCTACGCTCTCGACATCACCGCGCAGCATCTCTGGGACTACCGCTTCGGCTACGAGCTGCTCATGATCAACGGGGCGTTCACCTTCGCAGGGCTGTGGGCTACGAACAGCGCAAAGAAATATGAAAACTCCCACTGATTTCACACTATACGTTAGAACATAAAAACTCCCACAGATTTCACAGATCTGCACAGATGCTGATTGCGTTATTCTCCCACATAATTCACAGAACACACAGAACCTTTTGCTATAGGCATCTGTGTAAATCCGTGAAATCTGTGGGAGTTTTTCTCAGCAGAAAGTTCTGTGTATTCTGTGAAATCTGTGGGAGATTATAGATTTTGTTCTAAGTTAGTACATAAAAACTCCCACAGATTTCACAGATTTACACAGATACTGCTTGCGTTATTCTCCCACAGATTTCACAGAACACACAGAACCTTCTTACTAAAAGTATCTGTGTAAATCTGTGAAATCTGCGGGAGTTTTTCTCAGCAGAAGGTTCTGTGGGTTCTGTGAATTCTGTGGGAGAATATCTCAGCAGAAGGTTCTGTGGGTTCTGCGAATTCTGTGGGAAATTATCTCAACAGAAGGTTCTGTGTATTCTGTGAATTCTGTGGGAAATTATCTCAGCAGAAGGTTCTGTGTAAATCTGTGAAATCTGTGGGAGAATATCTCAGCAGAAGGTTCTGTGGGTTCTGCGAATTCTGTGGGAGATTTTCTCTGTGGGTGCGTGGGTATGGCAAGGATGCCATACCCTCCTACAATACATCTGTGGGAAGAGAAAGATTATAAGCCCGACCAGACACTCGGGTTGAACGTTTTCTCGACCTGCGCCTCCACATCATCGGGGAGGTTGCAGAAAAAGTCGATGCCGGTGCGCGCCTCAAGTTCTGCGATAGAGATGGCGTGTGAACCCAACGTCTCGTTCATGCGCCACGCATTTGTCTGTTCGCTCCAGAACGCCATGCCTGCATATCCGAACGAGCTCTTGCGCAGGATAGCCATGTAGAAGTACTTCGGCACGATGAGCTTGCCCCCGATGCGCGTGATGATGTTAGTCTCACTGTCGATTGTGCCACCCTTGCACACGAAGATAGTATCCGTTGCAGAGAGCTTGTCAGCCCACTTGCGCAGCTGGTTCTCCATACGCACCCACAAGCCATTATCACCTGTTTTCTTGTCGAAACCATTAAACTCATGATACTGCGGTTGCATGTTCGTCATAACGAAAGTCTGTACGTTCATCTCCTTCGATGCAGTGCGGTCGCCGCTCGGACAGATGTGACCACGGTCGTAGCCAGGGAAGCGAGTGTACTCGCCCCAATACTCGTTGCTATTGAGGTTCGTAGCATCGAAGAAGAAGGAGTCCGACTCACGCGAATACTTGCCCGAGTAGCCTTTGTGCATCTGATAGCACGTCCAGCGCTGCGAACGCTTGTCGCAATCCCACTCCACCGAGAAGTTAACACCGTCTTTATCGTAAGATGTAGATGTCATGCGATAGACAATAACCTTCTGCTTGCCCGTCTTCTTCAGAGCCGGGAACTCCGTGCGTCGAATAGCTTTGTTGTAGCCGTTGGCAGCCGACGGAATGTTGGCGTTCTTGTTCTTCTTGTCTACCTGACCGCTCTGATTGCCATCGCCCTCATCGTCATCGCCTCCACAAGCGGTGAAGGTGAGCGCAAAGAGCATCATCACAACAACAGTTGCATAGCGCAGCGCGTATTTATAATATTGTTTCATCCGTTATTTTCCTTTAAAGTCCCTTTTACTCTTTTACTTTTTTACTTTTAAAAAATATGTTTTGTGGGCTGCGTGGTATGGGCAAGATGCCCATACCTCCTACTTTTTACTCTTTTACTTTTTTACTCTTTTACTCTTAAATAAAAAAGAGAGTATGTTCCATACGTATATGCAACTACGGATGGAACACACTCTCAATATTCTATTTCAAAAATAGAGCGTGTCTATTTGAAGTATATATCTCGTTCTTTTCCTTACTTGCGAACCTTTGCGTAGCGGTTCATGAACTTATCTACGCGACCTGCAGTATCGACAAGCTTGCTCTTACCAGTATAGAACGGGTGAGATGTGCTTGAGATTTCGACTTTTACCACTGGGTAAGTTTCGCCTTCAAACTCTACTGTCTCTGTAGCCTTGCATGTAGACTTTGTAAGGAACATATCGCCGTTGGACATATCCTTGAATACGACGGGGCGATAGTTTTCTGGATGAATTCCCTTCTTCATTTTGTTTAAATTGTTATAGTGTTAAATAAATAATTCGCTTTCAAATGCTTAGCGGATGCAAAGTTACGACTTTTTTACGAGACCCACAAATTTTTGAAAACAAAAATTCCAAGCCACCTCATCGTTTGAAATGGCTTGGAATAGGAATGTATCAGCTAATGATATTTACTTCTTATAAAGGAAAGGCAATATAGCCTTAATCTCTTCGTATGCGCCAAAGCTTGTAAACTCTGTATCGTACTGTATGGTCTTACCCATTTCGTTGTTCTTGATACTAACAGTCTTATCGCTGTTGACAGTAATAGTCCAAATATGACCACTTGCAGGAAGTTCTGCAGAACGGCTAAAGCTATTATACGCTCCGTTCATAAAGTAGTAACCAGTAGCATCCTGAATAGTGTATCCACCATCAACTTTCTTGATAGTAAAGGCATTAGCGTCAGAAACCTTTACAGTTCCGTTGCTCTCTGTTACGCTTACAGGGTTCTTGAGGTAACCGTAATTGTATGTAGCAGCCAACGGAGAGGCAGCGAGGTAACCTGCATCTGTCTTTGCAACCAATACGTATGTACCATCAGTAATTTGATTAACAAGCGTATAGGTAGAAGTGGTTGATGTTTCTGGTTGATCAGGCTCTGTAGAACCACCGTCAACAACTCCACCATCAGCAGTAGTGAGAGAGAAATCGTCAACAAGGAGGTCCTTGCCAGGATTCTTTATAACAGCAATAACAAGAGCTACTGTTGTCTTTTCTGCGAGTGTGAACTCATGGCTGATTGCAGTCCACTCTGTATTTGTCAACTTGTCGTACTTCTTAGCATAGATATAATCGTTGCCTCCGCTAATCTTACCATCAACAACCTTAACATAGCCATAGTCTACAACCGCACCATCAGCAGTAGCAGCCTTTGTATAGAACGACATCTTGTATGTACCTGGCTTCAAAGTGAGTTCCTTGTATGCAAGACGCTGGTTCTTTGCACCACCTGCAACACATACAGAATACTGGCCACTATGAGCATCTGTGCTCTGTGAAAGTTTGGCATTGCTTGCAGAAGAAGCCGACTTCCAATTGTTAGGAAGGCTATTTGTCCATGCCTCGAAATCACCATTTGAAACGAGATTTGATCCAGCTGGTGTGTCAGGTGTATCGGGAGTATCAGGCTTGCCTGGAGTAACCATTGGTGTGCCGTCGCCCTTAATTGTGAAGTTGTCAACCTCCCAACCACCAGAGTTGTTATCTGTACTTGTATACTTGAAACCAATGTAAACCTTATTGCCACAATATTCTGTAAGGTCGATATCACCAGACTCTACAAACGTCCAGCTTGTACCTGCCGGATAATTTGGAACAACGAGTTGTTTCCAAGTAGCTGTGCTAACATCGCCTGTGTAGTCGGTAGAAGCCCAAACTGTCATCATGTCCTTCATTGTGCTAACATCGCTAAGCTTGTTGATAGCGTGTGAGAACGCAAGAACAGCCTTCTTGCTATCAGCGAGGTTAATAGCTGGAGAAACAGCCCAAGACTCTGATGCATGGCTTGCATTGTTTAAGAATGCAGAAGCATTGAGATAGCCATTATTATTGTAAGAAGCCACCTTCCAAACTCTTGTCAAACCGCCTGTGAGGTTTACATCTTTAAATTCAAATGCGGTTGTATTGTCATCAAATGCCTCTGAATACAATGTCGGAACTTCAGTTGTTGAACCGCCATTACCGCCGTTACCACCGCCTGGAATTTCATAAGCAGCAGGAACGTCCTCGCAGCTTGTGAATGTGAATGCTGTCATTGTTGCGACGAGCATTGAGAAAAATATCTTTTTCATATTCTTTTGTTTGTTTGCTTGTTATATAATATATAATAATGTGAGATAGCCTTACTTCTCTTCTGCCGGCTGATTCTTCTCTGGCTCGAGCACTTCGATGTCAGAGAGTGTGCGCAGAACGAGCTGCACTGTTGTGCCGTAAGACGATGTTGCGCTGGTCTTGTAGACGGTGAGGATACCGGTTACGTTGAGCTTGCCCTTCGGCAGCTTCTCGGCAGCGAACTTAGCGTAGCAGCTTGTACGGATGCCGATCTGCTTCTTCTGACCAGTGTAACCCTTGAAGTAGCGTGTCACGCCGTAGCCTGTAGTGGCACCTTCTGCCTCAGGAGCGAATGTGACGGTGCCGTCGGCTGTGTCGAACTCCACACCCTTCAGTGTCACAATCTGTCCAGAGTACTTCTGTGCAACGGTCTCATCGTTGAGTGTGCTGATTTCAGAAGTCTCGAACACGTGAGGTACCACGAGCGAAGCGTCGGGCTTGCCGAGAATCTTGAAGCGTGTCTGCCATTCTGCACGGCTGATGCGGCTCGGGTAAGTCTGGTTCTTCTTGAAGTCGGTGTACGGGATACCCAGCTGTGGTTGTGTGCGATATACGCCATAGTAGAGTCCGCCGAGGTCAACGAGAATCTCCTGACCAAGCTGCAGCTGACCGTTGATGCCGCCCTGAGCAACGCTGATGATTATACCACCGGTAGCATCCTCGATCATAACCTGGCTATAGATATTGCCAGAGATGTCGTTGCCTGTGACGCGACCCTTGATCTGCACACCGTCGGCGATGCGCACTGTGTCGTTCACTACATCCTTCAGTTGTGCACCGTACTTTGCCTTAAGATCAGCAATAGAAACGACATTGGTCTCCTGAAGCTGGTTGTTGCCGAACGGTGCCACCTCGCCAGTAGGGTCGGTCCAGTCCTCATCCATACATGATGTAGCAGAAAGACCTATAACAAGCGCGAAGAGCGCGAGTTTCAGATATTTTATACTTTTCATCTTCTTTCTGTGATTTAGAATTTATAAGTAATGTTCAGCATACCGTTTGTACCTAAGGCGTAGAACTTGAACGGGTTCTTCTCGAATGAGTAGCCACGTACGTTCAGGCTCTGTGTGTAGCCGCTTCGGCTCTGCTCGTAACCACCTGTAACGATGTCGCGGTTGTTGAGGATGTTCTGAACCATGAGGTTGATTGAGAGCGATCCGTGCTTGAGGTATATACTGCGACCGATTGAGCCGTCGAGCATGAAGCCACCGTGACCCTTTGCCTGATCGAGTGCGCCTGAAACGATTTCGCCGGTCACGTCGTTGATAATCGGCTGACCGAATGCCTTCATCACATCGTTACGGTTCACCACGTTCTTGTGGAAACGGTAGTTAGGCGAGTACGACAGGTAGATGCGGTCATAGTAGTTGCAGTTGAGGTCGATGAACCAACCCTTCTGATGATAGCTTACGCCGAGGCTGAGAGCGGTGAGCGGTGTGCCGCTGTCGCGCATACCCTTGTTGTGGATATAGTCGTAGTTGTCACCTGTCTGGGCGGTGCCGTACAGTGTGGCATCTGTCGACTTCATGTAACAGAGCTTAGAGTTGTTCGTAATCTTAGCCTCGCTGATTGTACCGATGAGCTTAATGTCGAGGAAGCTTGCGAGCTTGAACTTAGCGCCGAGCTCTGCACCATAGTACGACTTGTTCATATCGGTCATAGACACATAGATGAACGAGTTGCTATCATCGTTATAGAAGTTCTGCCAGTCGGATACGTTAGTCATGCGGCTGTAGTAGCCCTTCACATTGAGGTGGAGCCAAGAGTTCTCGTACATATAGCCGAGCTCTGTGCTGAAGATGCGCTCGTTCTTGAGTCCTGCCACGAAGTCGTTGTTAATCTCCGGCGACATGAACGCTGCACGTGCTTCCGGTGCGCGGTGCTCATAGCCTACACCGAGCGAGAGTACGTTGCCACGACCGAGTGTGAGGTTAGAACCGAACTTGAAGCCACCATCAACGAATTCTGCTCGCTTGCTCTTGCCGAACGAGTTGTCGGCAGCCAAACCGTTACGCATCTTGCCGTCGCGCTGGAAAGAGGTGTAGCCGAGCTTAGCAGCTATAGTATAGTTAGCCCAACCGAAGTTCTCGGTGTACGAGCTCCATACCTTGCCCTTGTTGATGAGCAGGTTGTAGTCGTAGCAGAAGCGGTCGCCTTCCTTAACGACTGCGTTAGGATGGTTGAGGTCGTACTGTGCTTCGGGCGAAGTAGCTGTGTACTTATCTGATATAAGATATGTATTGATGTTATGGAACTGGGTAGCACCGAGCAAGTCCTCCATTGTCTGGTAGTGCATTGCCTTATTGGTAGCTGCAAGTACGCCTACGTTTACCTTCTTGTCCTTGTCAATCTGATGATTGAATGTAGAGGCAAACGAGAGCATCAGGTTGTCGTTGTGCTTAGCCTGGATGTAGTACATAGCGTCGCCGCCCTGTGCAGCTGCGTTCTTGTTTGAGTAGTAGAGGCGATCCCAGTTGATCTGACGATTAGCCTTTGATGCACGCCAATAGTTGTATGATGTCAACCAATCCTCGTAAGCCTGCTCTGTGCGATATGTAGAGTTTTCGCTGTTCCACACGTCGTAGTAGCTTGACGGCATATTCTTCCAGTAGTTAGGATGTGGGTTGTCTGAGTTGTTGTAGTTGAGCTTTGTGCTCTTGTACATAGAGTACTTGCCAAAGAACGATGTAGTGAGCTTCGAGTTCTCGTTGAAGTTCCAGTCCCATGTGAGGATTGCACTTGGAGCGTAGTCGTTCACCACGCGCGAGTTGCGCTTCTTACCGTTCTGATAGCCCCAATAAGGGTTGTAGTAGCGGTTATTGGCGAGCCAATACATCTCGTCTGTACCTGCGCCCTGTGTAGAACGCTCGGTCGGGTTGCCCCATGTAGAGAGCGAGAGGCTGTGCTTACCCATCACCTTCTGCACGGCGAGGAAGTAAGAGAGCGAGTTGTAGAATGTGCCCTCTACGTAGCCGTTGCGTGCCCAACGATAGCTCACGCCACCTGTGAACGCCCAACCTTTCTCTGAGAGACCAGTGCTATAGGTGTACATGCCACGCAGAGTGTAGTTGCGGTTAGCGCCACTGAGGGTCATACGATGACCAACGGGCATTGCCGACGGACGGAAGTTGTAGTTGTTGGAGCCACCCATGCCCGACATGGTGAAGTTGTTGCCTTCAAACGGAAGGGCGAACTCCTGGTTGCGGGTCATGTTGTTCAGACCGCCGACCTGAGAGTAACGGAACTGTCCGCTCTCCATGTCGTTCAGCTGCAAGCCATTGAGATAAACCTCATTGTACTTCTGATCGAAAGCACGATAGCGGAAACGTGCCGGTGAGAACAGATAGCCCACCTGACTGGCATAGATGTCGGAGTTGGAGTTGACGATTGTCACGTTCTGTGTCATGTCATCGTCCTCACCGAGCTGTGCCTCAGTGAAAGTGAAGGCAGCCTCGCTTGCGGCTTCGCTATGATAACCGATAGAGTCGGTCTGTGTCTGAGCGAAAGCAGACGGAGCGCAGCACATTGCCAACACTGCTAATTTAAGCTTCTTTTGCATGTAATGTTTATAATTAAGTTTTAAATTTTCGTTTCTAAATCAACTACTACGATTTTTGATTTCATTCGATTAGGGTAGTTTAAGAAATAGATTGCAAAGTAACACATTTTTATTCAATTAATGAAACATTTCCATATTTAATTTTTATTAAGTATATGTTTCAATGCAGAACATGCCAACGTATTGGAAAACAATCGCAATTTCATGCAAAAAAAACACGAAATAGGGCACAATGATAACAAATTACTGTAACTTTGTAGGCGTGTATCACGTACACGCAGTGTGTAACGAATAAAAACAAAAAACAAATAACTCAAATGAAAAAAAATCTCTTTATCCTCGCCTTACTCCTATGCGTGACATTGGGAGCATCGGCTCAGAAGAAATTCAATCTCTATGCCGTAGGTTTCTACAACCAGGAAAACCTCTTCGACACTTGCCACGATGAGGGCAAGCGCGACTACGACTTCCTGCCTAACGGCGCATACAAATGGAACGGACTGAAATATAGCCACAAACTACGCAATATGTCGCAGGCATTAGCCGACCTTGGCACGGACAAGCTGCCGGGCATCGGATGCGCCCTCATCGGACTCTCGGAGGTGGAGAACTCGAAGGCACTCGACGACCTCACAGCACAGCCTGCTCTGAAGCAGCGCGGATATAAATATGTACATGTAGAGGGTCCAGACCGCCGCGGCATCGACTGTGCGCTGCTCTACAACCCTCGCTTCTTCACCGTGAAGGATGTGCGCCTCGTGCCATACGTTCCCGAGGAGAAGAAGGACTCTAACTACGTGACACGTGGCTACCTCACCGTTAGCGGCACGCTCGCCGGCGAACACGTGGCTGTAATCGTGTGCCACTGGCCGAGCCGTTTCGCCACATCCTACTACCGCGAGGTGGCTGGCAGACAGGTGCGCGTAGTGAAGGACTCACTGCTGAACGCCGACCCCAACTGCAAGGTGTTCGTGATGGGCGATATGAACGACGACCCTACAAACAAGTCGATGATCGAAGGACTCTCTTGCAAACCGTCTATCGAGAAGACGGGCAAGGACGACATGTATAACCCGTGGTATAACATTCTCACAAAGCAGGGCAAGGGCACACTGTTCTACAACGGATCGTGGAACCTCTTCGACCAGATCGTGATGACTCCGAACCTGCTCAACCCGAAGGGCGTGAAGGACTTCTCTACTCTGAAGTACTTCCAGCATCAAATCCACATCCGCCCGTACCTCATACAGAGCGAGGGCAAGTACAAGGGCTCGCCGAAGCGTACCACCGCAGGCGGTGTATGGCTCGACGGCTATTCCGACCACTTGCCGGTAGTGGTGTATCTGGTGAAGGAGCAGAAATAATGAATACCGAACGCCATCCCTTCACCCCGTTTCTCCCCGACGGCTGCCGGCTGCTCATGCTCGGCAGCTTTCCGCCGGGCGAACAGCGTTGGTCGATGCGGTTCTACTACCCCAACTTCACCAACGATATGTGGCGCATCTTCGGGCTATGCTTCTTCAACGACAAGCTGCACTTCGTCGACACCGAAGCAAAGACGTTCCGACTCGACCGTATTATCCCGTTCCTCAACGAGCGTCGCATCGGCATGTACGACACGGCGACGGTGGTGCGCCGTCTGAAGAACACGGCGTCTGACAAGGACTTAGAGGTGGTAGAGCCTACTGACCTGAAGGCAATGGTGCGCTCCCTACCATCGCTCACCGACATCGTGACCACCGGGCAGAAAGCCACCGACGTGCTCTGCGCGTGCTTCGACATAAAGGTGCAGCCGAAGGTTGGCGAGAACGTGCAGTTCGGCTTCGACGACAGAACACTGCGTCTATGGCGTATGCCGAGCAGCTCGCGCGCCTACCCCATGAAGCCCGAACGCAAGGCAGAGTTCTACAGCCGCATGTTCAGCACATTATACGACCAAGCTTAAGAATATGACAAACGACAAGATAACAATAATTGGTATTGCCGGCGGTACAGGCTCTGGCAAGACCACTGTAGTGAAGAAGATTGTTGAGGCACTGCCGCCGCACCACGTGGCTGTCGTACCACTCGACTCGTACTATAACGACACGTCGCACATGACCGAAGAGGAGCGCCGGGCTATCAACTTCGACCATCCCGATGCGTTCGACTGGAAGCTACTGATAAAGCAGATTAACGAGCTGCGCGAGGGCAAAGCTATCGAACAGCCTACGTACTCGTACCTGAAGTGCAACCGCGAGAAGGAGACGATACACGTGGAGCCGAAGCCGGTGATTATCGTGGAGGGCATTATGACACTACTCAACAAGCGCCTGCGCGACATGATGGATCTGCGCATCTTCGTCGACTGCGACCCCGACGAGCGACTCATACGCAACATACAGCGCGACACCATCGACCGCGGACGCACCGTGTCTATGGTTGTCGACCGCTACCTGAAGGTGCTTAAACCTATGCACGAGCAGTTCATTGAGCCGACAAAGCGCTTCGCGCACGTCATCATACCAGAGGGTGGAGACAACCTGAAGGGCATCAACATGGTGTGCAAGTACATCGAAAGCATCGTTAAGAAATAGTCCGCAAAAAGTTGCAGGATTTGACAACTTCTATTATCTTTGCATTATGGAACGGCGGATATTTACATACGGCGGTTATTTCGAGGCATTTATGAGTACCTTGAAAGAAAAGGAGCAGGAAAAGATTCAGTATGGGCTTCTTCTGCTAAAGACACAGGACAGACTCTCCACGAAGTTTATAAAACTTATAAAGGATGGTCTGTACGAATTACGTACAGAATATGGAGGAAACATCTTTCGTGTATTCTTCATTTTCGATGAAGGAAGAATCGTGGTATTGTTCAATGGATTCCAAAAGAAAAGCCAAAAAACACCACCCAAAGAAATAGAAAAAGCATTAAAGATAAAGGAGGCATATTATGCAGACAAACAATCATCAAATCGTTGATTACGATCTCGTTCTTGACAAAAAGTTCGGCAAGGAAGGCACTCCGGAGCGTATGAAGGCCAAAGAGGATGCTCTTTCCTTCTATTCAGGGCAAATACTGCTTGATGCACGCAAAGAAGCCAAAATCACACAAACAGAATTGGCAAAACGCATCAATTCTACCAAATCGTATATTTCTAAAGTAGAAAATGGAATTATCGTTCCAAGCGTTGGCGCATTCTACCAAATCATCAATGCGCTTGGAATGAGAGTCGAAGTTGTAAAACCGATATACTAAGCACGAATAAAAGTTAGGGCTGAATTCCTTATTTGGAATCCAGCCCTAACTTTTTACTTTTAAATGCCTTGCTTGTGGGCAGCGTGGTATGGGCAAGATGCCCATACCTCCTATCTTTTTACCTTTTTACTTTTTTACTTTTAAACAAGTTCGAGCCCTAACGATTCGACGAACGCTCGCACTTCCTTCTGCTGCATCAGTTCGTCGTACACCTCTTTCTTTGTCTTTCGGCGGCTTATCTCTTCTGCCTCAGCGAGGCGGAGCGATATTGACACATTGCCGTTGTGCAGTGCCTTGGCGAGCGTGACGCGTATGCGCCCCTTTATCTCGTTTACCTGGTCGAGCAATATTTGGTTGTCTACCAACACCTCGATATCGGGGAAGGTGGTGATATGCGGTTGCATATTCTTCATTCGGGAAGCAAGCCCCACCATCTTCTGCGGCATACGGTTGCACATCGAGAGCCATTGCAGCTCGAGGAATTCCTGCGTGAACTGCTCGTTCTCATCCTTGTTTGTCTCTTCCGCCTCTTTCTTTGCCGCCACCGCATCCTTGCGCTGCAAGCTTTGGAAGGTCATGCCGAGCGATGAGAGCTTCAAGCGTGGTACGCCGACAGACAACTTGTCGGAGACGGCTGCCGAACCCGATGCGGCGGTCTGCGAAGGAGGAGCCTCAGCTGAAACATGGCTCACCGAGGCATGGCTTACCGGAGCAGCCACCTGCTGAGCCACTTTTGTCCGGGTGAAATCAAGAAGTTTGAACAGGGTTTTCAGCTGCTTGGGGCTACGCCCCGCACTGTCGGCATCCTCCGGCTGCGTGATCTGTGCCACCTGGATGAGCGTGAGCTCTACGAGCAGACGTTTGTTGCTGCTCTGGCGGTAGCTTAGGTCGCACTGGTTCATCAGCTTCAGTGCCTTGTAGAGGAACTGCGTGGGACACGCCTTTGCCTGTGCGCTGTACTTCTCACGCTGTTTCTCGCTCACCTCAAGGAGCTTCAGCGTCTGCGCATCCTTAGCCATGAGCACGTTGCGCACGTGCGAAGCGAGTCCGTTGATAAGATTACCACCGTCGAAGCCTTTCTCTATTATCGAGTTGAGGAGCACCATGCACTCGCTCACCTTGTTCGCCAGGGCATAGTCGACGAATTTGAAGTAGTTGTCGGTGTCGAGCTCGTTCAGGTCCTCAATCACCTTTGCGTATGTGATGTTGCCCTGGCAGAAGCTTGCCGTCTGGTCGAAGATAGAAAGGGCATCGCGCATACCGCCATCAGCTTTCTCGGCGATGAGTGCCAATGCCTCTTCCTCGTAGGTGATGCCTTCCTTCTCTGCCACATGCTTAAGGTGGTTGATGGTGTTCTCCACGCTCATGCGCTCGAAGTCGTAAATCTGACAACGCGAGAGGATGGTTGGCAAAATCTTATGCTTCTCGGTTGTGGCAAGAATGAACACCACGTGTGCAGGCGGTTCCTCCAGCGTTTTCAGGAAAGCGTTGAACGCAGCCTGCGAGAGCATGTGCACCTCGTCGATAATGAACACCTTGTACTTGCCCACCTGTGGCGGTATGCGTGTCTGCTCCATGAGCGACTTGATGTGCTCCACGGAGTTGTTGCTGGCTGCGTCAAGCTCGAAGATGTTGTACGAGCGTCCTTCAGCAAACGCTTTGCAGCTTTCGCACTCGCCACATGCCTCGCCCTCCGTAGTAGGGTTCATGCAGTTGATTGCTTTCGCGAAGATGCGCGCACACGTCGTCTTGCCTACTCCGCGCGGTCCGCAGAACAGGTAGGCGTGCGCCAATTTGCCACTCTTCACGGCATTCTTCAACGTAGCGGTGAGAGCAGCCTGCCCCACCACCGAGTCGAATGTCATCGGGCGGTACTTACGCGCCGATACTATATATTCTCCCATATCGTGATTTTACTTTATACTTTCTACTTCTTCTACAGTCAGACCACTATATTTTGCAGCCTGCTCTACCGACAGACCATTGCTCAACATAGATTTAACAATATCCTTCTTTGCTTCTGCACGACCCTCAGCACGACCCTCGGCAAGTCCCTCGGCACGACCCTGCGTAAGTCCCTCGGCACGACCCTCAGCAAGTCCTTCTTCGCGTGCATTGCCAAGCACATCATTCTGTATCATCACAGCATTGAGGTGCTCATCATAAGCATAGCGCTCGGCATCGGTCATCGAGTAATACTGAAGTTTTTTGCGTGCCTCCTGCAATCCTGGAGCAGTGGTGTTCTCCTTTATAACTCCACTCTTCAAGTAAGCGACCCACTCCTCCAACGGAGTCACTGCCACCTTGTCGAACTCGTTGACACGCACAAGAATGTACTCGGGGAATATCTCTGCCGGACTCTTCTGCACTAAAGCACCTTTTTCCTTAGCGGTTATGACGAGTTGGTCGTTTGTATGCACACCGATGAACTTGTTCTGTCCTACATACAGGTAGTCGGCACCCTTACCGATATCGAAATAGAGGATGCTTATAGAATACACCTTCTTCACCTCCTTGTATGTATCACCGAGATGGATGTGCTCGGTGATGGCTTTCGCTACGCCATACAGGATGCGCTCCAGATAATAAAGCTCGCTTGTGTTCTGCACCTCTACAAGTATTATCTCACCCTTCGAGTTTCGTGCTTTGATGTCCACACGGTTGAACTTATCATCTGGTGTCTGCTGATTGCCCTCACTCTCGAGTATCTCCACAATCTTCACCTCCTCACCGATAAACACGGTAAGGAAACCTTCCAACACGTCGAAGTTGGCTTTCTGACGGAGCAAGCGCTTGATAGCCCAGTCAAAACGTATGTATCTATCTTTCAGTCCTCCCATAATACAATAGGTTTAATGCTACTTTACAAAGTTACAATTATTATTCTGAAAATACGGCATGAAGCAATTAATTTTTATTGTTGTCCTGTAAATAATACATCTCCCTTATATTGCTCCATGCCTTTCTCATGTTGCCGCAACAGAACAACAATATTGCCGCAGCAGAACAACAATGTTGCCGCAGCAGGACAACAATATTGCCGCAGCAGGACAACAATATTGCCGCAGCAGGACAACAATGTTGCCGCAGAAGACTAATGAGAACGACGTAGCAGATTAGACAACGGATAGAATGATAGATGAATGGTAGATGTCTGGTAGATAGGCTGGCAGATATAGCTCTCGGAAGCATATCTGCCAGCCTTTAACATGCTCGTAATCTGTAAGTTGCAGCGACACTGGGAGATATGGTAGATTTTTTCGCGTACTGATACTTTACTATGATATATTGCTTCTATATAAAAAGGGGTTTCCGAATGAACAAAAAAGGCTATGACATTGCTGCCATAGCCTTGTATATCTGATGCGAAGTTATATCTTCATCTTATAACGTCTACGCAGGATACCTGCAAACGACTCCTCGTACTGCGTACCCTTAACCAGTTGGTAGTACTTGTACACATATTGTTTAGCGGCTGGATAATCCTTCTTCTTATTAAAATAATAATCCAACAGGCAATAACATACGGAGTTCATAATGGTAGCATCTTCACCCTCATAAGTGTCTCTGTTCTTCAAGATGTCGTATGCCTTTTTCGCAGGTCCAATAGCAAGCTCATTTGTCTTTTCTGGGTCAAGCACATCGTTCTTGCAAATCTCCCATGCGAAGTAGTAGAATCTTGGAGCATTCTCGGGGAACTTTTCTGCGCCACGCTCATACACCTTAGCAGCCTTAAGATAAGTATCAATCATCTGCTGACCGAAACTTTCCTGTGCCTGCGATTCCAACATCAATGCGTAGTTCTGATAATGACCAGCCTGCAAAGAGCCCTTTGCATCAAGCGTTTTTATCAACTCCTCGTATGCGTTCTCAGCCTTCTCGTATTCGCCCAAATCTCTATATGCCTCACAGATAGCGTTCATTGCCTTAGAGACAGTATTGTCGTCGATATTAGGACGTGCCATGAGTCCTTGCAAAACGTCAATACCCTGTTGCTGCTTATAGCGGTTCATCAAGGCTATACCATAACGATAAATATCGTCGTTGTTTATCAATGTATCCTTGGTTGCCATCAAACGTTCGCCATATTCGAGTGCCTTCGTTGAGAACTTATTCTTATACTCAGCAAGTGCTTCACCATTCTGTCGCTTCACAAGTGTATAAGCACCATTCAGATAGTTGAGTCCATTCGCCAAGATATAGTAATCGGTTGGAAACTTCACAAGGGCGCTATCGCAGACATTCACGATACGATTGTAGACATTCAGCTTTGTGTTACCATCGGGCGCATCAATGATAAACTGGTACATCATCGCGCATCGCTGCGCATAATCGTTGGCATCCAAAGAGTCCTGAACAGCAGCATCAAAGAACTGAATACCTTTCTGTGTCTCGTTGGTTGTAAGTGAGAGATATGTATAAAGACGAGCACACTCCAACTCGTAGGGGAATGTCGGATTAAAATCCTTTGCAGTCTTATATATAGCTTCCATTTCTGTTCTGCGCTTACGCACTTCAGTTATGGCTTCTTCGTCAGATCCCTTACTTTCAAGAGCTCGCGCTGCAATCTTGTCCAATCCCGAACCAATAAACTCAACATACTTACGATACGTCCTGAAGTCGTTGGGAGCCATCTCTATCGCCTTCTTATAGTAGTTTACAGCTACTGTAGTATCGTCAGCCCACTTGTAGATGTCGCCCTTGAGCATATAGGCAGGACCATAATGGGGGTCGAGCTCTATTGCTTTGTCGATATATTTCAAAGCGTATGTGGTATCGCTGACACCCGATTTGAGCCAAAAGGCATTGGCTGCGCCTACGTAGATACGTGGGCACACGCTCTTCTTGGTCTGTTGCGACTCGCAAATCTGCTGCACAATAGGTTCCACCTCAACGAGTGTATGCGACACAATCTTCTCTATACCCAAAATTGCGGCTTCTACATCGTTGATGGCCTGCACCTTGCGTGGCGAATTAGAACTTGACGCTTTGTTAGTCTTTGTCTTATTTCCAACCTTTGCTTTCTTTTCGGTCTTCGGTTTCTTCTCCTTCTTGTCTTTCAGCGAGACAGAAGCTATCGAAGGCGCAACAAGTGCGAAAGCGAGCAAGCCTATAGCGATTTTTCTCATGTTCATATCTTGTATAGCTTTAAGAGTGGCAGAGGTGTTTGTTCCTCCGCCCTATTATTTACTTATAATACGTACTGCACACCGATTACAGAGTGTACTGCACACCGAGGTTGAGTGTCTGGAACGTGCGCAGCTTCATCATATTAACGCCAAGCATATTCGGGTCATAACGCACTACGTAGAGCTGCGGTGTGAGCGTCACAGCGATGTGCTTAGCCACGTTCATCTTTATCTTGATACCTCCATTGGCACCCATAAGCGGGCTGGTGTTGTACTTTCTTTGTGAGTACGACATGGTGTGCGAACTATTCACCTTTATCGAACCATCAGGTTCTGTGCTATTGCCTAACGACAGCAGCAATGCAGGACCAGCGAACAACTCCGCCTCAAACATACGATTGCTCTGATAGCCTGAGCAGAGGTTGGTGACATTCAGCAAATAGTTGAGCGCCACGAAACCTCGCTTGTAGTTGTTCTTGAAGAGTCCGGTAGTGGTGTATTCCGTACCATACTCGGTTGTGCCTGTATAGCTGTCCGGCGCAACGCTATTGATAGACAAGTATTCGAACGAAGCACGTACGCCATGCACCTTACCGAAATGTCCTTCAACGAAGGCCTGTGCATTATAGTTGAACGCTGCGCCCTCGTATGTCTTCTTGGTGTTGAACAGCATCGTACCCGCGCCCAAACCGAAGCTAAGCGGAATGCGTGGTGCCTCATAGTCATCTTGCTTCCTCATACGATAGTTTGTAGCACGTGTATAGGCTGTGAAACCAAGACGAACCACTACTCTTTGGGCGTTGAAACGCTTCACTGCGTCTATGTTGCGATACGGTATTCGGTAGTTATAGTTGGTGAAGCTCGGTTCGAGGAACACCTGCAAGTCGTTGCTGAGGTTATACGAGAGGTGTAAGCCTGCCGTGTAGAACGTACTAATTGTGCGCAGATGAGTCTTCTGCTCTCGCATAATCCAACTAAGACCGCCACCGAATGCTAAAGCCACGTTGAATGGTTGGTCGAAAGAGTAGTTCTTCATAAATCCTAACGGATTGATGAGAGCCTCTGCCGTTGCATCGGCGGTCATATCATGCAGATCGACCACAGCATCGTCTTGAACTGGTATGCTTAGCATAGCGCGTCTATCCTCGTCCTGTTCGCCCATTGCCTCATGGGTTTTGTCCCATGTGGCTGAGGTGAGTCCTAAGCTAAGGCGCACACCTACCGACGGCGAGAACCATCTACCTACAGACATCTTCGTAGAGTGTCCCATCTTTGGGCTCACACCTTTACCTCCCACGCACCATGCCATGCCTCCTGAGAGCTCGGCAAACCATGGTGTACGCCATTTCTGCGGATGCCACTGCATTGTGCTGTCCACATATTCAGGGCGGTTCTTCATGTAGCGCATACGGTCCTCAATAGAGAGGTTGTTGTGCAGATAGTACACCATACCGATGTTTACGCCATAGAAGCCTCCGAACTTATTATACAGGTGTCTTGACTTGATACCTACATACGGCTCTATTGTGAGGTATCCTTGCGGACCGGTGAATATCTTTCCCTGCACACCTCCACGTATTTCGTATCGTGTGCGATGGTTGTCAACTATGTTTGTTGTGTTGTGACGCACGCCAAAGCCAAACACTGTTGACACATCGAGCAGTCGAGACGGACGATAGCCGTCCATCAACGTCGACAGACTATATATCCAGTCGACAGAACCTTGCCACTGTTTATAGTTCTTCTTGTTACCCTCATAGTAGCCAAATCCCAATCCGGCTGTGAGGCGCACAGTATGGTAAGGGTTGAACTGCTTACCCACACTCACGTGCGCCATCGTGATTGGCGAGAGGTTATAGCCTGCATATTCCAAGTCTTTATGCAATCCTCCGCCGAAGCCTAAGAAGAGGTGGTCGTACCACTTCTTTCTGAAGGTGTCGTCATAGCCACGATAGCGGTCCTCAAGCACGTACTTGAGGGCATTGAACTCCGTAGCGTAGTTGTGGCGAGTTTTGCCGATGGTGTCTTCTTCTCCCGACTCGTCCCATAGTGAGTCGGGCACCTGTGTGATAGCACGTGGAGCGACACTGAACGTTGTCGTTCTTGCTACACTACAGCTCAAGCCACCTATCAGACAAATCGCTGTTGCGTAAAGGCGTATGATGTTAATGCTCATTGTTCTTGGTCTTATTTGTTATCGTCAGCGGTGTTATCCTTGTTATCTGCCGACTGCACTTCTTCCTTTGTCTCACTTACAGCTCCGCTTTCCTCAGCCTTCTTACGGTCGGTGTAGGCTTTGAGTATCTCGAACTTCTTTCGATAAGCCGGAATATCTTTTCGCATATACTTCGACTTCTTACGGATGTCGTCGTTCACGTTGCCCTCGTTGCGATACAGGCGTATGAACTTAGGCTCCAGATCGAAACTATGCTGGAAGTAGGCGAGGTAGAACGGCACTTTGCTTACGTCAAGCTGCGGTCCGGTGTTCTTCTTTTTATACTCGTCAAGCTGCTTGTAGTACTCTTCCGCCTTCTCGGGGTCGGTGCGTAGCAGTTCGTTCTCCTCTTCTTCCGTGAGTTCTTTAAAACCGCTGTTCGCTGCCGAGTAGTCATCTATCTGCGGTTCACGTCCCCACTCGTCAGCCCATATAATGCCTTTCAGATACCACTTCTTCGGGTTATCGTCGGGCATACGGTCGATAAGAGCCTCACATTCTTTGCGCGATTTGTTAAGGTATCCGTGCAGCTCGGTGTAGATGATAGCACGGTTGTCGTCGCCCGTACTGAACACGTAGCGTTCTGCTTCCTTTATCTTTGCCACCTGCTCCGGGTCGGTTATCAAGCCCTGTATATAGAACGGGTAGCCTTGCTGGAATGTGATGAGCATACGTAGGCGCTTTGTAGCCTGCAGCTGCACATTCTTTTTCTCCAACATCTCAATGAAGAACATCGCGGTGTCGAGCTTTGCCTCCTGAAAGTACATCACGGCTTGGTTGAGCACCAGCTGCTCGCGGTTTATCTTCACGGGGTTATAGCGGTCGCTCATATCCATTTGGTTCACACCCTTACGGAAGTCGATAAACGGCTTCAGGATGTTCACATCGGGCATACCTCTGCGACTTGCCATCAGTGCCATTTGGTTAGCCACGTATGGGGCAAGCTTCAGACGTGTATAGTCCGACTGCGCAATGACGTGCTTGTAAGCAAGTGTTGTGATGGTGTCGAGCTCTAAGCTATCGGTTACTGTAGCCAAGAGGTTGAAGTAGTCACCGTTCGACATCTTCTTCTCGCCCGAGATGTATTCGCGCTTGTGTGCGAAGTAGTTCTCCACTGCCTCTTCTGCGTTCATAATATGTTTTATCTCGTAACGATACTTCACAACCATGATACGCAGGTTCTCAAGAATAGGTGCGATGTCGCTCTCGAAGAACGGCTGTAGCTTCAACATGCCGAACACTTCGTTCGGTTTGTATGTCTCGATGGTGTTCTTCACTACGTCGTACACCTCCTGATTGCCATTCTTACCCACCTGCTCAAGCACGTCTTCCCATGTGAACACTCGCGGTTCGAGTGTCGACACACGGATGTCCGAGCTCAAGTGGCGCTTTAGGATGTTGCGAGCCACAGCCGCACGTTGTGTAGCAAGTCGGGTGTTGAGCTCCACACTACCCTCAGGTGAAGCACCACCCTGTACCTGTACGTCCCAAAGCAGATCGCCATACGACTTCAGCTCCTTCACAATAGCTTGTTGCTCTACTATGTTCATCGAGTCGTTGAGCAACACGTCCTTACCAACGGCGAACTTCAGTCGCAAGTCGCGGGTCACGTTAGCCATATTCTCCTCTGCAGCCTCCTGGAACTCGCTTGTGAGTGGCATATCGGCAGCCGTCACTGAGAAGTCGAGGAACTTCAATGGCTTGAACGCAAGGCACGAGCCGGTTGTCATCTCTCCGCTATCCCATGTGCGATGGTGATAGTCCTCGAGCACAACGCGATAGCTTCCTCGGTATGTCTTCTCCTTATCGGGCTTCTTAAAGGTGACATTGGTACTGTAAGCCACCTCCTTATCGCGCTCCAAAACGTACGACGGGTCGTAGCCACGAGCCACCGAATCGTTCTTCATATAGTTGAAGCCCATACGCTTATCCTGCTTCTTGTGATACTCTGCGCCCTCAAGTATTATGGGCTGCAGATAGGCTATAGTGTCTTCGGTCTGACAGTCGACAGCCATCGGCTGGCAGATGATGCGCGACTTCTCTGTGGTATAACCCTCTGGGATGGTGAAGTTGACATTGAACGTCACTCTATCGCCGGTGTCCATACCTGGCACGGGCTTCATCGTAGGGTTGGTGTTGCGATACTTACCATCGACAACGGTCTCATCAAGAATTTGGTCGCTACTCTCAAGCGTCACCGTGAACTTGTCTTGTCCCGACTTTATCTCTACAGCCTTTGCACCGTACTCCTCGTCGAAGACAACAACGCCCTGACCGCTCATGAGGAACTCCTCAATCTCACCATTCGACTTAGAGAGTTTGAATGCTATGCCGAGCGAACGTAGTTCTTTCTCCAATGCTTTCGAATCGCCACTGAACACCTTCGTGTTAGCCACGTTGATACGATTGGCTGCATCAAGAGCCTTGTTGATAGAGCGGAATGATGTACAATACTGCACTGTCTTTGCAGGCTTTGGCTCGCCCTTCTTACCCATCTTCAAGTACACCTTGATCTTCACCTTACGCGAACCTCCGTCCTCCGGCTGCAGAACGGCAGCCGTAGCGGTGAAGGTGACAAGCAGTATAGCTATCAGCGCGAAGCATATATGTCGTAAAAAGTTTCGTTTCATTGTTATTGTGTGTTATTATATTATTTGAGGATGTAAGCCACTGAGATGCCTATGCGTTGTGGCATGAGGTAATATCCTGATGCGTTCGGTTTGTTGAGTCCGCCTACCACATAGTCGCCGTAGTTATCTCCTGCGAAGTATTCCTTACGATTGTAGCCCACAGCAGCCACTCCGGCGTGGAAGTCGATAAAGAGTCGCTTCGTGACATTCATTACGTAACCAAAGGTGATGCCACCACCGTAAGCTATTCCTTTATACACTTTTCCTTTTATAGAAGCATTGTAAATTGCGCCTACGCCTCCGACGCCAACGAATAAGCTGTGCATCGGACGTCCTGAGAAGTAGTATCTGTATTCGGGCTGTGCTGCCAACAACTTTATGTTCTTGCCATACGGCTTATTACATCCGAGCACATTGAGTCCGAGGGTCGACCAGTTGCCGACCGTCATCTCCAAACCGACGCTTGGTATCATGCACGCATCCATAAGCACATCGGTGTTGACGGCGAGCTTCTGCGCCCGAGCGGAGAACACTGCCGAGAGCATCAAGAATGTCAAGAGTAATTTCTTCATTTTTACTATGTTATGTTTAAAGGTGCGGCATCGCGCTGCACCAGCGTGTTGCTTTATATATTGTGGGGCTTTGATATTTCTACTTTAGTGGGTGCTGCCCTGCCGTGGGCTACACCGGTTGTATGTTTTAGGGTGTTTGTTGGGTGTTGGAGTGTTTTTGTCTGAGAAATCATTAAGAGTGGGTATGGCTTAACGCCACACCCGCTCTATAATTATAATGCTTATTCGAGTTCGATTACGCGCTTTCCCCACGGAGTGAGATAGCCATATGTCTGAATCTGCTCTGGGTCAGAAACTGAGATTACGATGTCATACTCGTAACCAGCTTGCCAAGGCTCACCATCGACCGCAACACCAGCAGTAGTCTTGAATACTGGCTTAATCTCGTACTGTGCTGCCTTATACACCTTGTCGGGTGCGTCGGAGAGGTAGTACTCTACACGCAAGCGGAAGATACCCTTGTTAGCTAATTCTGCAGCGTCTGTACCAAGGTAGCCATTGTCTTCATACTTGTCAGAGCCGTCATCGTTAGTACCAATCTTTGTCGGTACAGGGATGAGGAAGCCGTCACCAACAGTAACCTTTGTGTTATCGCCGAGGTACGGACCATTAGCTGGCTTGCCGATAGTATTGCCGTCCTTGTCCTTCAAATCGAAGGCAGTAGCCTCAGTGTTATGGTTCTTGGCAGTAGTCCAATCGACAACAAACTCGCCTTCCTTACCCTTAACATCGTCAGTCAAAGCATCGAGACGATTGTCGAGGTCAGCAATAGTAAGTGTACCTGCGTCAGCCACATTGAGGAGCTTAGCCGACTTGATACCTAACTTTGCAACACGAGTATTTTCGCCGCTGCCCTTTTGGAGGATGATGTTGAACTTCATGAGCTTGTGCACGAAGGTGAGCTGCGGACGGTTCTCCTTGTGTGCCTTATCATCCCATGTTCCACCGCCTTCCACTACGCGCTTCTTCTTGTCGCGCAGATACTTTGCGCTGTAAGCGTCCGCCTTGTCAGGATCATCTGGTTTTACGAACGACTTACCCCAGATAAGATCGGTTGTGCCGTCCAGACCTGTTACCTTCACGCTGTACTTATTGCCGTTGTGCACCACATTCGCTGAGTAAGGATAATAGCCATAGAATGTATAGCTATACTGGCTACCCATCGGGTAATAGTGCTTAGTCTCTGTTGTGCCACCATTCTCGTCGAAGAGTGTAAGGTTTGTAACACGCTTGCCTAAGTCGCCATCGTCAGTAGTCACAGCTTTTGCCTGAATATTCTTCAACCAAAGGAAGTTAGGGTTGTCAATGCCTTCCTGCCAAGTAATTTCCTGCTTAGCTGCAATCTTGCCAGTAGCAAGACAGAAGAAGCCGAGATTCTTGTCGGCAGGTGTATCGAATGTGCCGTCATATTCGCCTTTATCGTTAACATTGCCGAGCGATGCGCGGGTCTTGTTTGCCTGCTGACCAGCAGAAAGCACGATAGGCACATCAGAGTTCAGTCGCTGATTGTTGCTACCGCCAGCGAGGTCGTCCTCGTTTGTGCAGCTGGTCATAAACATGGCAGCAGCCATTCCCATTAAGAATATATGCTTATTCATTTGTTTGTTGAATTTATTGTTTTTCTAAAAAAACGTTTATTCATTGGGACTGTTGAAACACTCGTCTCTTCCTCGCCTTTTGCAGCGAGGAAGAGAGTTTATGTGTCTCCAATCCCTTTCTGCAGGGGCAAGCCCCTACGCTTTATATATGCCCCCTTACGCGGTTGCATACTCAAATAGAGATTCTTATCAGATGCTCTGATTAAGGAGCAGGAGTTACAGTAGGCTCAGTGTACTTGCCGTTGTTCGGATCGCGGTCGTCGTCGATATCGATTGAACCACCGTCAGCCCAAGGTACGAGAGTAGCTGTAACTCTGATGTCCTCAAGACCGTAAACAGTGATAGTAACCTTGTAAGACTTACCCGGCTCAAATGTCTTTGTACCGTCCATCTTGATAGTAGCCTTCTGCTCGAGAGGCATAGTAACCTTATTCTCACCAACCTTCTGAAGAACATCCTGAGAAAGAGCGATTGTAAGAGGATACTCTGTCTCACCAGGAGCAACGAGGAGAGCCTCGCCTACCTTAAGAACATCACCTATTGTTGCAGCATCATCTGTCCATGTCAAAGTAACAGGCTTAAGAGCAACGAGTGGTGCATTGTTATCTGCTACAGCTTCATCACGCTGCTTCAAAATGAGAGGAGAAGCATCGCCAGTGAAAGTAAGAAGCTCTGCAGCTTTCTTAGTCGCGCCTGTGTAAGCTACAGTAAGAGTACCAGTTGTCTTTGAGCCTACAGAAACACCTGTTACCTTAACAGCGTCTGTATTGCCACCTGCTGGAAGACCCGCTGTTGCCTTAGATCCTGCACGTACCTCGAATGTGAAACGTGTGAGGAGGTGTTCGAATGTGATGTTCGGCTGAACGCCCTTACGTGCTGCATAAGCAGAGTAGAAGTTGTCAGCATAGCCACCAAGCTTAGTAACCTCATCAGCAGAAGGAGCTGCCTTGCCTGCCATGATGTCCTGCGAACCATCAATCTTGATATCAACAACACGCTTTGTAGCCTGATCCATATGATCCGCAGTAACCTCATCACCATTGTCATCAACAATCTTTACAGTAGGTGTACCTCCTACTGCAGCATCGTCAACGCGATATCCCCAGAAGTCGTAGTTGCCGCTAACTGGGTAGTAAGCGATAGTGCCGTCAGCTGTAGTAGCCAAACCAGATTTTGTGTTGTCAGCTGTAGTAGGAGCCTTAAACTCCTTGTTGTTGAATACCTCAACATCAGGAGTTGCTACACCACCAGCAGCCGGAGCCTTGTACAAAGCAAGATCCATGCTACCCTTCTGGAGCATGTACACCCAGAGAGTCTGGCCTGCCCATTTGTTGTCGTCGTCAGTCATGCCACCTACGGTACCTGTACCACGGGTCTGAACCTTAGACGAAGCAACGCCGAGACGGATCTGCTGTTCAGATACGTTCTGCTCGCCATTTCCACCGAGAGTGTCATCATTTGAACATGCTGTCAGCATACCTGCTGCAGCCAATGCAAAGAAAAACATTTTCTTCATAGTCGTGAAAAATTTAAATTAATAAAAAAGTTATTTTTAAAAGATTGTCTTATTCCTATTTTAATATCCATTGATGTCAGGGTTGTTAGGGTCTTTGTCCTGGTCGATATCAATATCTTCACCCTTGCCCCAAGGGTCTACGCTTCCGCTGACATGGATCTTCTCCAAGCCAAAGACACCTATCTTTATATTATACAATAGACCTTTCTCGAAGCTTGCCTGCTCGCCCTCTTTCTTAACTGGCGTGATTTTGTATACGGTCTTGTGCTCCTTCATCTGACCACGAGGTCCGTCGGGGAATTCGTATGTGAGCGTCACTACGTACGACTCTTGCGGAGCTACGAGCAAACCGGCACCGAGCTCGACGGATGCCTCGTCCATCTTCTCCTTTGTAGTAGGCACGTGTGTAACACCTGGCACCACCTGACTTTCGTTGTCCGCCCACTCGTCCTTCCATTTTACCTGATAGCCTTCATCTCTCAACCCAGGTTTAATCTTTCCATAGACATTGTGCGTCTCTCCAGATTCATCGGTTTCCTTTTGGAACTCGCCAAGTTTCACCGCCTTTTGCAGCACATCAACCGCATTCTCGGGTTTGAACACGAGCTTACAGTCGTCAATGTTACGGCTTGCTACGGTGAGTGTGCCCTTTGTCAGCGTCATCACCGAAATATCCTTTATCACTACGTCCTTAGCCGACGAAGCGCCTGGGTAAGCAAAGAACTTCAGCATTGTGAGCTGATGCTTCATGTTTACGACTGGGTGCACGTTTCGGTGTGCCGCAAACGTACTATAGTTACCAGGTGTGTTTAGTATCTTTTGCTTCTCCTCTTCGGTCAGTCTGGCTGCCTTTTCGTAGATACCACCTTCGGCGAAGTCGGCTTCCGTAAGCGGAGTCTTGGCTGCGCCCACGAGCACATCCTGATAGCCGTCGATTTCTATGTCGTAAGTTATCTTATCCTTTTCGCGCGTATAGTTACTCAAATCAAGATCGTCTACGAAATAACCGAAGAAGTTGTAGCCCACATCCTGATAACGAGAGCTGTAATAGATGTCTTCAGGATAGTCTTTGGTGAGCACATTCATTGTGCCGATAAACTGGTCGGGCTCGAACTTGAACGGCATACCCAATTTGTACTCTGGTCCGTCGAGCAGACACGATGTGTTGTACTCGTCCATGTTGCCCTCGCTCGCATCTTGAGCATAGCGGTATCTCGACATAGAGGGTTCCTCCGTAAGCACTCCCTGTCCGCCGTTTGGATCGGCATCGTTGTAAGCACGGAATGCGAAGATGTGGAACTTAGCATTCAAGTACTTGTCGCGGTTGTATGCCACGGTCTCCATTGGCTCGAACGCACCCGTACCACGTGTGCCCACAGAGCCACGTGTGTCGGACACTACCGAGAAGTATGCCGGATTACTGGTATATAGCAAAATCGATGTCTTGTCGATGTTGACATCCTCATCGTTTGTTGGCGGTTCTCCCTGCGGTAGGTCCAAGTCTGGATAAGAGACATTGCACGACGCCGTGAGCAGCAGTGTTACTGCAGCTGTCAAGATGTTAACAATATGTTTCGTTCGTTTCATCTTATAGGTTATTTTTTAAATGTCGATATTTATATCGGAATCCGTTTGTATCCAACGATCGAGAGCGTCGCCGCCCTTGTCTATGTTACCGACCGTTTTTCCATCAAGAAGTATTTCGGCACTGATGTTTATTGTTCCGTGTTCGCCATTGCGGTACACGTACTTGTTATCAGATGTCGTAGTCATCAGTTTTGCCTTGTTCAGAGTGTTGTAGAGGTTTATGATGCCTTGCCACTTCTGAGGGAAGGTCTGTCCTGTTTTCGGGTTGTACACTTCTGTGTATATAACCACCTGCATAATACCAGGACCGTATATCTTCTTGCGCACATCCTCTAAAGTCTCTCCGTAAGCGCGCTGCACATTCACCACGCCCGTCACATTGATATTGCCGTGGCAAGCTATGCGCTTGTTCTCGTTTGTGTCGTTGCCACTGTCGTCCGGGTTGTTCGGCTTGATGTCGGTCTTGAACAACATCTTGCTTGTTTTGGTTATGTGAAATAAGCACATAGAGAAATAAGAATACAATATCAAATGGAAAGCGTGTAGCTCAATGAGTTACACGCTTTTCTTGTTTTTGGCCGTACACAATAATATTGCTATCTTTGCGTTATTATTATAAACATCTGTACCTTATTTGTACCTGTAAGAAAAAGTAGATATGATGAGAAGAATAGATATTAAGAACTACAAAATGAATGAATTATGGCAGTAGCAAAGTATAAGATAGTACGGAAATGTCCTGTGTGCGGAGAAGAGTTCTTCGCAAGGACTTTGGAGTCCTGGTATTGTTCACCCAAATGCTCCAAGGTGGCGTGGAAGCGTAAGCATGATGAAGAAAAACGCCAACTTGAACTGGACAAGATTGTAAGCAATATGCCCAAGTCTAAAGAGTATATCAGCATAACGGAAGCGTATGCTATGTTTGGTGCAAGCCGCTCAACCATTTATAGGCTCATCTACATGAAAAAGATTTCCTTCATTGAGCCAGAGAAAGGAATACGACTTGTATGCAAAGGAGAACTAATGAATCTGTTTCCGTTAAGACAGTCTCCGCTTGACACCAAGCCAAGGAAACCAGTTACCATGTACCGCATGGAACCAGAGGATTGCTATACAATAGGTGAGATTTCCAAGAAATTTCATCTGGATGACAGCACCGTGTATGCTCATATACGAAAATACTCAATACCGACCCGGCAAATCGGTAATTATGTGTATGCTCACAAGGAATCAATAGACAAACTTTATAAAGATATAAAACCATTATGAAAAGATTAGATTATACTAAAGTCTCCGTCAAATTAAAGAAAAGTGAGTGGAGAGATGAGTGGTTCATCTATCTTGAAGCTTATCCTGTTTATGAGACGGGAAATGACAAACCCAAACGAGTGCGTGAATATCTCAGGAGGTCTATTACTACCCCTATATGGGATAAACGACGAAGCGAGCGAGCCGTTGCTGGTAGAATAAAGTACAAGCCCAAGCGAGATGACAATGGCGTTATTCAGTGTAAATCCAAGCAAGATATGGAAACTTGCCTTTATGCGGATGGCGTTCGAGTCCTGCGTCAAAAAGAGTACGACAACATGGCTCTCTTTACTGACCAGCAAATGGAAATGGCAGAACAAAGCGAACGCTCAAAATGCAATGTTCTGGAGTATATTGAGAAGTTAATCAAAGAAAGAGAGGAAACTGCGTCAGAATCGATAGTTGTCAACTGGCGCAGATTGCACACACTGTTGTCAATGTTTGCCAAGTGTGACTACATACAGTTCTCGCAGATTGACATGAAGTATATTGAGGCATTCCGTTCCTTCTTGATAAAGGCACCGCAGGGTGGTTCTAAGAAAGGAACTATTTCAAGGAATACGGCATCGACGTACTTCTCTATCTTCAAGGCGGCACTCAAACAAGCTTTCGTGGATGGCTATCTGAATTGTGATATTGCTGCCAAGGCTAAAAATATCATGTTTCAGAGTGCTCGAAGAGAGTATCTGTCACTGGAAGAACTTAATATATTGGCAAAGACTCCGTGTGATGATATACTAAAACGGGCAGCCTTGTTCTCTGCACTGACAGGAATGCGACATAGCGATATTCAAAAGCTTAAATGGTCAGAGGTTGAAGAATACAATGGTGGGTACCGTCTCAATTTCACTCAGCAGAAGACTAAGGGCGTTGAATACATGCCTATATCGCCACAGGCATACAAGCTTTGCGGTGAGCGCAAGAAAGACGGAGAACTGTTGGTGTTTGCCGGACTGCCTGACCCTTCATGGATATCTAGGCCTTTGGAACGGTGGGTAAAAGCATCAGGGATTACCAAGCACATCACCTTTCATGTCTCGAGTCACAGTAAATTCTTTTATTTATTGAATATCAGCGAGTTGAGTATTTTAAAGAATGTGACTGCTAACGATTT